>Ga0123355_10003151_pt1 | contig 23533 bp, 9 predicted proteins | sample TergutEmb28metaG_3_FD_89872 | JGI IMG/M metagenome (GOLD analysis project Ga0123355, IMG submission 89872) | Embiratermes neotenicus P1 segment gut microbial communities from Petit-Saut dam, French Guiana - Emb289 P1 | ecosystem: Host-associated > Arthropoda: Insects > Digestive system > Gut ... | reverse complement strand
GGTTCAGGCTGCACATTCTTAGGGGTTCCTTCTTCATCGATAGGTATGGGGATATCTTTTTTTTTGGCCCTGAGCTGTTTAATATTCCTTGCTATGATTTCCGCCAAATTTTCCTTACCGGTATACCGGCATAACTCCACATTGCATGAATTAAATAATTTATGTGAATTTCAGCCATAACTTGCAGTACAAAAAGATGTTACAGTATAAAGTACTCATATGTTGTTGTAGGAAGGCTTTTATTTCCTTGTTTAATTTAATCCTACATTTACTGCATTTTCTTTAACAACATTTGTTCTGTAAAACAGTGTGTAAGTTAAACTCTTAGTGATGTTGCATTTATGAATGTCTCTTGTTTTTTCCAATTTAACTCTGTTTAAAAGCATTTGCTTTACAAGACAACATGGAAGTTCAGCTTTTGAGTGTGTATTGCATTTATGAATCTCTGCTTTGTTTCGACTTATTTGATAGATTTTTATGGCAGGTTATTTGGATTAGAGATCATTGAAGAGTTGCCTCATATTGTATGTACTCCAGCATTAAAATAACACTTCTCGTAATGTTTGGGCTTGCTTCATTTTGCATGGCAAATTTTACCAAGTGAGGAACATAGTGATTCTGTGCCCATTTCATATTTTCATGTGGTTGTGTGTATGTGTGTGCCTTCACACTTTTTCTGGTATTTGGAAATATCCATACTGTAACACTTGACTTGCCGTTCGAATAGATCTGTTCTTTGTCTTGCATGGCAACACATTGCTGTTGTTTTCTTTCTCTTTATCATAAGACTTGTGTACAACTATGCTTGCTGTTCGTACATAACTTGATTGAATTTTTGTTGTAGTAGTTGTTCATTCCGTGCTGTTACCAGAATGTATGCAATTCTTGAATACTCATTGTCAGGTCATTTATGTATAATAAGAATATTAGTTCAAGAATTGAATTCTGAAGCACATGAATTTTGATTTATCTTTTGGCTGAAACGTAGCTTTCATGTTTCATGTTTATATTGTCATTTTAATTTAGGCCTATTTCAGGAACATGTTTCCAGCGTGATAAATACTGTTTCAAATATGAGTTTGCCATGTCTTGAGCTGTATGTGATTTTTATTTAGCAAGTAGGACACCATGATGTGATCGCATAATATGCTGTAGTTAAACCTAAAAATATTCCCATTGTAGTTGTTTTTCCTTCAACTGGTTCCAGTATCGTTTCAAGAAAAGAGTGTATTTGTCTTAGTTTATCTAAGTTCTTTGAGTCCATTTTGGGTGTCTCTTGATGTGTTATTTCTTGCTGTAAATTAAATTGACATATTGTACATTAATTTTTCTTAAATTTATAAGGAAATGGATAAAGATGATATTGGTTTGTTACATTATATGTCACTTTTATTCCCATTTCCATGAAATGGTTTGTCTGGCATTTGCAATTTTTAAGCGTGATTTAAAGATTTTATAAGTACAAGCTAAAGGTTTTTCTCAAGTAGATTTAATGCATTTCTTGACATCATATTCTAGTGTTTCGTCAGTGTTTGCAGATAAGCTACCCATGAGTTTTTCCATTTCCATTTCAGTCTCCACTGGAAAAATAAACATATTTTTATTACATATTTGTTGTTGTTGTTTTTCTTGTTGTTCCTGGTTTTCTTGTTCTTGTTGTTTGGCAGCTACAGTGTCCAGTGTTTTGTATTAAGAGCTGTGTTACTTTTTCTGAATGTATATGAACTGAATAGCTCAGCTGTTTCCTGTGAAATTGCTGTATTTTATGCCCAATATTTCAGTCAAATTTTGTGTTTTATGTTGTGGAGTTTTTTTGGGGTTTATTTATTATTTGAATCTTGCAACAGTTGTGTTCTTTCCTAAATTACTTGGAGTTTTAATTGGAAATTTTTTATTACTTCCATAGTCCAATTACTCCTTTGGGGTACCCTTGAATAAAATAATCTTGATGAGAAACAGTACCAAAATTGTAGAAGAAAATATCCATCAATTTGTTAAATTTAACTTAACTTTGAAATTTGAAAACATTTCCCAAAATGTCCCTTATTTAGCCTATTGTAGTGTTGTATTTGTAATGGTGGGTGATGTGTGTAACTGTATTGTATTTTTAGGTATTTTTGTACAATGTTATATATTCCACAATGACATGTAATAATTTATTTCAGTAAACAATGCACGTCTGTGAATAACAAAGTGATATTTTATTGTTTCGCCTACATTGTTTCTCTGCTATGTGGCATGTTTTCTGAAACTGTGGTATGCATGTCACTACTGGTGTGTCAGCCATTGCTTCTGCAACCTTAATAAAAACTGAAAATATAAAAGAGGATAAAAATTAGAATAATAACTAAACATAATCCACATGTATTTGCTGATATACAACATTATATTAGTCACCCCCACTGTCGGCCAGTCTTTTCGATTAGAGCATTTTTTATTTAATACACAGAAGACATATTGGTGGTACAATTTCAATTAGTAGTATGCCAGTGAAAATTGTTGAGTACAACTGCTGGAGGGTATTACTGTCAGGTGTTGAAGATTAAGATTGCATCATGAAAATTCTTAATTTGCATATTTACATATGTTTAAGTTTATCATTTGAAACAATTACTGTATTCTTAAAATTATTATTAATAATTAATTGACATCACTTTTAGATTACTGATCAATCCATGATCACACTTGTGAATTCATTATTGTTTTTTAAGTTTTATTTTCCTCCATCACAGTCTTGCATGTATTAATGTTTATCTCATACATTCCTAAATGTAAGATAATATATTTTTTTATGCATGTTTCCTTTAGATATTGTGTGTATTTATGTTTTTGCTCTGGCTCAGTTCATTTTTTACTTGTTGTATATGTATATATCCTTACATAAAGAACATTTATGCAAAATTATTTTTATCACTTTGTTATTCTCCGCTAACTGCCCACCCATCCGGTTCACTTGATACCAGGTAGCCATTTTTTAATTGAGGCTTGTGTTCTTTATTCCCTTGTTGTATGGCATTTTCTATTGTATTGTTTGAAGATAAATTGTTATATATGGACTCGAAGTTGTTTTAATTGTACTGTATGAGTGTGTCTGAACTTAGTGGTTTATGTTTTCCTTACATTTAGTTGTTAGGTGCATTCATGTAGTTCTGAAAAGTGGCTATTGGCTTCATCATTCCTGCCTGTCTGTATATTACATGGAACAACTTTGTTTCCACTGGATGGATTTATGAAATTTGATTTATGAGTATTTTTCAAAAATCTTTCAGAGAAAAGTCAAATTTGGTTAATATCTGACAGGAATAACAGGTAATTTTCATGTACATTTATGATAATATCTTGCTGCATTCTTCTTAGAATGAGAAATGTTTCAGACAAAAGTTGTAGAGAAAATTAAAACATGCATTGTATATTTAGTAATGTTTTTCCAAAAATCATGCTGTTCATGAGGTAATGTGGAAGAATATGGTAGAGCCAGACAGACCACATGTGACAACATAATATGATGGATGTGCTTTACATGCTGCATAACTAAGGCTAAAGACACATACTCAGAATATGTATAGTTATTGGTTTTCCATGGCAAGAATGGTTATGCAGATGCACCGTATTGTTATATTTATATATACATTGCCTGTCTTATATAGTTATACCAATATAGTCTGTTGATTTGAAGTTAAAAAAGCCTGTCATGTCTTGATTAATTGATTGAAAGGGTGGGTACCATTTTATGGGCATCCTTGTTCTAAAATTAGCCCTCCAGCAGTCCTGCAGTTTGAATGAAGCACAGTACTCTGCTTAGTGGGCTTTTTGGTAGTCACTTGGCTTTGTAAAATTAAGTTGTAGGTGATGCAGTCTTGCTTTAACTGAAACCTGCAATATAGGACAGATGTGGCTATTTCATTTCTTTCATTGCAGTGTTTGCTGATAGAATTGGTGGATAATCCCAGGTGACAGTGTCCAGTGAGTAGTCCTCTCCCTTATCCTAGCAAGTTTATTTTATAGTTCCCTAATTCTTGTGGCTGACATTTCCCCAAGGACTTTTTCTTTTTTGGGATTCTGTCCAGGTATGGATTTCTGGTATGATGGTCTTTGTTCTTCCAGTTCCTGACAGCCCATTTAGCAGTTGTTGAAAGATGCCGTAGGCCAGTCCATGTCCTGGTAGTGCATATACATATCCAGTTCTTGCCATTTAATCAGCAGCGTCAGTCCCTTCAATTCCCTGATGCTAGGCCAGTCATTTAAGACTGATGGCAGTCTCTGACAAAGTTATGATAGGCCTGATATTTGTGAAATGCTTTGTTTACAGCTTGACCATCTGGTACAATGTACATGTTTCAGTACTCTTAGCCTGGCCTGTATTTCCTGTTGTGCAATTCTTTATGGTATACTCATTAGCTTGGAGTGCTGTTAGTGTCCATGCTTGATAATAAGCTTCATTTTTGTGTGATAGCTGTCTGTGGAGTACCAGTGCCTTAGTCTGTCTTAGATCTGTCTGTATGATATGAAGTTCCCCATTATCGTCAGTTTCAAGTCTGCTTCCCCATTCACATCTGCTAGGAAATTTGACCACAAATAGTTTATAATGTACATAGCTTAGCATTATTTGGTAAGCCCTATCTGTAGGATGGATTCTCTCTGCATGCTTCAATATGTGTGCACGCCCATACCAAGTAGGTTGAGGTTTCCGTAGTTCATTACGGCTGAGTGCATAAACTCCTGCTTGAGTTCAACCTCTGTTTTCATGTATAGTGGAGGGAGTCACAGAAGATCTCATGTGTATACACGGAAAGTCTGACCATTATAATTTGCTAAGCTCATTCTTGCATGTTTTGTGCCATACCCTGGGTAGGATTTTCCCAAATATTTGAACTTTGCCACACTTTCAAAATATTTATTTCATATTTTTATGTTGTGATTTTTTCCACCATTCTGTTTATGAGACATGAACATATACTTAGTCTTGCCATTAAGTTCTGTTACAAATACAATGTGGCCTGGAAGGAAAATTAAACAAAACATCCACTTTTCAAGCCAGATAATTTATTTGCAGTAGTTTTAGGCTGTTGTGATGCTTTCAGCACCTTATGTCCTCCAAAACAGCCCACAGTTTATTGTCCAGGGGTTTGAGGTCAGCACTCCCAGAAAGCCAATTCTCGGCACTGATGAAGGCCAGAAGGTTCCACCGCAGCCACTTCTGAGTTGTTTTGGCTTTTGGAAGACCCATTTCTGACCACTGAAGAGGGTCATGTTAAACTGTTTCACAACTCCTTGTAGCATATCCTCTTGATACACTTGGACACCAGTTTCACCCCTTTCTTGCAAAAATGAAGATGGGTTTCCCCCTGATGGGACACCTCCCACCAAACCATGACATAGGAAGGGTGGTGGCCTCCCTGCACCCTCAGAATGTTTTCCTTCACCTCATGGGACGTTTGAGCATAAATCCTTTTCTGGTGGTTGTACTGCTTCTCGATGGTGAAGATTTTCTCGTCTGTGAAGAGGATGTTTTAATGCCCATTCTCGGCGTGCCACTGGAGGAGACACTCTGCTCTTGTCCGTGGGATCACCTTCAAAGCAGGAGGAAGGATGTGTCCCTTTGAACGGCAGTGCATCCTCATGTGTTGATCATCCCTGATGAGGCATGACATTGATTTGGTTGATATGTTCAGCTCTCATGAAATGATCTTCTGTTTCCAGAGCGGATTTCGGCGAATCTGCTCCCACACTATTTTGATAGTGGCTTGAGCCGTCAAAATTTTCCAGCATCCTGACTGAGCCCTATCTACAACCCTCACAGTTCCTCATAACGTTTAATTGCCTGATAGATGAACATTCGCAAAATTTCAGTGGTTTTAAAGAGTTCGAAAATTTGAGAATAAGATGTTCAACAATTGTGAAGGACAATCACGGCCGCATGATTTTCCTTGACACCTGACTCCATGTTGACGCTGTGACAGACAGCCATCCTTACGACCCTCCCGCCTCATTGTCTGCAGCTTTGGACAAAATGAAAGTTGTAGCAAAACTTATGGTAGGACTATGTACTTAGTTTTCTAAGCACTTACATCTATACCAGCCTTCTTATAGCAGCTAGTAAAAGGTTTTGTGTTTATCTTTGTTGTATGTATTCTTTCATCCTGTACATTAACATCATCAGCATAAACCAGAAGCTGCTGTGTACCATTTAATTTCAAGCCCCCCTGGTTTTCCTGAACCCTTCTAGTGGCATATTCCAAGGAAAAGTTTAAGGTAATAGCGATAAAGCATTTCCTTGTTTCAAACCATTCTTAATACAAAATGTGTCAGACAAATGTATGTCTACCTGGATTCTTCTCTGGGTTTAATTTAGACACCTTTTTATTAACCCAACTTGTTTGATAGTGATACCAAACTGAATGATAATATACTAGACCTCCCTCCTAAATGAATCATAGGCCTGCTTGAAGTTTATAAATGGCTGATGCATTGCCTCATTATGTTCGTATATTTTTCTAAAGTATTTGGCAAATGCAGAATATATAATCACTAGTGGACTGGTTGCATTGAAATTCACACTGATGACATGAATACATTTTCTGCATGCGGAGTTATCTTTGACGAAAGATGTTGAATAAAATTTTGTGTGTAGTTGATGCAGTGATTTGCCTCAATAATTTCTACAGTCCATTTTTTCACTCTTCTTATAAATAGTTACAATGATTGGCTTCATCCACTGTTGAGGAAATTCTTCCTTATTCCAAAGAGAATTATAAGTCTGTGGATTTCAGAATGCCTTGTCTTTCCTCGTGCTTGAATCATTTCTGCTGGACTTTGATCTCCACTTGTTAATTTATATATTTTTAACTTTTCACTAGCCATCCCAGCCACAAAGGTGCTAGGCTGAGGCACTAGAGGCTCATCTGTATTTATTTAAAAGTCTTAGCATCATTAACCCCATGTACATTCATTCACTGAGAAAAATACTGTGGGAATCTTCAAGCAGATAACCCTTTTCATCCTTTTATTGAGTGAGTTTGATCCTGGTAATGCTTCTTAAATTCATTAATGCCCTAGACAAGCCTCTGATATTTTTGTTCTTACTGTTTGTTTTAGGTTCATTAATTTTACCTGCCCAAAATTCCCACTGTTTGTTTCTGCAATGTCTACTAGTTTCACATCTTAACAGTATGCAGATTATCTGCATTAATATGGCTTGGATCATACAACCACTGCAATGTAGGCTGCTCCCTTTGATGGACAAACTTTGATCATTATTCATCAAACCGTGTTCAATGCTGCTTCCATTCATACTGATATAGACTTTCTTTAGCTGAGATTTGGTGTTCTTGTATTGTTTGAAGACCTATTTATGGCCCCACTGTCATCTAAGTTCTCCAAAGCTACAAACCGGTTTGAGATTTTAAGTTGATGATGTTTCCTAACTTCCATCTCATTTAACTTCTTGAGATTGAATATCCATATTGTGTGGTGATGCTCATTTATTTACCAGCAGTCTGTCCATAAATTTGCAACTGCCACCACCACATGGTGATCAATATCAAAGTCAGCTTCCCTGAAATATCATACATCCTGAATATTTGAATGCCATCTCCTATCTATCAGTATGTGATCAATCTGTGAGTCTTCCCTATACTTGTTGAGTGTTGGTGCTCCGTGTCCTGTATATAATATGTATCTTTGTTTTATTTGATGGTTGTGTGGAACGGATATTAAATATGAACACAGTACTACAACTCTGGTAAAAATTTGTTGTTGTATATCACTGTGTAGGTTAATATGACAGTTGTGTTTCAGTCAATTAACACTGACAGTTTAGCATGTGACCTTAACAGCATGTTATGGAGAATGATTTTAATGAGTATAATATATCTGATATCTTCCCTTTTTGCTGATCCTTGGTTTTGCTTGTAGGATCCTTTTCTTTTGCAGGTCGTAGCAGAGGTATTTAAACTGAGCTAGGTCCACGTATAAATATTTGGTAGCAATATTAATGTTTGTTCATGTCCGTCTATTTTAGCATGACTTCCAAACTTACCATATTTTTATTTTTTCAAGAACTACTTTTAACTACCTAAGAAGAACAACGTTCTGTGGAGTTACATTTTTTAAATATTTGGCATATTGAATAATGTTCAAGTGAAGTTTGTAGATTCTAATGAGCTGTGTACTTTTTTCATTCCACTTATTTGTGTGCGCTGTGTTTCTGGGTGTGAATGAATGACAGTGGCTTTAGACCAAAATTTATAAAATTCAAATTCAAGATTCACAATCTGTTTTTCAGAAAATTAATGGAGTTGGATTTGACCTTCACAATTACATCAACATACATTATTTTTATTTACTTTGTTCAAAGAGCATACAAAAACAGATAATTCCTTGTTTTATTACGTGTTGTCTTAATAAGGCATAAGTATCTCTTGATAGTTTATGATATATATGCCTTTCTTAATGAGAGCTATTCTTTGTGTGTATACAGTGGACAGAATGTGTCTGCTACATAAGAATCTTGGCTGGTAGGAAATGAAACATTATCATTTCATAAGAACAGGAAAGCATATTCTTGTTCACAGGAACAGTGAGGTCAGTACTTTGTTAGTTTAATTACAGGCATGATTCCATACTCCCCATGTACTTCCTTTCACTCTCTGTGTCTGTCTTGATGAAGCCTAGCATGCAGACAGGATGTACTCTCCCTTTTTTTTTTTTTTTAATCAGCTTGTGTTGATAGTTCAGAGTGTTTTCATTAATTAGCCCATGAGTTATGCAGTTTTTAGTGGAACACATGTTTGGTTTTATCACCTGTTCCCATGATAAGAATATTGGGTACAGACAGCATGAAATTTAATACAAATACACTGTTGCACATTTAAGTGTATTGTTTTGATATATTCCATGTTTAGTGGAATGTAGGCAGTTACTTAGCAGCATGAATGAGGGCAAGTTGTCAGAGTCATATCATGCAAATTTTGTTTTATTTAGCAGTGATAAACTGTATTTTTATCATTTGTCCAATCTGTACTTCAGTGAATTTTATTTGTCCCATTCTGAACAGACATGGACAGGAATACAACCAGGTATATTGGGACTGGAGCCTTAGATGTATGTACTATTTTAGTGGTAGACATATGTGTCCATATGGGCTCCTGACATTCACGTTTTGAAACCCATTCTTTTTCTGTAGCTTGATTTTACCAAAGAATCTGTGAAATTGTAATTTATTTTGTTAGAGTTCCTACCTATTTGTTTTAATGGTGAGGGGTTGTTTGTTCTCATATCTGAGCTGGCGGTCATCCCTTTATCAGCTGTTAGAATTCCTTATTGAATATATTTGCAACTATTACTTAAAGGTATTTAGCTGGGGAGATACCATCCCATGATAACAAGGAATCTGTTTTATATGGTCAGCAAAAATCTAAGAACCACTTCAAAATTCTAGACACCAGAAGGGTGACATGAAGCAAGGTCCATATTGAGGGCCTACACATATTAGGCACCATTGTACAAAATTTAGTCACCATGGTGACCTGGTGCCCAGGATTTGTTCACCCCACCATAAAGCACATGAAAGAACTCTTGCCCCTAGTCTTATACAGGGATATTATTTTATTTGAAAACTATCACTAGTCGCTTCCTTTTTTCTTGCTTAAAGTGTAAAACATTGATGTACAGTGAACATGTTAGACAAGGCACATGTCTTTCTGCTGAAGGAAAATGGTTCCATCTACTTTATTAACTATGATGAGTAAAAATCATTATTTACTGCAATAAGCTGTACTGAAATGTGTGGACTGTGACTCATAGCAAATTGGAATAGCAGTGAATATTGCACTGCCTCTTGTCACGTGAAATTGTCTGAGTGAAGAGTGATGCAAATTGTCCAATACAGTGATGGCCCTGTATATACGTGTGTGTGTGAGAGAGAGAGAGAAAAATCTGATTTTGAAAGTTCTTAGGCTCATGCACATGATATGTATAGTAAAAGTTACAACTGCCTGCCAATGTATTCATGTGCATGTTTTTGTTTTCATCATGAATTTTCTCAGTACAATTCATAACTTCAAAATATCAAAAAGAAGGAAAGAATTATAATAGTTTAATATGGTGGGAGGTTCTGTTCACAGGCAATATGTGATGCCTCTTCCTACAGTGAAGGGAGGGATGTACGCTTTTATTTTGACATTTGGAGTTGTGTGGGAAATTGTAATATACTGCCTTTTAAGAAACCAAAGTTGCAGATATATTTTTTACTGAAAACAGTTGCACACAACAAAGTGGGAAAAAATAGGTATATGCTTTGGCTTATTAAGCCATTATCATGGCCTTACTAAGGACATTGAAAAGATGCTGTACACTGCATTAGGTGCAAGATCTCCAAGTTTATATGTAATAATACATTATAAATGTATCTAAAAATTTAAAGAAGGGGGGTTTTTAAACTCAAATGCCTTTTTCAAAAACTTGTAGATACATGTAATGTATTATTGCATGTACAGGTGGAGATCTTGCACCTATTACAGTGTTAAATGTGTTGTTAATGTTCTGAATAAGGGCCTGATAATGGCTTAATAAGCCAGAACATGTACCCTATTTTATCCTACTGTGTATGTTGTGTTTGATTGTTGTGATTAAAAAATATGTCTGTAATTGAATAACAAAAAGGGGAATGTGTCATCTAAAAAACCAAATGTGCTCTCACAAAAATATTGAGAGCAAATAAATTCAAGAGGTGCTAGCGTCCATTCACTTCTGAACCTCTCTCTCCTTGTTTACAATGTACAAACATAGATATTAAATCATTCAAAAACTGCATTTTTATTTGCGGTTTTGTATGTGTGTTAACTTCATGGTATACACTAAGGGAAGAACATGTATTGAGGGTGTTTGACAACAGAGTACTGCAAAGAATATTTCAGCTGAAGAGGGATAAAATAACAGAAGGCTGGAGAAAGTTTCATAGTGAGGAGATTCATAATTTGCACTCTTCACCAGACTTATTCAAATGACAAAATTGTGGAGGATGTGATGGGTGGGGCAGAGGTGAGACATGCATAAGAATTTTTGTTGCAAGACGTGAAGGGACGAGACTGCTTGGAAAATGTCTTTATGGATGGGAGGATAATATTAAAATGTATTTTACACAAAGAGTTTGAATATATGGATTTGATTCAACTGGTGATTATTCACATATCCTATTATTTTAACACAAATTTATACGCGCATAAACCTAGGGTAGATTTGTACAGGTTTTCCTGATGTATTTAATACGAAGTTTACATGAATAAGTTTTGTTTACAGCAATCTTCTAAGAGTGGAATGATTCAGTTGCCTCTGAAAGCATGACCAAGCGGTTTGAGTTTAACTGGCATATCCCAGTGCCAGAGCAACTCCTGAAGGGATGCTATTTTGAACGCTGGACAGAGGAAAAGGAAAATGTAGAATATGAATCAAAATGCCTCTTCAGGGTAGATGAACATGGCTTTTTTATATACTGGAAGAGTGAGGGCCGTGTAAGTACTCATATTTGTGTTGTCACACTAAGGTTGATGGAATGGAATTCTGATTCAATTTTGGAATTCCCTAGCGCACACAGAATCATTACGCACTTATCTGTTTTACAAGCACATTGCTGTCATTCATATATTTCATGAAAGTAATTTTAGGCCTACAGTTTTGTTTGTATGTACAGATGAATTATAATTCTGAAATGTTACCAGCAGCTCATTAATTTCATGATTGTCCCCAACAAACTGAAAAATTGTGAATAAAATAAATGTATGTGCATGTGACTCCAAAACACAGGGAACAATTTTCTTAGTATTCTGGACGTCCTATTTGCTGTTGAATCAGTAAATACCAACAAAGTACATGTATGTTTCAACATGAGCTTATTATGCTTTAAACCCCTCTTTTTCGGCTTATGAGCCATTCACGCGGATACCTGCACAAAAACTCTATACGTGGTACCTAAAGTTTACATTCTGGTCACAGGTGTGTATAGCTACTACCAGTGTAAGTTAAAATGTATATTAAAATAAAATATGTTTGATACTATAAGGAAGACCCAGGTGTAGATGGGAGGATAATATTAATATGGATCTTAGGAAGTGGGATGTGGGGGCATGGACTGGATAGATGTGGCTCAGGATAGGGACAGGTGGCGGGCACTTGTGAATGTGGTAATGAACTTTCGGGTTCCATAAAATGCAGGGAATTTCTTGACTAGCTGAGAACCAGTTAGCTTTTCAAGAAGGACTCTGCCCCATGGAGTAAGTAAGTAAGTATGTTACTAAAAGGCTGAGATTTAATGTGAGTGTCAGTGCTGTTATGCATCGATTGCTATTGCAATTGCATTCAGGTATCTGTTTCATGAATTTTCGTCAGGTATTGTGTTCTCTTCACAATTTTGTCCTCCAGTTTGCGACTGCTTCCCTTGTTGTTGGTTCTTCCAACTTGTAGATCCTGTACATGGTACCCAACTGAGGTACACAACTGGTTCTGGAGCTGGACGGTAGTGCTGTGAGGATGTTGGTATACACAACATCCTCACAACACTAGGAGAGTTAACACTACCAGTAAAACCTCTTGACACCTTCTGGTTTTGGTTACAGTCACAACAAAAATAACGGACATTTTTATGATGACCTACGTGCATTTCTGTGAGTATTTCGAGCGTAAGGAGCTGAACATTCATGTTGCAAAGAATGTTTCAAAGAATCATAGAGAAAAATGGAACACACACTTTGTACCCAATAAACTTTTCCCATCAGCTTTGTGGTTTTCAGGATAATTAAACATACCTGAAAATTGTGTATTCTGTGACTAGAACGCAGACTTTACCAAGGCTTTTTTTTTTTTTTTTAAAAATATTACATGGTTTCATGGAACAGATGTCCAGAAGAAGTATTCTGTCTTCTGTCAGCTGATATTCATGAAACTCGCAAACAATGGGGAGAATTACGATGGTATGCAGGCCTATTATGCTGAAATTCACTCTTTACTGAATTTAGTACATATATGTTTCAACTTCTTTCTAAACCTCTTATATCACTGCTCATAGGTTGTTGGCCTTATAGCTTTATGCTAGGAATCTGCTTTTGTACGTATGTAATGATCGAAGTATACGATATAAGTAGTTGTTACTGTAAACAAAAAATCATAATAGGAATTGATTTCATTATATGGTTATTAAATATATAATGTTATACAAAGGTTTAGATTAAAATGGCAACTTAATTTTCATATTTTATACAATCTCCATAGGTTGAGTTATATTTCATGGTTATAAAACGTAAAGTTACTACTTGATACACGATAGCACAAATTAATTGTTTTAGTATACATTGAATTCAATACCCAATTTGGTCTTCCTTCTGTTATGTTTAAAGTTTTATACTACAACGTAATTTGCATTTATAAGCCAGCCATGCCATTCTTACCCTGCACACACCTACTTATCAGTGAGCAGATTTTTTTCTTCGATCTAGAGGGCGCGAGTGCTAAAATATTTATGAAAAGAGTTAAAATGTTCTTGTTTTAATGATTTTAATAATTTTACTATTATTCTGTTATTGGGAATAATATGTTATTAATTGATATTGTACACATTAGATATGAAGGAGTAGCCTCTATCTAACAGTTTCTTTTAAGCAATTGTAAATCAACTACATGATGAAGGCCAGAAGATAGGCAGAAACATGTAATAGTGAATAAAATAGAATTAAGCCATTTCATGAAGTTGTGTTGTTTGGAATGAATGATTAAACTGGTTTAATAAAAAAGAACAGGGTGAGTACACTCAAGTTTATAATATGTAGTCGAACTTATTCGCGTATCTCAGTGTGTCAAAAATTTGCGGCCATATATTGATAAAGCTACCTTAACCATTACATTACCAATTACTTTTTTGTCACTTAGTCGATTCTGTTTACATATTTTTTAGCATGCTACAGATTACTTCCATTTTCGGTTTTTGTCCAGGAGTTTGCCTTCGATCTACCATATTTCTTTTTTGTCATTTGGACTAGGAAGTACCAGGATGCCTCTTAGCTCCATCATGCCTGCCTGTCTACGTGTGATTAAGTTGAGAACCGCCAGACGGATTGTCATGAAATTCATATTGTAAAGTTTTTGTTCATATTATTCCACACTTTCCAACTGCGGTTAACTCAGATGGCAATAACGCACTCTCTATGCATTTGTTCTTTCACACGTCTGATGTGTAACTCGCTAAATACTGGAGTGAAAAATGTTTCAAACAAATGTTACAGAGAAAAATTGAACACATCTTATGCATAATGCACTATTCTCTTGAGTCGTGCTGTTTGAGATGATTGAAGAAAGGGCAATCTTAAAATCATGCAGCTAAACCAAGTGAATGCACCAGATTTGTTATGCTGTATGTACGTTTCCTAACTTATTGCTGTTCTTTTTTAATGCATGCTATTTTAATTACCTTTTGACAAGTATCAGCTGTGGCTGTCAGTTCCTTTATCGTATGAATGTAGCCCACTCATCCTCCTGCCCATGCACGCGCGCACGCAGACACACACACACACACACACACACACACACAGGGCAGAGCAGCGGTTGGAAGTGACAAATGATAGTTTTATAAAATATGGACTGTTTATATGAACTTTGCTATAAGCATACATAACAACATGCAAAGAAGGACAGTTATGTGTGATAAATTGACAGCATCTCATTTACTGGCAACATTTATTCACATAGAAAATTGAATACCAAATTCTGTGGACCTAGTTAAGTTATGACAAACAGTAAAACTAACTCTCTGAGTTATGCACTATTTTTGCTGCAAGCATATCTTTTCTCCAAGGCAGAAATGTTAGGGAAGGTTTAATTTGAATCATTGTGTATGTGAAGTACTTATACATTTTGCTGTGTAATTTCAAGATTTGAAGTAAAGATATTCCAGAACCACTCAGCAACTGTACTGCAATACTCGCATCTTCATCTCGGCACAGTAACCGACTTTAATGTGTGCTTCATATGTGGTTAGTGAATGTGTGCGTGCAGGCCAGCAGAAGGGTGCTGGGGAGATAATACTTCGTTACTACCAGACCTGCAGGTGTAAGTCAGCAATGCTGCATAACACATGTTTTCTGATAAGGCAGGTTGACTGTGGCCACCACACGTCCTCTTTTCTCCGGACGTGTCCTCTTGTTCAACCCAAAAATTTACATCCAGGCAGATTTTTTAAATTTCTAGAAATGTTTGGGTTTTGGTTATTTCATAAAAATTTTGCATATCTTGAGATATTAAATTGCAAAAAAGAAAAATGTTTCTACTACTTTTTAAAGAAATAGGTAATACTGTGTTATCATTGTCCAAGTCAAATAATAAAAACTTTTGAGTTCAGCAGTTCATCTTCGGAATGTCTCGGGGAAACATCAATATGAAAATTCTGAATACTCATAAAATGAACTCAGTGAAAAGCATGCTTAAAGAACGACTTACTTAGATTTTAATACAATAAATGTTACAAGAACTACAAACAGAGAAATGTATGTAGGGACTTGTTTGAAGCATGTGACAAATTCGGTGCTGGAACAAACTGTGTGTACAGCGCAGATATAAAACATTTTGGCATGTGGAATAAATCTGTGGAAGGTTTCTCATATTTCACTTGGATGACAGTGATCCACGGAGCTGGAACCTTTTACTCAGTACCTGTTAAGTAATGGAGTAGCACTTGGTGATGTGAAGAGTTTTGACACATTTAGTCATAGAAACGCTGGAACCAGTGCATAGATAGGGAATGGGCAACTTTTAAACATACAATAGTGACCGGTAACAAAGGTAATGATGTATTTCATTTTCAACTCAGTTAGCCAAATTTTCAGTACACCTTTGTATATTACATTATGTTTCAGCTGCAGCGTGAATGTCTACTGGCTCAGGAAGACATCACTTGTGAACTGCTGGTACAGAAAAACAAATGAATCACATTGACAGTATAGTGGAATGTAAATGTAAATAGGAAACTGTGGTGTATAAAGTACAAGTACTTTGTAGGAAATGTACTCTACTGTAATAGTGTGATGATGTAAGGGAGGTAAGGGATTTTGAATGTGTTACCATGTCAAAATTGGTCCACATAGTCCAACTGTCCTGTATGTGCTACTGGTACATTCTGTGGGAGTAGGGTAGCTGGAATGTCAAGCTGAACTACTTACCTCCCACTAATTTTTAGGTTTCTTCATATTTCATAATGGTATAAAGGTATGATGTTTGTGAAATTGAGTTTGTTTTTGAATGTGTGTTTTAGTGATTGTATGTTGAGTGATATATCTAATGGCACATTTTGCAGGATGGTGATGTGATCGAACTGTGTCAAGTAAGCGACATTCGAGCAGGTGGACTTCCAAAGGTGTGTCTTACATCCTGTGTAATTGTTAAGTACATTAAACACCACAAACATGTGACTACAAAATGGAAGAACATATTTTATAATTGTCCTTAGATTTTTTGCCCTTTATCTTACGTGTAACATTGACTTTGGATGAAATAGAAGCCACCATAACATCTGTTCCTACCATCCAGGCAAGCCACTGAAATGGTAACAAACCCAAAACTTCAACCACAAACTGAATGATTAACCACATTTTCCTTTCCCATTGGATATTGCCATGATCTGCACCACCATCCTTATTCCTGCTGTGAGACCCACATCTGGCCATGGGTCATTCCACACTCCTACTGAAAGGAGAGGTGTATCAGTCTACAACTGCCTTCCACCACATGCACCCTGAAGGCAGTGACTTCATTGTACACTAAAACACCGGAACAGCTTCAGCATGTGATGCAGTGTATCACCAAAGCTCAAGTTACATACATAATGTGCATGTATAAGTAAAAAAATTTCCAAGTTAAACTGTTTTTAAGGACATCTGTTAGATATTTTTGTGACTTAGTTTACATTAGGTCATTGTGCATTTTGCAAAGGCAGTGGTAAGATATAAATGTAAATAAAATATTTTTATATTGACGCAGAGTAGGGGAACACTGATCTAGAAATACATGCTGAGAAAACTATATATTCTTGTCAACTGAACAGAATGCAGGACAAAATATATCACAACAAAATGACTCTTTTTCTGGGATGCATCAGTTCAAATATATGGGGACAACTAGAACAAATCATCAATGGATTCATGAAGAAATTAAGAGCAGATTGAACTCAAGCGAATGCTTGCTAATGTGTGGTGCAGTATCTTTTGTCCTCCAGTTTACTATCCAAAAATATAAAGGTTAAAATATACAGAACTATCATTGTGCTTATTATTTTGTGTGGACATAAAACTTTGTCTCTCACAAGACAGAGGAGCTAGGCTGATTGTGTTTGAGAATAGGGTGCTAAGGAGAATATTTCGTCCTCTGAAGGACAGGGTAAGAAGGAAGTGGGGAAGACTACATAGCAAGGAACTTTATGATCTGAACTCCTCACCAGATTATTTCAGCTGATAAATCAGAAAGAATGAGATGGGCAGGCCATGTGGCATGTACGGAATAAAAGAGAGGTGCACACAGGGTTTTGGTGGGGAAACCTGGGGGAAGGAGACCACTTGGAAGACCTAAGCTTAGATGGGGAATGGTATTAAAATGGATCTTCAAGAAGTGGGGTGGGGGAACGGACTTGATTGATCTGGCTCAGGATAGGGACAGGTGACTGGCTGTTGTGAATGTTGTAATGAACCTTCAGGTTCCGTAAAATTCGGGGAATTGCTTGACTTCTCAAGAAAGATTATGCTCCATGGAGTCATGTATCCAAACACGCATCTTGTTTGAAAATGTCTTTGTAACTTTTTTGTTCATGTGAAAGAAATGTCACAGGTACCTTGAAAAAGTGTGTTCTGAATGTTACACACTGAGGCACACTTTGTTTTGGTCAAGGTCTCATCATTTTCCTTTTTCTGTCCTGCACACAGTTGAAATATTAATTGTTGTTCTACTTTCATCCAATGTATAGGGTTTCATATTTTGAGAATTTGCCAGTTTGTGGTTAGAGTATGCCATTAGGAGGGTTCTGGTAAACCAGAATGGCTTGAAATTAAATGGTACACATCAACTTTTGGTTGATGCTGATGATGTTAATGTATAGGGCAGAAGCATGCATACTATAAAAAAACACTCTTTTATAATTGTTAGTTAGGAGCTTGGACTAGCAGTAAATGTTGATAAAACTAAGGACATGGTCATGTCTCAAGATCAGAATGCAGGACAAAGTCACAATATAAAGATTGATAATAGTTCTTCTGAAAGGATGGAACAGTTAAAATATTTGGGAACAACCTTTACAAACCAAATTCTATTCAGGAAGAAATAAAGAGCAGATTGAAGTCAGAGAATGCTTTCTATCATTCGGTGCAGGATCTTTTGTCTTCCAGTTTGCAATCCAAAAATATAAAAATTAAGATATACAGAACTATAATTTTGCCAGTTGTTTTGTATGGGTGTGAAATTTGGTCGGTCGCTGACATTGAGGGAGGAACAAAGGCTGAGGGTGTTTGAGAATAGGGTGCTGAGGAGAGTATTTGGGCTTAAGATGGAAGAGGTAACAGGGGATTGGAGAAAGCTACATAATGAGGAGCTTAATGTTCTGTACCCCTCACCAAATATTATTTGGGTGATCAAATCAAGAAAAAAATAGATGGGCGGGTAATGTAGCATGTAGAGAGTAGAGTTGTATACAGTCTTTTGGTGGGGAAACCTGAGGGAATGAGACTACTTGGAAGGTCCAGGCATAAATGGGAAGATAATATTAAGATGAATCCTCAGGAAGTGGGATGTGGGGCATGGACTGCATTGATCTGGCTCGTTGTAGGGACAGGTGGCAGTGGGTCCAATAAAATGTGGGGAGTAACTTGACTAGCTGAGAACAGGTTAACTCTTCAAGGATTCTTGCTCTGTGGAGTATGGAGTACCATTTTGTGTCGTCTGGATTGCATTTCACAACCACTCATTACATTCTCAAAAATAACACCCACAAGTATAGATTAGGCATGGTTGTAATCAATTAAGAAAAAGGTCAGTATTTTTTAATATAATTATGCTTAACTTCCATTTCCTGTTGATCTTTATTTAGCATAAAAAAAAACATTTCCTCAGGGATTCATTGAGTAGGGATTTTAGGGTACTAAGCTGTCACCAGGTTTGCCACGTATTTTGGGTTTTTGTTGTACTGTTTCCTTAACTCAGGTTTGAAGCAAAGCTTATCTTGCCTGTAATGCTTACATTCAATTCTTCTATGTGCCGTCTACAAAGTTTCAGTACACCACACTTTACAAACCTCTAGTCTTAACATATCATGGTCGGCTGTTTAACAGCTTGTCAGTTTTCCACTTTGATAAGTTGTGTTTACTGGTATGGGTAGAATGGAAACTGCATTTTTAATGTAGCCCAAAAGAAAGAAATGAGGGTATACCGTTGTAAGGGGATTGTGGTGGCTGTTAAATGGGAATAAATAACAGTATTGTAAAAGCTAGAATTCATGTAGGATGTCACACTTGTGTTAGGTGAGTAGTAACCAACATTTCAATGGGTTATAGTCCCTTTATCTACAGGGTCAAATGGTCACTCCTCAGGAGGCTTGAATCTTCAGCAATACCACTGTAATAACTTCATCTCACATCAATCGTGTGGTTGTTTATTCCCAACTAACTAATTCCATGTACCAGAGCCCTTTGAGAACCTGGTAGAATGAATTAATTGCCGTGATTGCAAGGATCCACCCCAGTTTTTCAAGTCCTGGGCTCTGGATTCAGTCAATACTCTTTCACCCTTAATCTGTAATTTTAACATTATCCTTTCATGCACATGAAGGTTTCTCAACAGGCCTCTTCTCTTCAGTACTTGCATGCAACCTTCCCCCATTTATTTTATCCTCTTTGATTTGATTGTCCTAGCAGTATGTGTTCAGTGAATTATGAAATTCCTTTTACTGGAACTTTCTGTAGCCACCCTTTTCTTCCTACCTGTACGTTAAAATACTGCCCTACACACACTCTTCTCAAATGCCTATACTGTATCATCTTCATTTGAAGTGAAAGTCCAAATTTTGCAAACATACACAAGTGGAAGGTAAATTTCCTGTTGTGCCATAAAGTCATATGGGGATGGGAAATATAGAACCACTCATGCCTAGCAATGGCAGTAGATGTGATTGGTCAACTTCACATCCAAGCTGCTGTACCGCTGGGGAAGTAATTAATGGCAGCCATCAAATAGTGGTCCCTGGACCTGGCATCAATGTTTTGAAGAAGAGGTGAATCTTCTGCTCCTCTCAGGAATGGAACTACAATTCATCAGATATCCAGCCCATAACTTTGTCACTGTGCCAGTATATCCATGCAAAACTAGTGACAGTACAGTGTTGCATATTTAAATGTGTTCTTGGATTACAGTTGGGAAAAAAAAAATCTGAGTGATAGCAACGATCCCCCTAATTTAGTCTGCTCCTAATTTCCTTGTAAAGGCAATTTTGATTTGTGTCCATATATTTGAATTTTGTCACATTTTCTTTGGTGCAGTTTCTTCCTACATTCTGAGGGTGAGACATGAACATATGAATTTGGTGTACGCATCTACACTTGAACATATTTTTAATTATTTCTGTGTTTACCTCTAGACCACCCATCCTGCTACTGAGTAACGGAGATTCTTTGTTCACTTTATAGTGTTTATATTCCCTTCAGATATTTTAACATCAGATTTTTATGTTCGGTTTTAAAATACCAAGACAGTCTTGTTTTATGAACAACTTGCTCTTTTTGCCAAGGCTGGTGAACTGTAGAAATAATCTATCCATACATTCCAATCCTGCTGCTTCAAAGGGATCTCATAAACTTCAGAACAATGGCAGTTGTTTTGTTTACATTATGTGGTGTAGAGGATACCCAAATGTCAAGTCCTTGCAACTAGCAACAAGGCAGTACCGTAAATAACTTATTGCTGAATTCCATAGTTCAGGTGTCTTGCTGCCACATTGTGAAGACCAGTGAAAGATACTGTTTGAAAGATAGTCGTTTCATAGTGTCAGGAATTATTAACTGATATATCTTGGTCTGGCAGATATAATTTCTGAAATTTCACATTTACATGTGAAATACCATAAAAAATCTTGAAAGACTTTGGTGGGCCATGGTAGAAATAATATTTGTTTGTTACCAGTCAGATGAATGATCTTATATGTTCCAGGCACACTTGTAATGATATCACCAAAGCCTGGAATTGTGGAACTCTTGTGTTGGAGAAATATGATCACTATGTAGGCTCATAAGTTCAGCCTATTCCTGTGAATAACCCCAGTACAACATGTATTTTGTCCCCTGTCACTGATTTCTGTGATATAGTAATTTAGCTACATGAAACATTCAACTGAATTTTGAAGTTATTATGCCGAATGATTGGTTTTGGTTACAATCATTTGAACACATCAGTTTAGAGACGTACTTTGTAACCATTAGACCTTGTACAGAATTCTGACATAAAAAATAACCCATGAACTCAGCATAATTTGTCATCTTCACAGTTAGAATCTTGTTCCTGATCAAGATGCAGTACTTCTACTAGTACATGTCCAGTTTTCTCATTTGGAATATTGATCCTCTTAAGATTGTATGCTGGAATGTTAAGCATATTTCTAGCAAAGTATGGTATACAGTGTATTGTTTAGTTATGGTTGCAGTGTCTATTTTCACTGCATTATGCTGTGGTTGTGTATGTGTGTGTTGATTTTAACAGTTTCCTTCCAAGAATTAGAGTAATGTTATAGTCCTACAAAATCAGAACATTTTATTTTAATTGCCCGGTGTGAAGTCCTTGTTCGAGGGGTTTCATTAGCTAATTTTTACTGGCAGCAGTGCCATGCATCTGGCATGCATATGAATTTTCTCCCTTTTACCTGAAACTTATGTTCATTTATTGAACTGGAAGTATAAACTGTTGTTTCATAACTGCAAAATGCCTGGTTAGATGGTTTTGACCTGAAAACTCCTGTCCAGCATTCCACAAAAATTCGATAAATATTTGTCATACTCTGTAATATGTTGTAGCAGTTGCAGCTGCAGCCATTCTCCACACAGTTGTTTGTGGCTTATTAATTTCTTGACCATCAACATGACAGAATCTGTTGGAACTACAGAGAAAGGTTTGCTGCACCTATTCAAAATTTGCTTCATTAACACTAGGTGTGCGTGGACTGTTATTCTTACACATGCAGGCGGTTTCTGTATGTGTTTCTTCTCACCATGCATGAATGGAATGTATAGTTGGCAGGATTTTCCCATACATTGTATGGATTTCCTACTTGAACCCTCACAGTTTTGTTGTGTGAAGTGTGAGAACACAGAATTTCTTCTTGGGTGGAGATGCCATGTTTGAAGATGACCTGCATGTGTAGTTATCTTCCAGAATATGCTCTTTTTTCAGTAATGTATATCAAGTAGATTAAATTGGAGAGGGCATTCTAAAATGTTTTGTATTTTAAGACTGCTTTATAAAATTATTTGTCTTTTTGCCTACAAAAATTTAGAATAACATATTCTCTGTAATTCATTTTATGTAATATCCATGTACAGCCAGATATTTAATTGCATGTAAAAGCAAGTAGCCCATAGAGTTGAGTTGTCCATAAGCCTGGTAACAACATCAGTGAAGGTCACAACCCTCCATTCCAAGTGCTGGGGAGTGAGAATATGTGAAACTGATGTCCTTTTCCCTGTGTGTCTTCCCTGGCATTATGCCAATATACAGGGACAGTTCATCCCTGTTCATATAAATATTGAACATGGGAAGGATTAAAATGGCTTACTGAGGCACATTCTGATTAATGTAATAAAAAAAATACATATTTTCTAAAACAGAAGTTAAGACCACAAATTTAACTTCATAAGTGTGAAAACATGCAAGTTATTTTTCACAGAGACTTTGTTAGCTAACTGTTACTGTGATTCATTTTAGATGTAGGTACAAATGTTAATGAAAAAGAAATGTTAAGCATTTCAGCACTGTAAATAAAAACCATTAAAATGCACGTGCGGGTGTTAATAGCCATGTTTCAGTACTTCCGACCGTCAGATGGGAATAAATTTACTCAAGTTTCAGTGGAATTGATAAAGTTTACAGTAATCTGTTAAACACTGCTTTATATTGTTTGTGTATATTATTATGTTAAAACTTTTTATTTCTGTTTCTATTTGTACTGCATATCTGTACCTGTGATGAATATTCAGGTGAACCCCACATGAAAAGTATTTGCTTCAGTTAAAATCTTACTGCTGTATACTAAAAATCTTCGGTATTTGTTAAATATGGTTCAAATGGTGTGCAGCTTGACTTATATAAGGTCGCAACGTCAAATATTAAACACACCCATATTTTTTATATACATTTATTCACATCTTTAGCGTGCTGTCACTAGTTATTTTCTTGATGTATTTGTGGCAATTTGGTGTCATTTTGAGACATAGTGTGTTCAGTGTGCAGTGTGTGTGTGTGTGTGTGTGTGTGT
>Ga0123355_10003150_pt1 | contig 23551 bp, 21 predicted proteins | sample TergutEmb28metaG_3_FD_89872 | JGI IMG/M metagenome (GOLD analysis project Ga0123355, IMG submission 89872) | Embiratermes neotenicus P1 segment gut microbial communities from Petit-Saut dam, French Guiana - Emb289 P1 | ecosystem: Host-associated > Arthropoda: Insects > Digestive system > Gut ... | reverse complement strand
AGGAGTTAGACGCTATGAGACATAAAGACATAATAAAAGAATTTTGGTTTCCTCACGGAAGATTTTCTGATCTTACAATGTATAGATTTGGGCATCATTATTGCAAGTCGGGGCATGTATGTGGCCCTGGTGTCTGGAACAATTTTTTATTTCACTACATTGTTTCGGGGATGGGGAGGCTCTCTTCATCCAATGAAGACGGCATTGTAACGGAATATGAAATAAAACCCGGCCAAGGCTTTGTTTTTTGGCCGGGACAACTAAATACCTTTGTAGCCGACTACGATGACCCATGGGAACACATAAGTGTCGAGTTTAACGGCCTGCGAGCCAAGGAAGCAATGATTCAGGCAGGGCTGACACAGCGCGGCCCCATCTATACATCAGACAACCCCTATGAACACGAAATTATGGTAAAAGAACTTTCATTCATAATAAAAAACGCAAGCCGCCCACCAATGGAGCTAATCGGGCACTTGTATGGGTTTGTAAGCGCGCTAGTACAGTCCTCGTCAAAGCGCGATTTATCTGACAAAGACAGCTTGCAAGATGTTTATGTACAAAAGTCGCTAGACTACATCGAACAATACTATCACCGCGACATGACCATTCAAGAAATCGCGGACTATTGCAGCGTCCACAGAAGCTATTTGCATAGGATTTTCACAACATGCCTAGGCACTTCCCCCCAGCAATTCCTAATCAGCTTTAGAATGCGAAAAGCATGTGAACTGCTTATCACAACAGACTATTCCATAGGCGAGGTTGGCGAAAAAGTAGGATACTCTGACGCGCTAAACTTCTCAAGAATATTCAAACGAGAGATGAAAAAATCCCCACGCGAATGGAAAAAGAGCCAGGGCTAGATACTATGAGGTCAAACTGTAAAACTGCCGTTTGCAATCTTCGATATCGGTGAAGACAATCCCATGCATGCCTAAGGCTTTTGCAGCGGCGATATTGTTAGCATTGTCGTCTATGAACAATGTCTCCCCTGGGATGAGGCTATATCTGTCAAGAAGCACATGATATATGCCAGCGTCGGGCTTAATTTGTTTCTCATAACCAGATACAACAATGCCGTCAAAATTTTTGAACAAAAACCCATCCCGCGTCCGAATATAATCAAACCCATCCGCCGCCCAGTTAGAAAGTACATAGGTTTTATAGCCTCGTTGCTTTACTTCATTGTAAAACTCCACAGAAGCTGGCATTAATGTCTCAACCCGGTCTGCCCAACCATCGTCAAGCACCCGCTGTATGTCAGTCGCAAGTTCTGGAAAATCGGCGCATAGCTTCTGTGTGCCTTCTTTTATGGTGTATGTGCCCCTATCCATTTCAACCCATGTCGGGCTGTCGAAGATGCAGGCCATTAGTTTATCGGCCATAGCGTCGTTATAGCCTAGGTTTATCAAATCTTCACGCGGCCAAAAGCGGTATAGTACCCTGCCAAGGTCAAATACTACGTTTTTTATCATGGAAACCTCCTTATTGGTGGTCAGATTATAAGGCAATTTTTTGCAAAAATCTAATGTGGATGATTTGGTAACAGCCGCTTTTTCTGGCTTGCCTTATCACCTCACGTTTGATATCTTGCTCATGGTATTATTTCACAAGGTGACAAAATGAGGAACAGCATGCAGATTGGTATTAAGTAAATGTACAATCGTGATACAATGTTGTTTAACCATTAATACTAGGAGGGGCATCATGCAAGCAAAAAAACTAACCCCCGGCAGCACAATAGGCCTTTTCTGCCCAAGTCATATTGCCGAAATGGAGCGGTATTACCCCACTATCGAATCAATAAAGCGACGTGGCTTTAACGTAAAAACCGGCAAGAACATGCAAAAAGACACCTATGGCTACGCCGCAAGCGCGAAAGAACGCGCCGATGATTTAAACGCGCTTGTATCAGACACAACAGTAGACATGGTGCTATTTAGCGGCGGTGCTAGTGCCGTAGAAATCTTGCCATATATCGACTACGAAAATATCAAGCACAACCCAAAACTATTTAGCAGCTATAGCGATGCGACATCCATTTTAAACGCAATACATGCCAAAACGGGACTGGTCACATACTACGGCTTCGGAGTCAACAACTTTGCCGACATGCGTTACTATGACTATATGCAATTCCAATCCCATTTTATAGAAGGACATGGCACAACCCAATTTGAAAGCGACAGCAAATGGAAGACCCTACAAGGCGGCAACTGCGAGGGCATACTAATCGGCGGCTTTGCGCTGCTTTTTGGCCTAATGCTTTCGAATGAATATTTCACCTACGACAAAGACAAAAAATACATCCTATTCCTAGAAGATCATGAAAAATATCACAAAGTAGGGACAGTAGCCACATACCTTGGATTTATCGGTCAAACCACATTTATGAAAAATGTAACAGGGCTAGTCTTTGGTCACTACTCAGACAATGTACCGGATGAACTATACCACTGCCTGGAACGCTTTGGCGCAAGGCATAATATCCCGGTAGTCTACACAGACGATTTCGGCCATGGCACTAGGCACGCAATCTTCCCAATTGGGGTAAGTGCGCGGCTTGATGCTGATAAGCAAAGCCTGGCTTTTATGGAGTGATACCGATTCCAGGCTAGGATGTGTTCTCTAGTCAGCGGGAACACGCCCTAAAACCTATCCAATATTTGCGGTTTTTGGCAAACAAACACAGCCCGCATACTATCGTCTTTAACCAGCTCATCACTATACCCATCATACACAACTACAGAGTCAAATCCAGCCTTCTGTAGCAAATCACAAACCACACCCACAGGGAACGCCCTTTGATGATGCACCTCTTCAAAGGGCGTTCCACCTTCGGGCATAAAAATAACGTGGTACCTATTTACCCCAGTAACTGCATCAAAATGATTATCCCATTCATAAGCTGCGTCCTTGACCTTTGCAACAAAACTTTTGTCGCTAAGCACTTCTTTAAACTTGAACTCAGTATTCATATCAAAAATAAAAACCCCGCCAGGGTTTAAAAACATCTTTACCCGCCCAAAAACCTCTGCAAGCTGCCCCGCTTCAAGTATATAATTAAGCCCGTCGCAGGTGCATACCGCGGCGTCTATAGTCCCATACAAATCAAGCTCTCGTATATCCTGTGCTAGAAAAAGAATCCGCCTGCCATCGGCTTTAGCTTGGGCTTGGGACAGCATATCTGTTGAAATATCAACCCCAATCATGTCATACCCAATATCCGCAAGCAGGCATGTAATATTGCCTGTTCCGCAGGCCATATCTAGCACAATTTTATCTGTTCGGTTTCCCCCAAGGTGCCGCGTAAGCACACTGTCTATGTAAGCAGCCCATGTCTTGTAGGGTATATCACCCATCAGCAAGTCGTACATATATGCAAAGCCGCTGTAATTTGACATTTTATCCCCCTATTTTGCGCCGCACACGAGCGCACCTATACCTACATACTTGCGCTTTCTTTCGCCTGCCTCTTACGGCGCGCCAAAATGCCACCAACCCTACCGCTTTCCTTTGCGGTTAGGCTTTTCCAGCCGGTAGCGTTTACTTTATCAATGAGGCCAAGTTCATCTGCAATTTCGTATTTCATTATATCATTTTGGCTGCGTTTTTCATCTGGTTTCATTTAGACTCGCCTTTCGTGAAGTTTTTCATTGGCTTGAATAACATTTTGCCGATTTAATCCTGTAGCTAATGTGATTCGCTATATTTAATTATTCCGGTCTTACAGTAATTTTATACCTATTATAGTCAGTGAACCAGAAAAATCCAACACTCCAAAGAGTCAACGATTGTGCATTCCCTCAAGATAAGGTAAAATACAAAAATCAACCACAGAAGGGATAGATTCCAATGAGCCACATCAAAACTATTTTCCCAGGCACCAACAACGAAGACGCACAAGTTGAAAAAATGGGCTGCGGCGAATGCCAAACCTCTTGCCAATCGGCCTGCAAAACCTCATGCACAGTAGCAAACCAAGTTTGCGAGCAAACCGCATGATTCACTGCTTTACAATAAACGGGCGCCACCTGGTCTTAGACATAGCCAGCGGCGCCCTACATGTCGTGGATGAAGCGGCATTCAGCGTCCTTAAAGCATTGCAGGCCTCGCTGGGGCTTATTAACGACATCCCCGCGTTGGCAGATGCTGTAAGAAATCCCCAAGTGGATGATTTGGTACAAACCGAGAAAGTAACACCCCAAGTGGATGATTTTGATAAATCCGAAAAAGTAACACCTCTTCTATGCCAGATGGGCCAAGATTCTTTAGACACACAGCTATTTGAAATTACAGCAGAAATCCGCCAATTAATAGATAACGGCCAACTCTTTACCCCCTCAAATGAGGAGCGAGTTTACAGTCATATGAAAAACCGAAAGCCAGTAATCAAAGCCCTATGCCTCCACATGGCACATGAATGCAACCTTCGCTGTGCATACTGTTTCGCAGGCCAAGGCGACTACGGCCATGACCGCGGCCTAATGTCCCTTGAAACCGGCAAAAAAGCCCTGGACTTTCTAATTGCCCAGTCCGGTAGCCGCCGCAACCTTGAAGTTGACTTCTTTGGCGGCGAGCCAATGCTAAATTTCGAAACAGTAAAATCCCTGGTAGCCTATGGCCGCGCCCGTGAAAAGGAAGCAGGCAAAAACTTCCGATTCACCCTAACCACCAATGGCGCACTGCTTACAAACGAGGCACATGCATACATAAACCAGCATATGGACAATGTAGTGTTAAGCCTAGACGGCAGGCCGGAAGTCAATGACAAGATGCGCAAAACCGCAAAGGAGTCGTCTTCAAATAATACACATGGTTCCGCCGGAAGTTTTAACACTGTCTTCCCTAAAATAAAAGCCCTTGCCGACTCTCGCAATCACGAAAACTACTATGTACGCGGCACATATACCCGCAATAACCTAGACTTCGCCGCAGACGTAATATTCTTAGCCGACACCGGGTTCAAGCAAATTTCCGTAGAGCCCGTAGTTGCCCCCCCAGATAAAGACTACTCCCTACGGGAAGAAGACTTACCCACCCTATATGCCGAATATGAGAAACTAGCCGATGCCCTAATCGCCCGTAACAAAGAAGGCAAGGGCGTCAACTTCTTCCACTTTATGATGGACTTATCCGGCGGGCCCTGCATAGCAAAGCGTGTAACAGGCTGCGGTGCCGGGTCAGAGTATCTGGCAATAACCCCAACAGGCAAACTATTCCCATGCCACCAGTTTGTTGGCGATGATGCGTTTTGCCTAGGTGATTTAGACACCGGTATCATAAATACCCAAGTAGTAACAGACTTCGCAAGTTGCCACGTATACTCAAAGCCGGCCTGCCGTGATTGCTGGGCAAGATACTATTGCAGCGGCGGTTGTATGGCCAATGCCTACTATGCAAATAATGATATCAACATCCCCGACGAAATAAGTTGCGACCTACAGCGCAAGCGTATCGAGTGCGCACTGTACATGAAAGCCGAGTCGGTTGCACAATGAGACGAAACCGCGTCATGCTAACATAACCTAAACCACAACCAACGGAACCCCACGCTCATGCCTATACCCCGCTGCCCCACCAAAGGCCATCCGATAAATATCCCCTACTTCCAACTCCTTGGCCAACATTTTAGCATTTAACCCAGCAAGCTTGTCCATCGCGTGGCCGGTTGTAAGCACCGGTAGGCTTGCGCGGCGGGTCATTTCTCCAAGCAAGCCCGCTGCATCACGCCTAAAGCCAAGTACACGTATATACCCAGGGCCTCCTGTGTTTTCATATGCCGCAAGGTCGGCAGGTTGCATCCCAAGTACAACACCCGTGACTGCCCTTTGCAGACGGGTATAGGTGTAACGCTTTGTTTTTACCGCGTCCATCAAGGCTGTGAGTGGGCGATTAGCGTCTGGGCTTTCGATTGTATTTTTTTCATTTATATCTGGCTCAGCGCATGATGGAGGACGCTTCGTAAAACGTAACGGTTGCGTCGCAAGATATAGAGCCTGCTTCGCAAAATGACGAAAACGGTTTTCCAAGCCTTCACCCATCACTATATCTCGTGTAAACAACAAATACCGAAAGATTTCATAGTAGTCATCCAGCCTTGCAATTTCCCCAGCTTCTATAGCCTCAATTAAAATATCGCATACATATTGCGGCATTGACTCTGCCGCTTCTCCAATGATTGTTTTATTGCGAGCGTTTCCGGACTTGCTTGCATAAGGGTCGCATGACAACCATGATGGTACTGACGCAACCCCGTCCCACACAGCCTTGCGTATAGCAGTTGCCGAAGCCCCTCCAGCACCACGATAGCTGGTATACACCTCCATAGGCCAACCCATCTGCCAAAGGGCTTTGCAATACTCCATTCCAAGGCCGTTGTTGGGCTTAGTAAGAAGGCCGTCCGGTATAGAGCCATTCCCATCCCCCGGCTTAGCTGTTTCTCGCCCCGGCTGGGGGCTGCTTCTCTTTGTATTCGCTACACCCAATACCTCAGCCAACGCCGCCCCCCTAGCCGCAGCAAAAGAAAACCCACGGCCAAGCCCATCATGTAGCGCGGCCTTATATTCATCCGGCTCAAAAGCAAGCACACGCCCGGCCTCTTTTATCAGCTTTATATCCCCAATTTCGCTGCCAAAACATAGCCTGTCCACAACACCGGTTGCACCAAGCAATTTAACGCTTCCACGTGCAAAATAATCCGCGCCGGATACTACATAGGGCACAGGAAGTTCAATTACAATATCCACACCGGCAAGCAAAGCCATATGTGTACGTCGCCATTTGTCACATAAAGCAGGCTCACCCCGCTGGACAAAATTACCGCTCATTACTGCGATAATTTTGTCTCTGTGGGTGAGCCTCTTGGTTTGGTGCAAATGCTCTATATGCCCGTTGTGTAACGGGTTAAACTCTACTATTACTCCTGCTGCGTTCATTACTCATCCATCGCCGGAGTCTCATCGTCCGGTACAACTACTTCGATTTTGGCGGTGCTTACCTCGTATGCGGTTTTTTCAAGCACTTCGCCATCGTCTTTTTTCTTTTGATACTGACGGCTTTGCATCCGCCCCCATAGACGGATATTGTCACCAACTGTTAAACGTCCCGCATATCTGGCATTACGCCCCCACGCTATGCAGGGTATGTAATCCGACTTATTGTAGGAACGATTAACAGCAACCAGCAAATCGGCGATTTCCCGCCCAAATGGGGTTGTGCGGTAAATGGGCGGCTTGCACAGATACCCATTCAAAAACACATCGTTGGGGCTTGTATCAGGAGCCTCGTCAAGAATCTCAATGTCCCGTGCAAACACCGTAAGCACCAGCTTGTTTTTCCGGTCAGCTTCCACGTAGTTGTTATAAGAGCGTATCTGTCCGCGTATTTGTACAAGCTTGCCGGGTTTTAGGGTTGCCCGGTCGATAATACGCTCTGATACTGTTACGGGAAGGGAATCTGCTGTGCCAGAAAGCCTCTCTACTTCTACATCGAAGCGATAAAAGCCCTCGCCATATATTTCATGGCTAAACTCCAGGCCGGATAGGACTTTCCCTCCAACCTCAATAAAATTTGTACTATTTTCCATTTAATTTCCGCCTCTTCAGTTTCTTCTTTTGTATGTTATTCCGGCTTTGCTAGATTTAGAACAAAAAAACCGCGCCGAAATTTGTCTGCATATTTTATCACATTTTACCCTACTTGGGTCAAGCAGATACATTAACATTCATACTACATATTGCCCATACAGCAGCAGCCCCAAGAGCCGCTTCAGGAGAAATAATCGATATAGCAGAAAACTCCTGTGGGTCACGCACATCGCCACTAAGTGCGGTAAATGCACGCTGGATACATATATGCAGCCTATCGTCGGCCACACTTGAGGCAGTAATACAAGCTTTGTTACTAAATCCATAAGTGATTAGCTTCGCACCGCTGGGCAAATAAGGGAAAATTTCCCTATCATCTGCATTTACAACTAAGTATCCACCTGGCACAAGACACGATATAAGCTTATCCAACTTTGACGATGCGTCAGATACAACCAGCACATCAACCATTGGGCTATTCTGCTGGCAATCTGTCATGTGATAAATCTTGGCTTGATCGTGATTATCAAGCATATGCGTAAACTCATGTATCATTTCGCGCCCGTTTTGGCCTACCATACCCACCGATGGCATAAAAATCCCTCCTTTTATAGCGATTTCGTTTGAAATTCGGCTGCATTTTTATCCATGACATGAAGTGTGAAACATCCGCAAAGCGGATTTTCATACCAACAATTTGAGCCGCCGACGAAGGAGGCATGAATTGAATCATGAAAAAATCTTTTGTATTAATCTTTGCTTAACAATCTAGATTATGCTACTAAAAATTTGGTATACTATGCCCATGGATACCCTAAATTTTCCAACGAAGAAAAATTTACTGACAACACGGCATCTTTTGACCTTGGCACGAAGAGGATACGACTTGCTGGACAAGAAGCTCCAGGTTTTATTAAATGAACTAACTGAACAACATTGCCAAGCCATACAAGCAAAGGCTAACTTAAGCATGGCCTTAAACAAAGCATACATGTCGCTAAAAAATGTACAAAAAGAAATGAGCCCAGCCAATATACAAAAAGTTTGTCAAACAATCCAAAAGAACGCGTCAATTAACATCTGCTTTAGCAGCATTATGGGTGTAGACTTGCCACTAACAAGCATAAAAGATTCATTAGCTGAATTTGGCTACAGCTTACACAATACAACAGTGTCATTCGATGAGGCTGTACTGGCCTGGAAAGAAGCATGTAGGCTTATTATTGTCCGGGCTGGCATAGAAAATACTATCCACTTACTAAAGACACATATTAAAAAGACACAAAAAAGAGCCAACGCCCTTGGGAACATTACAATCCCAAAGTACGAGGCTCGCATAAAGTACATACAGGAACGACTGGAAGAACGAGAGCGTGACGACCTAGCAAGGCTTAAGCTTGCGAAAAATAAAACTCTGTACCCGCGCCATCAGCAGTAACTTCTGTTTCCGGGAGACTAAGCTCTCTTGCAAGCAACTCAATTAACCTAGTTTTGCAAAACCCACCCTGGCAGCGTCCCATTTGGGCCCGTGTCCTACGTTTGATTGCATCAAGGTTTCTTGCGCCAACCGGCCTGTGTATCGCTTCAACGATTTCTGCTTCGGTTACGGTTTCGCAGCGGCATACAACGCGCCCATATGCTGGGTTTTCGTTTATCATTGTAGCCCTTTCGGCGGCGGACATATTAGCGAAACCCTTTATTCCGATACGTTGCGGCCTAAAATCATGATTGAGTGTTGGTTGCAAGCGTACTGCTACAAGGCCTACGATACGCTCGGCAATGGCCGGTGCCGCGGTAAGACCGGGGGAGTCTATCCCCAATGCACTTATAAACCCAGGTAAAACCTCTTCGATAATAAAATCCTTACCACTGTGCTTTGCCCGTATGCCTGCATATGCGGTTATCCGGTCGTGTATCGGTACAGTTTTTAGCACGTGGCCTGCCTTTTCCAATACATCTTTTAGCCCATCAGATGTTGTCTCTGTGGCCACCCGGTCATCCAAAGACTCAGCAGTTGGGCCAAGGAGAATATTATTATCAACCGTTGGGACAACCAGCACACCCTTACCCAACTGTGTTGGCAATTGGAAAATAGTATGCCCGACGAGTCCTTGCTGGGTATTGTCCAGTAAGTAGTATTGACCTAATTGCGGAATGATTGCTTCTTTGATAATGCCTTTAGCGCAATGAATTACATAATTGTGAATTGTAGCACTTTCAACCCCGGCGGCGTTGATTATTACCTTGGCCCTAACCACGCCGCTAACAAGGTCATCCCGAGACATTTGGAAACCCCACACAGCTGTGTATCTGCCTGGGCGCATTGCTGTTTGTATAGAAAAACCGCCATTTGATTCGGCGTCTATCCCGGTAACTTCGGTTTCAAGCAGAAATTCCACACCGTTTATCGCGGCATTTTCCGCAAAGGCTATCCCGGCCTCATATGGCGAGATTATGCCCGCCGTTGCTGCCTGTAGTGCACCTGTTACACTATCTGTAAGGTTTGGCTCAAGTGTTTTTACCTGGTTGGCAGAAAGCAATTTTAGGCCAGTTACGCCGTTTTTTTTGCCTTGCTCATACAAATCACCAAGCTTTTTTATGCCCTCATCATCGGTGCTTACAACCAGCGAGCCGTTTATACGACAAGGGATATCCAACTCGGCTGCCAGCCGGGGGTACATCTTGGCACCCCTAAGGTTTAGCTCAGCTTTGAGGGTACCGGGTCGGCAGTCGTATCCGGCGTGAAGGATACCGCTGTTGGCCTTTGTTGCGCCAACTGCCACATCCGCACCACGTTCAATAAGTAAAACTTTCAAATGATAGCGGCTTAGCTCCCGTGCGGTTGCTACACCTACAATGCCGCCGCCGATTATTACAACATCGTACATACAAACTCCTTTGCGTAGCTGTGCGTACTACCGTTCTTTATAAGTGTATCCCAAAATGCAATGCAAGCAACTCGTGATACGCTGCCTCTGTCGTTGGCTGCATTATCTTTACGCCGTCACTGGTATACAAGCGTACTTCCCTGCCGGAGACAGACTTGCGCCCTTCGGCTGTAAAGATATGCACCATGTCCTGCATCCTAAAAATCGAGTCTTGATGCTTTTCGCAGTAAAAGGATATGGCAATAAAATCCTTTTCAAGCTGTGGCTCGTCGGTAAACGCATATAGCTTCTTCCAGGCGTCTTTACGCCATTCGTATAGTACCGTCCCAAGGAAATCATCTTTTTCGAGGATATATTGCTCACCGTTTTGATGGCTGATTTTGCCAATGACAAGAGGTAGTGGCTGCCTTGGAACCACTACCCCCACTCCTACATCTGATAAAAATTCGCCATCTTGACACACGACCCTTAGCACCCTATGACGGCGCATAGGTGTTTCCGGCTCGTCCTTTAAAAAGCGTGCCATATAGTCGGTTACACTATACCCGAGGCCTTTTAGAAGCCAGGCAAACAGTGTGTTAAGCTCAAAACAATAACCGCCCCGGTTGCGGGTTACGATTTTGTTATATATATCGTCAATTTCCAAAGATATTGGTATTCCACGTATTATATCCAGATTTTCATATGGAACAGTTTGCAAATGCAGCTTTTGCAACGCGCTTAGGGTATTAAATGTTGGACGAGGAAAGCCGCCGGTTATATCATACCCTATCCGTCGTAAATAGGCCGAGATTTTATCCATTGCTATTTCCTTCCGTTGCTACTCAATACCTGTTAAAAACTGAACTGATAAGTGCTCGTAACCGGCTCGGCTCGTATTTGGGGGCGAAGCCGCCGGCGGTGTCATTCTAACCGTGCGGGTATATGGGTGCCAAACAATGTTATATCCAAGGATTTCAGCAATTGTCCTAAGAGGGATATACAGCTCATCTTGGATATATAATGCCGTCGGCACACCAAACTCAAGACGCACCCCATCAACCATCATATGCAAATCTCCTGGGTGATGAACAATAAATACCCTGTCGTTTACCAACACAAGCGCGCCGGCGTCATTGCTTCTGACACGAAAATTAAAAAGCGCGGCTATCTCTTGAACGGTTAACATTATTCTGTTTTGCAGGTTTATCGGCCAGTTTTCAAACTTGTGAAGTTGGCCGTTTATGCTAATGTTTATCGGATGATAATTTGTATGATAATCAACAAGCACCTGCATAAAGTCATGGCCGGGCATTCTTCCGTTAAAGAAATCGTCCATCCATATAACACGGGCTTCCAGCCAGTCTAGCAGCCACTCTACATGACCCATAAAGTCTTCAACTTCCAGCATTTCCGGTGGGGTCATTACATTTTCTATTGCGACACCCATAATCGGGTGGCGTTCGAAGTTGCGCTCAAACTCTGCTTGGTAGCGGGTGGCTGTATGCCGCACATGCTCTATGGTTTGGGCAATCTCCCGGTCTGCTATTTCATTCCATCTATCTACTACTGCGTCAAAAAACTCTGGTCTATGCATTAGGTACCTATACCAGTAGTTAAACACCGCAACATACAAGTCTTCTGGTCCCCGGCCAAGTGGCTGGTTTTTAAAATTGCCTGCGGCAAGGTCAAAGTCCCATATCGGTCCCATAAACAGCCTGCGGTCTTCGCCCCGGCCTTGGATATACATAAAAATGCTTAACTGGTTGACCACATCGTATTCCTTAAACAATTCGTGTACAAGATAAAAATCAATGAAAGAATCAAGGTCAATAAGCGCAAGCACCTCGTCAAAGCTTTGATTGCGTATTGCATAACTTACGGAACTTATATAGTTGTAAAGATACTCAACATGCTCGGGCGTGCGGCGGGAAGAGCCTGGGAAGCGCATGTCGTAGTTTAGCCCGTTAACACGGATAAATGTCTCGTTTAACACACCGTCTGTGCTTGCGCGGGCATCCAGTTCGAAAAAGAAATCGCTTCTTCCTGGGGTCGAGCTTCTGTCTAGCTGCATCCTGCCGGGGTTTACATCTCGCTCGTCTGTGAGATTATATACCCCCATATATTCCCCGTTAACATAGAGATGAATATGATTAGAAACCGGCGTAAAGCATAAACCAGAAAGCAGTCCGCCCAAGTGTAATGCCGCATAGTTACGCATTAGCGAACGGTCAAAGTGGTTTGCAAGCAGTATCCAGTCAGTTGCTTCGTAATCAGAGCCAAGTATTGCCTGCTCTGTATCGAATCGGATACGCAGCGGCCTTTTATCTTGCCCATTGCGCCAGGTAGAGTTACCTCGCCCCCGTATTTGCGCAGAAGAGTCTGTAAAATTTTGCCCCGTAGCGGCACCTGTAATTGAGACTGTACCATCATGCCAAAATTCCCGCTCTACAGTGAAAGGGTTGTAATATGTGGTGATATGCACGCTTGGGAAGGTAGGCTGGGTTATCTCAACATGCTCTACTTGGTTTCCCTGTAAAATTATCACTGTTGCCGTTGACCCATATACCTGGAAAACCAACATTCCAAGTATGAGCACTAGGGCAATAGCAGCGACTATAATCCTTAGCTTCAAAGTGTTTCCTCCTTAAATATTGCTAATACGACCTACCGCCGTTAGATTTTCATATACTACCGTTCCTCATAAGATGTAGGGTGGTCGTATGGCTATTTTTGTCACAATTTGCTATCTAACACATTCTACCATATATTTTGAAGTATTTCGCAATATTATGGTGTCACGAGCCTGTAGATTTATACCGGCTTAAGCCAAACCTAAAAAATACATAGCATGGAATCAAAAACAACAACGAAAACACCGGCGCAAGCGCGTAAAGAAAACTTTCCTCACGCCCAAGCAAATACAGCAGCGGATAATACTGCACCAAGGCCAGCGGGATAACAAAAGTCAAAAAACGTAACACATTTTCACCATAGACAGAAAAAGGCAGCCGTCCATGCTCACGGGCACCATCTGTAAAAATATTCATAAACTCAAGCCCCTCGATTGTAAAAAACGAAAAGGCGGCATATACAACAAACAGCCCAAAAAACAACAAAGTACCGCAAACTATCATAAGTACAAGGGTCAAAATCTTATCCCATGTCCACAAAATATCGCCGCCAGGGATAACATAAACAAAAACAATAACAGCCATAAAAACCCGTCCAAGCCGGGTAAAATCCACTGTACTAGCCAGCACTTGAAATATAATATTACGAGGCCTAACCAGCGCCCTATCAAATGTCCCATTGCCAAGCAACCGAGGAAACAAGTCAAACCCCCGGCCAAGCATTTCGGCAAGAGAAAAGGAAAGTATCATCACAGCAAAGCCAATAAGCACTTCCCTATAAGTAAACCCCTCAACTTCATCAAACCGCATAAACAAAAACGCAAGACTGGCAAACACGCCAAAAGATACAAGAAACTGCCCAAGAACAGTAAAAACAAAGGAAACCTTGTACTGCATCTGGCTCTTGAGATGCATCGAAAAAAATCGTATATAAAGCTTCATTTTATACTCATGCCCCCTTAAAGCCGCCCCAAGGCGGCGAGGATTTTTGTTGCAAGACAAGGAAGTCCCGACGTGGCTTGCCCAGAAGGCAAGCAAGGAGGGGCTGACGCAGGATTGGGACAAAAAGACCGACGCATTGGGGCGGTTTTAAGGGGGCATGAGTATATCACCCGCCCTGTGCCACAACACGTTTAAGTGCCAAACTAATCCAAAGCCGCCCAACAGCAAGCAATACAACCAGCCAAAACACCTGCAAACCAATACCCCGCCATATCGCCGCGCCATAAATATGCCCCGTAAATATCAAAAAAGGAGTATTTTGCATAGAGCCAAAAGGCAACAACTCCAGCACAGTCCGCATATTATCAGGAAAAAACGGTATGGGTATATACATCCCAGCAAAAAAATCAGCAGTAACCGCAACAACAATACGCGTCCCAACACTGTTTAAAGTATAAAATGCCGATATGTAAATCAACATAGAAATAGCAAGAACAACCCCCGTAGCAAGCACCACACTTAAAAAGAAAAACCCAAACTGCGAAAAGCTGGTCGGGATCACCAACCGAAAAGGATAAGGCAATAAAAGAGCCACAACAAGCAGCGGCACACAACGCAAAATAACACGGGCAACACGATTAGCGGCAGACATACTAAACCAACGCGCATACAAATCCATAGGTCGCACCAACTCATATGCAATAGCCCCTGTTTCAATGGACTCAAAGATACTATTCTCATAAAACCAAAGAACAAACAGCATCATAAAAGCCTGCTGTAACCAAATATATGTCACAGTATGGGAAAACGTCATAGGAAAACCAGCCGGGTTTGCACGATAAAACGCCCAAAAAGCCAAGATATACATAAAGCCCCAAACAAACTGGGTAACAAGCCCCGCAAGAGCCGCCGCACGATATTGAAGGCTATTAGTGAAGCGTATGCGAAACAAAGCCACATAAGGCTTGAAATTTATAGCTTTGTAGCCAAGTAGTCTCGACATATCTGCTCCTTTGCTTGACCCAGGTGGATGATTTGGTGACAGCCGCTTTTTCAGCTATAACTGGTTTTGACAGGGTAGCATCTCCACCGTGGATGATTTGGTCACAGCCGCTTGTGGTGCCTGGATATAGTGAAGGTATCTTGTCAGCATCACACGGCTATACATGCCTTTTTGATTGCGCCTGCCTACATAGGCAAGTGTCCGCAGTCCTAGGGTGATACCGCTTTTCTCCGCGCTCCGGCTTATGTTGTGGAAGCCTCAAGCGAAGAAAAATGCGGTTTCTCGCGGATTGCCATCCGCATAAACCGCGTTTTTCCAATCGCCCGAGTCTCCCCCAACGCCTACGCCTACGGTCGAAAAGCGGTATCACCCTAGGACTGCTGTATCTCGCTTTGAAAGGCCTGCAAGGCAAAATGGCGGAGTTTGCGCTATAAAATCGCGTTATATAGGCAGCATGTAGCTTTTAGGATGTACGCTGCAACGAGTGGAAATAACGCTTCTATTCTTTATACTGTCATATGCTACCTACTAAATTCCCATAACGCTTCACTTAGCTTTTCAGCAAATAAATCAGGCTGTGATACCATAGGAAGATGTCCTGCGCCTTCAAGTATAAACATTCTCTTTGAGGGTGTTTCAACTCTATTATAGTAGTCCACAACCAAAGGTGTAGCTGTGGCAAAATCTTCACTGCCCATAATAAACGCAATCGGAATTTCCAGTTGTTGCGGAGGAACAAACCTGCCCACTTCGATAAAAAGCGGTCTGTTTCTTTCAAAGTGAGTATTGAAATCGGTATCGGTTATGAGAGAGATCAGCCACCTCTTTTCGGTAAATCCCCACCACGGCGAAAATACCGAATCTAATGCGAATCGGGTACTCTCGCCGCTGAAGTCAAGATATCTGAACATTAGAGCCTCCCAGGCAATGAAATCGCCTTGGGAAAAATCCTCATGTCCCATGTCCGCAACACTCAATATTTCGTCGAGAAGCCTAGCCTGTTCAGCGTCATTAACATTTCCAGCGGCAAGAGCACGTTCGATAATGGTATTGGTTGCCATTGTTCTGTATACAGGTTGATTAAAACGCTCTATCACATAATCCACAAGTTCGTCAAGGTCTGATAGCAAAACATCAAAGGAAATCGGCGCATTAAGATTACGGAAATGTGTGCGCCCACCGCCGCGTTGATCCCACCGAACAAAAGTGAAGTCATGCTCCATTTGAAATTGAAATGCGGATAACGCAAATGTGTCTGGCAAACCAGGACCGCCATGCAACCAAATGATAACGGGATTTTCTGTACTTTGTCCTCGTATATGAATTGCCTGCTCAATACCACCAAGAGCAATAAATGTCCGCTCCTGTACCCCATCGCTAATATTAAATCTTATCGCATTTACACCACGTACAGAATAAATGGTAATCAAGGGTAGAATAATTAACATCGCCAACACAACAGCAATAATTTTCAATATGCGTTTGCCTAGTCCCCTTTTCTCTTTGCTCTTTTTCATGTAACCTCTCCTTGTGTTATACGGTATATAAATTTTGCGCACGCACCACATTCATGAGGTACATAGGTAACGTAGTGTAAATAATGTATTTAGCGAGTAGGGTCTTTTTCAAACTCAGCCCTTGCATCAGATATCGCCTGCAACATAAAATCAATAAATTTTGTCGAGCTGTCTGCCTTATCGGGAATTGCCAACACATCATGATACTCCTGTCGGCGTTCCTGTACCACGCCCCATAATGGCATACGAATGGGCATGAACCAAGCCTGCATATACAAAAGCGTTGTCCACATACGGGTCACTAACCCATTACCATCACTAAATGGACGGATGGACATTAACTCATGGTGGAATATACAGCTTTTAACCAACATATCCTCATTCGATGTTTTCAACCACGCAAATAAATCATCAACTCGGCTTGAAACAAGTTTGGCCATGGATGTTTTATTTCTTTGGTTTTGACCTGCGCTTGCAATGCCGGCGGAACGATAACACCCTGCTTCATTTGTTAAATTTATCATAAACGTCTTATGCGCGCCAAGCATTTCAGCGATGCTGTATACGTCTATAGATTCATACTGTCTGTGATAAATTGCACTGTACGCCTTGTATGCATTTTGTACTGCACGTATGTCTTCTTCATTATAATGCGTATAATCCCCGCTGATTATTTCTGTCACTTGTGGTAGTGTTAGTACGAATGAAGCATTTTCAATGGCAAGGGAGGAACAAACATCACGCAGGTTTGCGCTGTGATACATTTGATTTGTTGCGTGTATGAATGAGCCTTTCTTCCCCTGCTTGATAATTTGCCCTTTCAATCGTTTTATTTTGTCTGTGATAACAAACCGTGGTTTGTATTGACTCATGCCATCATCCCTCTTGAACTTGCCCCGAATAGCGCATAGTAACGTTGTAGGCGGGTAGAGCTTGCTTTCACACGTCCACACCGCGTGCAGCGTGTGTTAGCCTGATAAAGGTTGGATTGCCCGCGTGCGCCTATATCTCGTATTCTTTGTAAAGTGCCGCCACCATCTCCTCGGCGTTAGCACCTTCGGGGGCTTCGCTCATTAGCTGCGCGAGACTGCCGTCAAGCAGTATCTGCCCTTTGCCGATAAGTATCACCCGCTGGGTAAGTGCTTCTATATCCTGCATGTCGTGTGTAGTTAATAAAACCGTTGTGCCGCGCTCGGCATTAAGGCGCTTAATAAACTGCCGTACTGCCAGTTTAGATACGGCGTCTAGGCCAATTGTTGGCTCGTCTAGGAATAAAATCTTTGGGTCGTGCAGCAAGGATGCCACAATCTCGCAGCGCATACGCTGGCCTAGGCTTAGGCTTCTTGCTGGGGTTTTTAGGATTTCCCTTAGATCTAATAGTTCTACAAGTTCTTCTAGGTTACGCTTGTATACGACTTCGCTTGTTCTGTAGATATCCCGTATTAGTTCGAAGCTGTCGATTATGGGCACATCCCACCATAGCTGGCTGCGCTGGCCGAAGACTACGCCAATTTCTTGCACGTGGTTTACTCGGTTTTTCCAGGGGGTGCGGCTGTTTATTATGCAGGTGCCGCTATCTGGGGTTAGGACGCCGCACATTATTTTTATTGTTGTACTCTTTCCGGCACCGTTTGGGCCTATGTAGCCAACCATTTCGCCGTCGGCTACTGTAAAGCTTACGCCTTTTAGGGCGTGGATATCTTCGTATTCACGTGAAAAAAGTGCCTTAAAGGCACGCGAAAAACCGGCCTGCCGCTTGCGTACACGGAAGGTCTTGTTTATGTTGTTTAGTTTAATCATCGGTTAATCCGCGCCTCCTTCGGTTATGATACCAAACTGGTAAAGCAGTCAACAAATCCTGCGAATATGTTTGACTGGGGCGTTTAGCCACTAACTCGCCAGCAACTCGCTTACAAATTCCTCTAAGACCATGTCCCGTGAAGTCATTTCTGCGGCGGCAGTACGGCCTACATATCTAAAATGCCATGGCTCATAGATGATATTGGTAATATGTTGTTTGTGATAGGGGTACCGCAGCACAAAACCGTATCTATAGCTGTTTTCGGCAAGCCATATCCCCTCGGCTGTGCGACCGAAATTTGCGGTTAGATTTTGATAGCTTACCGCAACAATGTCCACGGCAAGGCCTAGGTTATGCTCACTGGTACCGGGGTATGCAACTATGCGCCTTGCTGCCTCAAATGCCGCGTCTTCGTCATAGCCGTTTTCGTTTATAAACCGCTGGATGCGATTGTTAAATAGCACCGTTTGGCGTGAAACAGATCTAAAGGACGACGCTACAATTGGCTGAAGCCCTTCTTCCCTGGCAGAGGCCAGCATTGCTAGAAGAGACTGGTATGCACGGGCATCAAAGTAATGCCCATGGCCTATTGGTCTAAGGTATGGGTAAAAATAATAGTCAAGGAAATTGTAGCGGTTAACCAGCTTTAAGTACCATGGAAGCTGTGTGTTGTCTACTGTGGTAAGCAGCATAAAGGGAGTATATGCCCCTTCTGCTGGATAATCGTAATCGTAGGCATAGTCATATGCATAATTATTGCTGTCGCCAGTCTGGCTGTTATCTGTTGTGCCATCTCCGGTATAGCCGCCGGGGTTTACTACTATGCGGCCTTCTGTGTCATCTGGGTTAACTTGGCCTCCGCTTACATTCGGCGGTGGATTATTAGTTACTTGCACACCGGAATCATTTGTGCCGGTATTCTCAGATGAATTTACATCGTAGTAGTCACTTGTGTTCCCTATCGTATTGGACGGATTTTGAAAATTTTCATATTCATTTGGATGCAGGCCTGCGCGCGCCATCCTTGGATGGGTATACATAACCATATATACCGCAAAAATTGCCGAAACTAGGGCAAGCACTATCAAAAAAACAGTAAAACCTCTGGATAATATCGGCTGTCTATGATGATAATTGGGCCGCCTGTTTGGTTGTCTCTCGGGATATCTGTCTTGTCTGTTTCTGTCTTGTCTGTTTTTATCTTGTCTGTTTTGGTCTTGTATGCTCATGGTATTAACCCTTCATCCTCTCCGCTTTCTCCTGTTGGCATAGACAGTACATCAGCAAACCATCTTTCAAAAAAATCATCTAGGCTTTCGCCATATATTTCTGCTGCGAGACTCATAAAATCTTCCCCTGTCGCAATCTGAAAATGAAATGCCTGGAAATATTGACGCACTAATTCCCAGAATAGCTCATTGCCCATACGACGATTAAGGTCATCAAACATTAACATGCCCAGTCTGTGATGGGTACTGTAATAGTCTGCCCAGTTATCAAATGTTTCTAGACTGTTTGCCAGAGATAAATCTTCGCGCCCGGCTATGATGGCACGTTCTTCTGACATATGCCGCCATAAATCTTGGGGTTGGTCATACAACAAACACGCAATTACATATCGCGCAAGACCTTTATCAAGCCACGATTCCTGTATATGATTGCTTCCTACGACATTTGCAAACCACTGCTGCCCTAAAACTTGCCCTAGCACCCTGGCATCCGGTTGCATCAGCGCGTTTGTGTCCATAAAAATCATGTTTGAAAACGCAACGCCACTTATAAACATATCGGTTTCAACTATGCGTATATGCTCGAATGGGTACTGGCCAATCCTGTCGGCCAGATGTTCCATTATTATTATTGCAATGTTCATTATCTCGTCTACGGGCAGGCTTTCGGTGTAATAATATAAATGTATATCCCCGCCAACCGTTGTCACCCTTTCCCGATTAAAGTACGGGGATATGGCAAATGCAAAACTGCGCGCATTACTTGCGGTAAAAACTGTAACCCTTGTGTCATCTTCAACAAGAGTCGTCTCTCCTGTTGTTACGCCGGTACCGGCGACGATATAGTTTGCAGGTGTGATAATCTCCACATCAAAGCTGGCCATGTGCAAGACAAACGGGTCCCCAACCGGATAATAATCATGCACTTGCCAGCCGTCCTCGCCATGAACGGCAAGCACCGGAAGAAACATTCCAAACCACATTGCATGGTCGTTAGCACCTGTGCGGTGGGCAATCTGTGGTATATAGGCATTGTATTGCAGCACAAGCTGGACGGTTTCGCCGGGGACTAGGGGCTCGCTTGGATGAACTAATAAAACCGTGCCGGTTAGTTCGTATATTAAATCCTCGTTATTCATGGTCACATATTGTATGTCCATGTACCCATACTCACGCCCACGTGGGAAAATGCGCCTTTCAAACTCGCCAAAATAGGGCGCGGCAGTTGCACCCTGTCTAAAGGCATTCAAATAGACCCTCAGCACAATGGTCTCAAGAGGCTCACCTGTGCGGTTGGTAAAAGTTGTGCGCGAAATACCTGAAACAGTGCGTGTAACCGGGTCTACAGTTAGGCTGACATCATAGTGGTCGAAACCAGGAATGTATGGCGGCATGTACACTGATTCGTCAATATCGCTTATTCCATTGTTGGGGGTCTCGTCTGGATACTCTTCGGATGGGGCTCGCCCGCAGGCAACAACAAACGCGAAAAATAAAACCAGGCCCCAGGCAATTAATTTTTTCATAGGGCGTCTTTCATAGGCCAAGGTACCTTCCTTTGCCAAAATGCGTATTAGTGAAATAATTCGAAATCTGCCGAGACTGTTTCTCATTGATTTCGCATAAATAGTTGATAATTATCTAGATTGCTATATGATGATTATAGCACTACACATATAAATGTATAACAAAATCACAAAACGGGTGAAAAATGAAAAAAATTATTCTTACCGGCGGAGGAACAGCCGGACATGTGACTCCCAATCTGGCACTTATACCCATGCTACAGGCCGAAGGCTATGATATCCACTATATCGGAAGCAAGGACGGCCTGGAAAAAGAACTGGTTGAAGCAGCCGGTCTCCCCTACTACGGCATATCTGCCGGAAAGCTGCGCCGATACATGGACGTAAGGAATGTAACGGACGTCTTTAGGGTAATCAAAGGCTTTAGGGAGGCACGTGGCCTTTTGGGGCAATTACAGCCGGATATCGTCTTTTCAAAGGGCGGGTTTGTGACGGTGCCGGTGCTTGCGGCTGCTCGTACACATAAAATAAAATGTGTTACCCATGAGTCAGACCTTACGCCTGGGCTTGCAAACCGCCTTTCCCAACCTTTTACCAATAAGATGTGCGTCAGCTTCCCCGAAACTCTTGCCCATGTGCCGGAACGTAAGGGCGTACTTACAGGTTCGCCCATTCGCAAAGAATTATTACATGGCGATAAGCAAAAAGGGCTCGAATATTGTCAGTGGTCTGACAGTGGTAAGCCCGTAATCCTTGTAACCGGGGGCAGCCAAGGTGCCGCGGCAATAAACAACGCAATACGCGAAGTTTTGCCCCAGCTTCTTACACGTTTTAGAGTGATACACCTATGCGGTAAGGGCAACCGTTCTGATATTGCTTTACCGGGATATATAGAATTTGAGTATATCAACGAAGGCCTTGCGGATTTATACGCCCTGGCAGATATTGCCGTATGCCGTGCCGGTGCCAACACACTTTTTGAGCTGCTTGCAATGAGAAAACCCCATCTGCTGATTCCCCTACCCCTTGAAACCAGCCGCGGCGACCAGATTCTTAACGCCGAGTCCTTTGTATTACAAGGATTTTCCATGATATTGCCCGAGAATAAAATGACCCCAGAAAGATTGCTAAATGACATAGACTTGCTTTATAATGAGCGGGAAATATTTGCGGCCAACATGGCAACACATAGCCAAAGTGAAGGCGAGCTTAGGATAATGAAAGTGCTGCGGGATACACTTGACGGCATAGAGTAAGCACTACGATAACTTGGATGGTGTAAACAAATGAGATATGCAATTGCATTTTTAATGGCATTTGCCTTTGTACTAATGTTAATGCCGATTTTTTCTAAGTTGGCCGAAAAGCTGGATTTTACAGACAAACCCACAGAGCGCAAGAACCATAAATCACCCGTGCCTTTAAGCGGGGGGCTGGTTATGTTCGTTGCCTTCGCTGTGGGTTTTATTATTTTTGTTGCGGGCCTTGGCTCTGTTGTAATCCCTGCCCTTGCAATCCCAATGGAGGATACCGCGTCTCTTTGGGCTATTTTGCCTGGTGGGACGATGATTTTGGGTGTTGGGCTTCTTGACGACTACTTTAAAACAAAGGGCAAGGAGTTTCCAGTTTGGCCCCGTATGGCTGTGCAAATTGGGGCGGCGGTGCTTGCCTTTGCCGCGGGCATACGCTTTACCGGCTTTATGAACCCAATCACCGACCAATATGTATATTTTCATATAGGGCTACAGTTTTTCTTGACAGTATTATGGTTTGTTGGCCTTGTAACGGTTTTTAATTTTATGGATGGGCTTGATGGGCTTTCCGGGCTTCTTGCTATGCTTTCCGGTTGCACGCTGTTTATTGTTGCGCTTGCAATGAACCAGCCGGACTCTGCCTTTATGGCGGTGCTCTTTGTTGGTGTTGTTACCGGTTTCTTGAGACATAATTTGCCCCCGGCCAAGGTTTACATGGGTGACTCGGGGGCATATCTGCTTGGGTTTTTACTTGCCGCGATTTCACTGCACGGGGCGTTTAAGCAGGCTACTATGATATCCGTGTTTATTCCGATACTTGCAATGGGTGTGCCAATATTTGAAAGCGTACGGGTCTTTGTTCGACGGTTGATGGCGCGCCAGTCTGTGACTTTAGCCGATTCCCAAAGCGAGACAACGTATTTTCATCATAGGCTTGTTAGGGCTGGGATGAAGCCGCCTTACGCGCTGGCACTTATTGTGCTTGTTAGTGCTTGTTTAAACTTGACTGCTATTATCTTGATGCTGGTGGTGTTTTAAAAGGTTTCAAGACAATAATTTAGATTACCTCGTAAAACCCCTGTAATACAGGCATTTTCACAAGAATGTTGGTTGAGTTTACTACCAATTTACTACTACGGAAAGAACTTTGATATGCCCTTAAATTCTTGTGAGTAAATCGTGCCAGCT
>Ga0123355_10003149_pt1 | contig 23553 bp, 20 predicted proteins | sample TergutEmb28metaG_3_FD_89872 | JGI IMG/M metagenome (GOLD analysis project Ga0123355, IMG submission 89872) | Embiratermes neotenicus P1 segment gut microbial communities from Petit-Saut dam, French Guiana - Emb289 P1 | ecosystem: Host-associated > Arthropoda: Insects > Digestive system > Gut ... | reverse complement strand
ACTCACGTAAAGTCAAATAGCTGGCAAAAAACGATGCAATGATGCTACCGTTAAAGGGTAATTCTGAACTCGCTATAATATCACTATCCATTGATTCAACAAGGGCACCGTCGTTTAAAATTTGAGTAGCACCCAAATTGATTTTTGTCCGCCTCGTCATAAATGACTTGGACACTCTCAAAAGTAGCAGGATAACTGCAATAATAATGATGAAAATAATTAAATCAATCACCTTGATTCCTCCATTTGTTGCAAAGCTTAGTTGTGGATGATTATACCATATTTTGTCGTTTTATGCCAGTCTGGCTGTTGATGTCGCAAAAAATGCAGCCATCAAAAAACTCACAAAGATTGTGCTTTGTGAGTTATGAATTGACATGGGATCTATAGGGCATCTCTATAACAAAATCTCACCACTTAAATACGATTCTCTAATATAGCTTGGGTTTTCATAATATAGGGATGAATTAAAATTTGAAATTTTCTCGCTAATAAATGATGTAAACACTTGGTACATAACATCCACTAATTCATCTTGCTCAGATTTAACATCAAGGATTAAATAACGATAAACACCACCGATTGCAATGTAGCTTGGAACTTTGTACCTACATGTTCCCACCGAATCAAATGAGCCTGATTTAATATCGAATTTAGTAACCAATTCATCCGCCACTTCTTCAAAGGACAAGCAGTGATTAATGTCTGCAAGCCTTATTTGCCGTGCTAATTCTGTTTTTCCTAATGCTTTGACAATATTAGCATTAGTATTTTTAGTCGAGCGTCCAATAAATTCAATCAATGAGCAAACATAAAGTAAATCATTACTTATTTTATCTTCCATGATACTACCTCACTTCCTTCGAATTCAAGGCAACTCAATGCCCTTAATGTATGAAAACTGATCTGATGTGTTGGATATTGAAACTTCGCTAATTCCCAAAATGCTCTTCTTGAAAATTTTCCACTCAAAAAATCAGTTACAAAATTCCAAACAACGTCATCCGTCATTGGACCTTCCACAATATCATAATCATGAATCTTTCCAGCTCGACATTCCGCAATAAAATCTAGCCATTCGTCTGTCATCTTTGTAAATTTTAAAATTTTCAATTCTTCATTCCGAGTATAATTGTAATGGTTTACCGTAGGGATTTTGTCTGTATTGATCCATTTTTCAGTCCAACGTTCAGCTTGCTCTTTTTTTATTGTACAATAGAATCCCCACGAAAAATCTTTCGTAAAACGACCTCTTCTAACTTCTGGAAATTCCACAGTCTCTCCACTTCCATGATACAAACGCATTTTCTCACTCTCCTGCTTGTTTACACCACCATTTTATCATATTTTATCGCTTTAAACCACTTAAAAACTCACAAAGATTGTGCTTTGTGAGTTTTTACCCCTATCGTACTGAGTTACATAGCTGCTGATCAGATGGTCTGGTACCATGAGAATGATTCACTACTTGATTCACTTCACTTTGCTCAAAAGGAAGCCACTCATGATGGTTATGAACATGATGAATATTTGTTTTTATACATGGAACCATGTGCTGTACACGGTTGTGATGGTGAATAATTGTCGGTGCACATTGCAATGGCGGCTCCACTACGCTTTGAGTTGTCTCAAAGTTTGCATTACAAGTAAATCCTGATAAATTCCCCCCTGGCATAGTTCCGCTTGGAACCATATTATTTGGCATAGCAACATTTGCTCCAGCACCAAACGGTGCGATATTATTTGGCATACAATTCGATGCCATATCAGGCACAGCCGGGACTCCTCCCCCCATGTTTGGCATTCCAGCTGGTGCACAACCAGCCTGTATTGGAACTGCTGGCACAACTACAACACAGCAATTATTATTATTAGGCATTCTTCTAAATCCACACATTTTCTTACTCCCCTTTTTGATAACTTCAACTCTAAATGTCACTAATCATTATATTCACCCACAACTAAAATGGTTAGGACTTGCGCCTAGATAGGGTTAATTTTTGACTTTTCCTAGTTATTCTAAACTAAAGTCAGCAAAAATGTCATGCCTAAAGTGTGCATTTGTACCATATCCTCTTGCTGGATCAATTCCGTTCGCAGTTAGTACTACTCTGAACAAACCATTACTACTTTCTGGAATGCGATAATTGTTTAAGTTTAAGCTAAACTGTCGTTTAGCACCAGGAGCTATTCGATATTCTAAATCGTATTCATCAACAATTGACCCTGGAAAGCGCGGAACTCGTCGCCAATCTTCACCATCAAAATATTGAAGGGAAGGGTGCTTAATGCGCGCTTCACTTTGACTTCCTATATTAATTTCAAAATCAGAACCATTGTTAACGGTTATAGTTAAGCGATGTTCATCATGCAAAACATCAACTTGCATCGTAATAACTCCATCAAGACTAGAATCAATCATTAAATCAGTTGCTCGACTAAATGTTGTTGGATCTGGTGGACTTAGCGTTCGGTTTTCTTCTGGAAAACAAGCAATAAGTAGAGTTAACATACAGATCATTAAAGATGTCATTTTAATTCTTCTCATTCACTTCTTACTCTCCACAATTAAAGTAACAGGGCCATCATTGGTAAAATCAATATCCATCATCGCCCCAAAAACCCCGGTTTCAACTTGTAGCCCGTGTTCCTTTCGTAAAATTTCATTAAACTCTTCATACAAAGGCTCAGCTACTTCAGGGCGCGCTGCTTTTATATAACTAGGACGATTCCCTTTTTCAACATTCCCATATAGGGTAAACTGGGAAATCGCAAGCACCCCACCACCAACGTCTTTCACCGATAAGTTCATCACACCATTATCATCTTCAAAAATCCGTAAATTAGCAATCTTCTTCGCACAAAACCGAGCATTTTCCACCGTATCATCATGAGTAACACCAACAAGTAACATTAATCCATGATCTATTGCCCCAACGACTTTCCCATCTACAATAACTTTAGCATCTTTTGCACGCTGCACAACTACCTTCATCCGCAATTAAGCCTCCTTTAATTCACTTTCACGTCGATACATTCGCCGACTATACAACAAATACCAAATAGTCAACACAATTCCACGCATTAAATTGCCAAAAGCAATCCCAATCCAAATCCCATCAAGTCCAAGTGCCGTCCGCGACAAGCAATATGCAACAAAAACTCGAAGCGCATTAAAAGTAATCGACACAATTGTCGGTGGCAATGTCTTCCCGAGCCCATCAAAACCACTCGCAGACAACGAATCGATACACTGAGCAATCTGCACAAACGCAAGAATTCTCAAATAACTTGCTCCCATTGCAACATATTCAGGCTCCTGAATAAACAACCTAATAATCGGACTACCACCAAAAAACATCAATAGTCCCACACCAAGACCCCATAACGTCATAGCAGTCGCCGATGCCTTATACCCCTGTTTCAACCGCTCAAACTTCCGCGCCCCATAATTCTGCCCAACGAAAGCCCGAAATGCCCCTGCGTAACCGCCACCTACCAACCACGACAAAGATTCTATTTGTGTCCCAACCCTTTGAGCGGCAATTGCCCCTGAGCCAAACCCTGCAACAAAGACGGCAATAACCATCGTTAGGGAGGTAAATAAAGCACTATCTGCTGTAATTGGAAGGCTCCACTTAAATATCTGTTTAATAATAGCTTTATCTGGGTTAAAAATCTCTTTAAATCTAAAGTCAGAAAAGGGACAAAGTTTCGGATTTTTAACTGAGAATAATAATAGCAATCCGGTAACAGCATGACCGATCGCGGTCGCAACGGCGGCACCAATGATTCCCCAACCTAAAGCAAAGATGAAAATCGGGGTTATCAGGACGTTGAAAATTAAGCCAATTGATTTTAAGTAGAAGGGCAGTTTTGAGTTGCCAACCCCATTATAAACACCGCTGACGGCACTGTTGATAAAAACAAACGGAAATGCAAAGCCGACAATGCGAAGATATACTGCTGAATCGTGGGCGACGTGGGCTTCTCTGATTCGTAAGACGCTGATAAGTTGTTCGCTGAAGAAAATGGTGATTAGACCGATGATTACGCCTAGAATAGTGGCAATTAGGATTGCGTTTTTCGCATATTTTCGAGCAGTTTCCTCATCGCCTTTTCCTGTTGATTGTGAAACCCCGATCTCTGCACCGATTTGACCAATGACAAAAAATGCCACTGATAACCATAAAAACATTCCGGCGGACCCAGCTGCGGCAACGGCATCAGATGAAATTCGTCCGAGGAAGAACATGTCGATTAAATTATAAGCCATTTGGAAGATTTGCATCGCCATAATTGGTGTCGCGATGGCAATTAGCCTTTTTAGTATGTTCCCTTGGGTTAAATCAATTCCTTTTGCACTCATAAAGCACTTGCCCCTTATTTTTAGAATTTTTTCCGTGTATAAATAAAGTACCAAATCGGTAATACGATTCCGCGCAGGAGTACGCCTGATGCGCCACCGATAAAGACACCGTATAAGCCTAGTGGTGTTCTTGATAATGCAAAGGCGATAAATACGCGTAGGATGTTAAAGGTAATTGTTGTAATTGAAGGCGGGAGTGTTTTGCCCATTCCCCGAAAGGAACCAGCACAAACTGCCTCAGTGCATATGGCAATCTGAATAAAGGCACCAATATATAAATAACGGATTCCTGAGGCGATTATTTCTGGGTTGTCGGTGAATATGCTAAATATTGCACCACCACCAAAGATCAATACCAGTGTTGTGAAAATTCCCCAACCTCCTAGAACGAGTAAGGAAACTCTAAATCCTTTCTTGATCCGGTCGATTTTATTTGCTCCGTAGTTCTGACCGACAAAGGATGTGAAAGCAGCTGCGTAGCCACCACCGACAAGCCATGTTAGCGATTCAATTTGCACACCAATTTGCTTTGTTGCAATAGCATCTGCACCAAAGCTCGCAATCATGTTGACAATAAACATAGTTAGCATGGTAAATGAGCCACTTTCAACAGCAACTGGTAAACTCCATTTTAGGATTTGACGTACAGTCGCTTTATCTGGATGGAGAACTTCGCGAAAACTAAAATTATCAAAGGGAGATGTTTTTGGGTATTTAATGGCAAAAATAAGTAGGGCTCCTGTTACTGTATAACCGATTGCAGTTCCGATGGCAGCGCCCATAATCCCTAAATCAATAATAAAAATTAAGATTGGGGTAACAATGACGTTAACGATTAGGCCGATCATTTTAAGGTAAAAAGGTAGCCTTGAGTTTCCCGACCCATTAAAGGCACCTGTAATGGCATTATTCATAAATAGCATCGGAAATGCAACACCGATAATGCGTAAATATAATGCTGCATCACGGGCAACATGTGCTTCCTGAATTCCAATAAGACCGATAAGTGCATCAGTGAATAGTACGATGATTGAAGCGAAAATCACGCCTAAAACAAGGGCAATAAATAAGGCATTTTGCGCAAAGCACTTGGCTGTTTCCATATCACCTTTGCCTTTATTTTGCGATACGCCAATTTCTGCCCCCATGCTCCCAACGATAAAAAAGGCTACTGATAACCAAATAAACATTCCAGCCGAACCAGTAGCAGCTACCGCATCACTAGAAATACGCCCAACAAAGAACATGTCAATTAAGTTATAAGCCATTTGAAAAAACTGCGTTGCCATTACGGGTCCAGCAATTAACAGCAATTTATTTAAAATACTACCATTTGTTAAGTCAAACTCTTTCTTTGCGATGATGTAAACCTACTTTCTGGAAGTCGGAGGTGAGAGATCAGATAAAAAAACGTAAGCGATTTTTTCTAATAATATCGATTCTTTCAACTAATCAACCTCTGACTTCTAACCTCTAAAGTGCACGTAAAAGAAGAAATCACTATTCGTAATCACGTCCAGACGATTTCTCCATCTTAAATAGTTAGACTACCTAGTAAAAATTAAAGTGCTTGCTCTACACCAATAACCCCTGGCACCTCTTCAAGCAATGCTTCTTCAATTCCACCAGAAAGGGTATCTTCAACGTAAGCACAACCGGCGCAAGCGCCTAGCATCCGTACATACACAATTCCATCGGCGAAACGAACAAACTCCAAATCGCCACCATCACGCTGTAAATAAGGGCGCAATTTTTCAAGTACTTCTTTAATTTTTTCAACTGTTTCTTCATGATTCATTAAGGAACACCTCGCGTTAAATTTATATTTTTATTATTGGACGATTTGCTATCACACAATAACATCAACATTTCTGGGTTTCGTGTCATTTTTGTATCGTACATCTGAAAACTATAATAAGATGATATCACATATTTTATAAAAAAGCAAAATCTAAAGAGCCTATTTTAATAAATAACACTACTTTCAAACGTGTTAACAAAAACCACTTCGGCGATACGATTTTAAGTCATAGCTTGCTACAATCCTAACTCTTTCTTCAAATCTTCATGAGTCATAAATGGTTGATACTCCTCGTCGCCGCGACGATATGCTTCAACCACCTCTTTCTCTTCCGGAGTTAGCTCATCACTGTCAATGTGTACTAATTCAATGTCTGGTGCTGGGAAATGCTTCTGAATTAATTCCCAAACAAAAGATACATCCTGATCATCCATAACACTAATTGCTCCAATTATTCTCTCTCTAACTTCCACACTTTCTACCTCCCACCCTTTTTATAGACATTTCCACGATATCCAATTTTAATAATATCTATAACATTTCCATAGTCATCGAAAAGTATTCTTATTTTACCATATCTCAATCGGAAATCAGCTCCCATATCAGTCAAAGTTTTAATATCAAGGTTTGGTTCTCTCGCAGCTAACTTTTCTATTTTCTGAATAATTTGCTCTTTCGTTTCAAGTGTTTGCTTTCTTAAAAACTTGACTGCCTGTTTTGAATAGTTAATTGTCACATTACCACCTCAGTGATATTATATCATAATTGACATAAAAAATCACTAAATATTGCAACACCAGCTTTTACGTATTTGTAAGGTGATAAGAATAGTGGACATTGATTTATTACTTCTGGTATAATGTTTTTATGCGTTACTGATGTTATGAATGAGGTGAGAAAATGGCTGTTCCTGAAAAATACCAAAATGATATTGATGTAATTCTTTCCCATAGGCATGATCTTGGCGCTGATTATTGGACTACTCCGGATTTGCGATTAGGAAAAGGAGGCGTTTTTTCGGCGTATGGTAGTGCGCTTATGCTGCTTGGACTTGGAATGGCGTCTACTGATCCAATAATGGTAAAAGTAGCCGAGTTGTTTTTTAGCATCTGGAGAAAAGATGGGCGGTTTAAGTTATATCCTAGTGGTGGAATTTATCCATGTCATACGGCTTATTGCGCTAATCTGTTGTGTCAAATGGGATATGTAGAGGATGAGCGGATACAAACAACACTACAGCATTTTTTAGACACTCCTTACACTGATGGCGGCTGGCGTTGTAAGAAGTTTTCATTTGGTAGAGGTCCGGAAACGGAGTATTCAAATCCATTTCCGACGTTGAATGTCCTTAATGCCTTTCGGTTTAGCGATTATCTTAACAATGAACCTAAGCTTGATAAAGCAGTCGATTTTTTACTGGAGCATTGGACAATTAAACGACCGATTGGTCCTTGTCAATATGGAATTGGTAAATTGTTCATGCAAATAGAAGTTCCTTTTGATGGTTATAATATTTTAAACTATGTTTATGTTTTATCATTTTACGATCGGGCAAAGAACGATGAGCGATTTCTTGAAGCTTTAAAAATGCTTGAATCGAAATTGGTTGATGGTCAGCTTGTGATTGAGCGTGTTTCACCTAAGTTGTCTAAGCTAGAATTTTGCAAAAAAGGTAAGCCTAGTGATTTAGCTAGAAAACGATATCAGGAGATAATTTTAAGGGTATCTCTATAAACTACTCATTGCTAGGTTTCGACTAGAAAGTCGCTAGTTCGAGGATAAAGCCCAACTCCACGAGGTAGGAGTGGTTAGTTGGACTTATGCCCTTGGGTGAATAGCGACGAAACATACTGGACGTACGTTAGGAGGTATTGACGAAGGATAGCGGCTTTCTAGGCGGAAGATAGCTTGAGGAGTTTATAGAAATACCCTTAAATCTTAGTAAATAAAAGGAGCAACTATAATGGAAACAAAAAAGAAAATCGCCGTTATTTTCACCGGCGGAACTATTTCGATGACTGTGAACAAAGATACAAATGCTGCAACCCCTTCCCTATCGAGCGGAGACATCATGTCACTGGTGCGTCACATCAAAGACTTCGCCGAAGTTGAACTAATCGACTTTTCAGCAATTCCAGGTCCGCATATGACACCGGAAAAAATGATGGAGCTAAAAACACTGACACAGAAGCAATGCGAACGTTCTGATATTGCCGGCGTTGTCATCACCCATGGCACAGATAATCTAGAAGAAACAGCTTACCTACTTAACTTAACACTCAACACCCCAAAGCCTGTGGTTGTAACTGGTTCAATGCGCAATGCCTCCGAACTGGGCTATGATGGTCCAAGTAATTTAGCATCTGCAATTTTAACAGCCATTAGTGACGACTCGCAAAACCGGGGAGTTCTCGTTGTGCTAAATGATGAAATTAACGATGCCCGTGAAGTAACTAAAACCCATACGATGAGCCTTGATACCTTTAAATCATTGGAATTTGGACCGCTAGGGATCGTTGATTCAAATCATGTTATTTATTATCGAAATCAAACTTTTGCCTCCTCCTATATTAATACTGATACTATTGTTTCGGATGTTGCGCTAATAAAAGTTGCGGCTGGGATGGATGATCGTGTCCTTAATTTTTTGGTGAGTGAGGGAGTTAAGGGGATTGTTGTTGAAGGGATGGGGCGTGGGAATGTGCCGCCTGAGATGATGTCCGGAATTCGGAAAGCGGTTGCTGCAGGGATTCCGGTGGTTTTGGTGTCGAGAAACCCCCTTGGGCGGATTATGCCTTCTTATGGATACGACGGTGGCGGGCTTGATTTGAAGAATGCTGGGGTGATTTTGGTGCGTAATTTGAATGGGCAGAAGGCGCGGATTGCGTTGATGCTTGCCTTGGCGACGACGGGTGATATTGGGGAGATAGGGCGAATTTTAGCTTGATGGCTCAAAATTCCCTAATAGCTCCTCTATCCACTTCTTAGTGTAAGAGCTTCCTTGAAGTGTGACTCTCTCAAAAATGGAGAAAACTCGAAAATGAGGGGCTGAGGTTGATGTGCGAGCGCTCTCTTATCTCTTAGTCCGTTTTTTGGTGAAAAACGAGCAAAAAGGTGTCCTTAAGCCATTGAATTTCTTATTTATTCAAGCTGACGGGCACCTTTTTGGCGAAAAACAAGCGAAAAGGTGCCCTAAAGTTATTGAATTTCTTATTTATTCAGGCTGACGGGCACCTTTTTGGCGAAAAACGAGTAAGAAGGTACCCTAAAGCCATTGAATTTCTTATTTATTCAGGCTTGGAGGGCACCTTTTTGGCGAAAAACGAGCGAAAAGGTACCCTAAAGCCATTGAATTTCTTATTTATTCAGGATGGCGGGCACCTTTTTGGCGAAAAGCGAGCAAAAGGTGTCCTGAAACCATTGAGCATTTCAATTTCTGTTATTTTTAAATTAAAACTCCCAACCTGTAGACTGGAAAACTCTGTTTTCCTGCATCTATCTCGTTGGGAGAATAGTCAAATAATAGCTCTGACTTCTTTTTTTAATGATCAAAGGGGTTTTATTTCAGCCCTTTTCTCTTTTTTAATACAAGCGCTGCTCCTGAAATGGATAAAGCTAATCCAACTAAGACCGTTGATCCAACCATTGCTCCTGTTTGTGGCAATGTTGGTTTACTTGGTTGGTTTGGTGTTCCTGGGCTCGGTTGGTTTGGTGTTCCTGTACCTGACCCTGGTTGATTCGGTGTCCCTGTCCCCGGTCGACTCGGTGTACACGGTCGATTCGATGTACACGGTTGCTTTGGTTTTACTGGAGGGCGACAAGGTGGGCACGTAGGACATTTTGGACATGGTGGGCAAGTTGGACACTTTGGACAAACTGGGCATTTTGGACATGGTGGACATCTAAACTCTGTATAAGTCCACGTTCCTGTAAATACAATATCCTCATCAACAATTGTTGCACTTTCTGGATCCCAACCTTCAAATGTCCATATCCTATAACCAGCATTTATTTCTACTATTACTGTTGTTGAAAAGCCACCAGTTGGTAAAACTGTTGTTCCTACTCGAACTCCTGTTCGACCCGCTGGTAGTAAAGTGAAAATTTCTGCTGGCAATTCCCTAACTGTTCCACTTACAAATTCATGGCGAACATTGAATGTAATGTATTCCCATACCCATATTCCGGTAAAAATAACATCACCATCAACAACTATAGCATTTTCCAAATCCCAGCCTTCAAATGTCCATATTCCATGACCTAGAACTCCTTCATTTAACTCTATTGTTAGTGGAAAAACCTCATCTGGATAAACAGTTGTTCCTACTCGAACTCCTATTTGATCAAACGGTAGCAGTTCTAAAACTTCTACTGGCAATTCTTTATCTGGAGTGCCACTTTCAAATTCATGAAAGACATTAAACTCAATATACTCCCATGTCCACGTTCCGGTGAAAGTAACATCTTCATCAACAATTATTGCACTTTCTAAATCCCATCCTACAAATGTCCATATACCGTGACCAAGAACTCCTTCATTCAATTCAACTGTTAGTGGAAAATCCTCATCTGGATAAACAGTTGTTCCTACTCGAACTCCTATTTGATCTAACGGTAGCAGTTCTAAAACTTCTTCTGGCAATTCTCTATCTGGGGTGCCACTTTCAAATTCATGCAGAACATCAAACTCAAGATACATCCATGTCCATGTTCCCACAAACGTAACATCACGGTTTATAATCTCTTTACGACCGTGATCCCATCCTGCAAATGTCCATAATCCACTTCCTAGGACACCTTCATTTATCCATACAGTTGATGGAAACTCGTATTCTGGATAAACAGTGGTTCCTACTCGAAATCCTGTTCGATCAGATGGTAACATTGCTAACACCTCAGGTGGCAAGTCTCTATCTGGGGTGCCGCTTTCAAATTCATACAAAACATCGAATTCATGATACCTCCATGTCCACGTTCCCACAAATGTAACATCACGGTCTACAATATTTTTACTATCGTAATCCCATCCTGCAAACGTCCATTCTCCACTTCCTAGGTCTCCTTCATCTATCGCCACTGTTTGTGGAAAATCATCAGCTGGGTAAACAGTTGTTCCTACTGGCACTCCTATTTGATCATTTGGCAGCAGTGCCAACACCTCTGCTGGCAAGTCTCTGTTTAAGGTTCCACTTTCAAATTCATGTAGGACATTAAACTCAAGATACCTCCATGTCCACGTTCCCACAAACATAACATCGCGATCCACAATCTCTTGACTTTCGTGATCCCATCCTACAAATGTCCACACTCCACTTCCTAGGACTCCTTCATTTATCACCACTGTTTGTGGAAAATCATCATCTGGGTAAACAGTTATTCCCACTCGAACTCCTGTTTGATTATCTGGCAGCAGTGCCAACACCTCTGCTGGCAAGTCTCTGTCTGTGATTTCACTTTCAAAGTCATGCAAGACATTAAACTCAACATACTCCCATGTCCATGTTCCTGTAAAAGTAACATCTTCATCAACTATCGTTGCTCTTGGTGGATCCCAGCCTTCAAACGTCCATATCCCATGACCCAGAACTCCTTCATTTAACTCCACTGCTGTTGGAAATACATCTGTTGGAGTAACAGATCCTACACTCACTCCTATTCGATCAGACGGTCGTAAAGCAATCACCTCAGGTGGCAAGTCTTTATCTGGAGTGCCACTTTCAAATTCATACAGAACATCAAACTCTAGATACTCCCATGTCCATGTTCCCACAAATGTAACATCGCGATCTACAATCACTTTACTTTCATGATCCCAACCTACAAACGTCCACACACCATTTCCAACACTAACCGTTGTTGGAGAAAAATCATATGGACTGGCATCCGAACCTACTTCTAAGCCAGTTTGATCAGCCGGCAGTAAAGCTAAAACCTCAGCAGGCAAGTCTCTATCTGTATCTGAACTAACAAATTGATGAAGAGCAGAAAATGCATCCACTCTAAATCTTAGATATTGTGTTGCAGAACTAACCCTTTCTCCATCAACATAAAATCCAATTTCTACAATTGTGCTATCATTGAAACGATTAGGAACTGATGCAGGAGTAGCTGTAAAGTCAAATTCTTTGATTTCACCACCTCTTAAGATAAAGCTATCTGGATCAACCTCAACGCTTACGTCAGTTGAAGGAGTACCATCACTTTCATAAGTAATCGAAATCACACGTGCCTCAACATAATAATCATTCAATGTCGCTATTGGAGGGATGACTGCATAACGAAGTTCGCGTTCAAGATCAGCTTGTGTTCTCCATATATGCTCCTCAACACCAAGTAGGCTAGAAAAATGAGCGAATACGAATCGACCATATGACATAAGCACAGCCTCAATATTATTTTCAATTGTAATATTCGCTGCACCTTCATACGTTACTGGATGACCTCCAACCGTAATATCCGGACGAATCTTTGTCGGATTATCTGTAATAAGGATAATCACTCGCTGAGCATCTTCTCGCCAATCTGTTTCATCAATTACCCTCATATGTGCCCAAAGCGGATCCTCTGGAGCATCTCCACCACCTGTCGGAGTTAAATTTCTAATTGCATCTTGTACCGTCGGAATATCGTGACCACCAAGTGGAAGTGTAATCCCAAACCAAGGATCATCAAAATCAAAATCCCCAAAAAAAGCTGTTCCAAAATGGATATCAGTCGCTCCAGCTTCTACAAGATCTTCAGTGAACTGTGATAATGTATCAGCAACTGTAGGTAATATAAACCGCATCGACCCTGTTGTGTCTACAACATACATAATATCCATCATAGGTCTTACTGGCATATTACTCACTTCTACTATCCAAGGTTTTGCCACCCCTGGAGAAAGTGTATATTCATCAAATGGTGTATTAATCACAGGTGATGCGGCAACTACAGGTCTAGGCATAACTGTTGTACTCATTGCCTCAAGCGATGCCTCGCTTTCATTGTCTTCAACAGCTTCATCCACAGAACCTGTTTCATTATTTTCATTGAGTACATTATCCTCAACAACGTCCCCATCTTCTACGACTTCATTGTCTTCAACAACGTCCTCATCTTCCTCGAATTCGCTATCCTGACCTTCTTCGACTACACTGTCTTCAACAACACTCACATCTTCTTCGACAACGCCATCTTCAACAACGTCCTCATCTTCTTCCCACTGTGCATAAACCTCTAAATCTTCAGTGATTTCGATATCCTCATCAATATCTATTCCACTGCCGTCACGCTCGGTGTTCCAACCGTCAAAAACAAAGTTTTCTTTTTCGATTTCTGCTAATCCAAGCCATCCAAAAGTTAATCCTTCTGGGACGCTCATAATAATGAAATCCCCATCAATATCAATTTCAGTAATACTGACACCAATTTCATCTAATTGATCAATTTCATCATCAAACTCGTAGGTAGCACCACTTAGATTGAAAGTAACCAAGAACTCTTCTTCCACAACTTCAAGATAAGCCTCGCCAGATTCTATTTCCTCAATCTCATTCTCTGATGAAAATTCCTCTAAACTGGTTTCTTCAGTTATTTCTTCATTAACTTCCTCGGTAACTGCTTCATTCTCTGATGCAGCCAGTACCGGCTCTATTGGAACAGACCCCAACAAAAGAACAGCTGCAAGCATCAACGTGACAAATTTTTTAATTTTACTCATTTAATTCTCCTCTCAAAATTAGTTTTAAAATTTGTTATATTTATCCTAGTCCTTACTTTCCCTTATTGATGACTCTCAATTATCACCTCTTTCATACGACTTTGATTCTATCAAAACAGTTTGAACATGTGATACATTTCGACATAATTTTACTTTAATCGACTAGCCAATTACCTCGTATGATAAACAGTTTATTTAAATTTGTCAATAGTTTTCCAAGAAAAAGCGTTTTATTACTTCAATGAAATCGTTTTATACGTTCTAATCTCTTGCTTTATCTTTCTAAAAATCAAATAAACAAAAATAAATATATTTAAAAATCATTAAAAAAAGCGCTGAGAGCGCTGCAAACAAGTTTCGAACAAGATCGAATACCTTTTTCCAATGTCTGTGCCTATTGCCAGCTGTTTTCTAAATTAGAAATTCATCTACTAACTTCAAATCACCTTTTAAGGTTGAAAGAGGGTTCAGATCACCCCACGATTAGCTTATGATCTTTGCAAAGCGGAAAGAGAAAATTCAAGAGGAGGTTACCTGTTCATTCAGCAGGAAGTGCCTGCTCAATAGGTTGTTGCAAAAGACTTTTTACCGAATTGCATTGTTTTTATTGCTAAAATGAAGTTGAGCATTGTTTTCATAATGTCTCTTACACTGCACGTTTAGAATCAATAGAATATCTGCCAGAATGCGAAATTGATCGCGCTCTAATTGTGGAATTAGCAGTAAATGGAGGTTTTAGTTTGGGAGTAGCGATGTTTTTGGGCGAATTTCATTAGCCAAGCAGCAAAAATCATCGTAAATGGAGGTTTTATTCAATGGTTTGCGATGTTTTTGATGAGTTCATGCCATTACATGAAGTCTGTGCTTGGATTTACTATCTGTACTACTATTTTGAAAAAAGAACTAACAGCAAAATAGCGGTTGTCTGATCAGTTTGTATTTATACGAGATTTATTACGGATAACTTTTTGCACTAAAATAGAAGCAATTTAACGTTAATTGTGATAAAATGTAATTAATAAAAAGATTAGGTAGGTGTAAAAGATATGGCTGTTTTAGATTATGAAGTGTTTGAAAAACAAGTTGAAGAGATTCAGAAAGAGAATAAGAAGCTATTGGCGACGTTTGAAAATTGGTTGAAGCATAAAGGTTTGACTGAGAAGACAATTCATCGGCACATTGATAATGTAGAATTTTATATTGATGAATATTTGTGTTATTATGATCCTCCGACAAAAGCGAAAGACGGATGGCATGAGATTGATAGTTTTTTAGGAGATTGGTTTGTTCGAAAAACGACGTGGGCAAGTCCAACACAGGTGAAATCAAATGCAGCGAGTATTAAAAAGTTTTACGCTTGTATGCTTGAGGAGTATTTTTTGATTGATAAGTCAGAATATAAAGAGCTATCTGAGATGATAAAAAGCCAGCTGCCTGATTGGATGGAAAATGCCGAATTTGATGAGGATGATTATTTTGATGTGTTTTACCTTTAGGATTGCAATAAACCACACAGGAGGCGACCCTGCATGTTACAAGGAAATATCTTCAATATCCAAAAATTTTCAATTCACGACGGTCCTGGAATAAGGACTACAGTATTTTTCAAAGGTTGTCCCATGAGCTGCATATGGTGTCATAATCCCGAGAGCATCAGCCCACAAAGACAAATTTCATACAATGCTGCCAGCTGTATACATTGCAAAAAATGTAGCAATATCTATGATGATCAAGCAGCCCGAATAGAAAAACACGGAGAGGATCATTTTTCAAAAGCTGAAAAAGCTGTCTCCGCTTGCCTAACTGGTGCATTAGAAATATCAGGCCATTATTATAGTGTGAAAGAGGTTATGACAGAAATCCTTAAGGATCGGCAATTTTATGAGGAATCAGGAGGGGGAGTTACGTTTTCCGGAGGTGAGTGTTTGGATCAAATTGACTTCATAGAGGAATTAGCAAAAGAGTGCAAAAGGAATGGTATTTCGGTTGTGATTGATACTTGTGGTTATGTCCCATTTCAACATTTTGCGAGGATGTTAGACTATTGCGACTTATTCCTGTATGATATTAAAATAACCGATCCAGGATTACATAGGGAATTCACAGGTGTGTGTAATGATTTGATTCTGGAAAATCTACGAGAGCTCAGTAAGAGACAAGCGAATATTAGCCTGCGTTTTCCAATTATAGATGGAATCAACTTAAACGATGATCATATCGAAAATCTTATCAATATTTGTCGTACTATTTCTCATGAGAGTGTTCATTTACTGCCTTATCATGCGGTATCAGAAGGTAAATATCAAAGAATGGGCTATCCCTTTACTAAAATCGAAATGAAGGTTCCAACTGCAAGCCAAATGGAGAAACTGAAGAAAAAGTTCGCGGATGTTGCAAATAATGTTAAAATTGGAGGTTGAGATGGTATGGAAAAAAAAGGAACAAATGAAAGAATTCAAAAATTACGGATGCAAAGTGTTACGACTGAGCCGACGTTGTCAATTGAGCGGGCAAAGCTTGTGACAGAGGCGTATAAGAAGTGGCTTGGTAGCGTTTCAACACCTGTGCTTAGAGCGCTTACTTTTAAGCATATACTTGAGAATAAGAAGCTTTGCATCAATGATGGGGAGTTGATTGTTGGGGAGAAGGGTGAACAGCCTCAGTCATCGCCGACGTTTCCAGAGTTGTGCTGCCATACGTTGGAAGATATTGATGTTATGGATCAGAGAGAGCATATTTTCTTTCGTTCAACAGCTGAGGTGAAGAAAATCCAGGAGGAGACGATTATTCCTTTTTGGCAAAATAAGTCAATTCGCGAACAAATTATGGAAGCCATGACTGATGAGTGGAAAGATTGCTACCTGGCAGGAATATTTACCGAATTTATGGAGCAGCGGGGTCCTGGACACACGGTAGCTGATGGGAAGATGTACCAAAAGGGCATGAATGATTTTAAAGCTGACATAAAAGAGCAACTTGATCAGTTAGATTTTTTGAATGACGTCGACGCTTTGGCCAAAAAAGAGCAGCTAAAGGCGATGGAAATCTGTTGTGACGCCCTCATTATTTTCGGAAAGCGTTATGCTGATTATGCTAGGGAGCTGGCAGCAGTGGAAACAGACTCGGAGAAAAAAGCTGATCTTCTGCAAATTGCTGCTAATTGCGATGTTGTTCCTGCTAGTAAGCCAGAAACTTTTGCTCAAGCTTTGCAAATGTATTGGTTTGTACATATCGGGGTTACAACGGAGTTAAACCCTTGGGATGCATATAGTCCTGGTCGGTTGGATCAACACTTGATAGCCTTTTATGAAAGCGAAATCGAAGCAGGAACTCTAACTCGGGATGAAGCTAAGGAATTGCTGGCATGCCTTTGGATTAAATTTAATAACCAGCCCGCTCCGCCAAAAGTGGGAATTACTTTGAAAGAGTCTGCGACGTATACTGATTTTGCAAATATTAACACGGGTGGTGTCGCTTTTGATGGTACTGATGGTGTAAATGAAGTGTCGTTCCTGATTCTAGAAACGATGGATGAAATGACGTTGTTGCAACCGAGCTCAAACGTTCAGATTAGTAAGAAAACGCCCCTTCATTTCCTTAAAAAGGCTTGTGAAATTTCAAGGAAAGGCTGGGGGCAGCCAGCATTTTATAATACGGATGCCATTATTCAAGAACTCCTTCGTGCTGGTAAAACAATTGAAGATGCCAGGCAAGCAGGAGCGAGTGGCTGCGTTGAAACAGGTGCATATGGTAAAGAAGCTTATATCTTAACTGGGTATTTTAATATCCCTAAAGTTCTTGAAATCACACTTAATGATGGTTTTGACCCAAATACAGGAAAACAGATTGGGCTTAAGACTGGCAGTGCTGAGGACTATCAATCTTACGAAGCACTTTTTGAAGCATTTAAAAAGCAGATTCATCACTTTGTCGATGTGAAAGTAACAGGTAATAATATCATTGAGACAATTTATGCTGAAAACATGCCGGTGCCATTCCTTTCTGTCGTTACAAGTGACTGTATTAGGTTAGCTAAAGATTATAATGCTGGTGGTGCGAGATATAACACAAACTATATCCAAGGCGTTGGCATTGGGACGATTACTGACAGTCTTTGTGCGATTAAGTATAATGTGTTTGAAGAACAGCGTTTCAGTATGGGTGATTTGAAGAAAGCACTTGATGCTAACTTTGAAGGTTACGAGGATATAAAGGGATACGTTCTCAATAAGACGCCGAAATATGGAAATGATGACGACTATGCTGATGAGATTATGGTTGATGTATTTAACCTTTATCATGATGAGGTTACAGGGCGTGCAAATATGAAAGGTGGCAACTATCGCATTACGATGCTTCCGACTACCTGTCATGTATACTTCGGCTCGGTAATGGGAGCGAGTCCTAATGGGAGATTGGCGAGAAAGCCAGTATCGGAGGGGATTTCACCGGAAAAAGGTGCCGATGTGCATGGACCAACAGCAGTGATTCGCTCAGCAGCGAAAATGGATCACCTGCGAACTGGAGGCACGCTTTTGAATCAAAAATTCACGCCTTCTGTCGTTGCTGGCGATAAAGGGATTGATAATATGGCAGCCTTGGTTCGGAGTTATTTTACAATGGATGGGCATCATATTCAGTTCAATGTTATTGATCGCGAAACTTTGATCGCTGCTCAAAAAAATCCAACGGAGTACAAGGATTTAATTGTCCGTGTTGCTGGATACTCAGACCATTTCCGTAATCTTGACAAAGCGCTTCAAGATGAAATTATTGAGCGAACAGAGCAAGGGTTTGGGTAGGTAACTGAAAATCCGAAATTACATGATTAAATATGGTGCTAAAATATCTATAGGCTATCGCAAAAGTTAATGGCTGAGCTTTTTGATATAAATGTTGCAACAATAAATCACTTAAAGAAAATATATGAATCCGGAGAATTAGCTGAAAACTCAACTATTAGAAATTTTCTAATAGTTCAAAAAGAAGGTTCACGACAGGTTAATCGTGATATTCCAACAACCTCACATGTTTCTTCTTTTTAAACAACGACAAAGCCCCCACTGGACAGTTGTGAATACAGCGATAACAGTTGGTACATTTAGCTTTACTCACCACTGGGTAGCCATCTTCAGATACGGCAATAGCACTGTAAGCACAACTTTTTACGCATAGATTACATTTGCTACAAGCGTCTTGATGGAGATGGATTTTCATTTTAACAAACCGAGAGCCGAATTTATTCGGGGCATTAATAATTGTGCTAAAACGAAAGGCTGGTATTTTTGCCACCACCTTGTCCTCTTGAAATGATATCAATTCTAAAAAACGCGCACAATCACCCTTAACCTTTGCGTCAACATCTTTTTCAAATTTAAAAAAACGTTTCATCTTTGGCAAGAGAAGTGAGCCATCACTAGCTGGTGCAACATAGTCAGCTTCATAAATGGTTACCAGATTTTTACTTAACAACTTTTTGGCTAAGATCCGATTTGTTTGACAAGCTGCAAGCCCTTTCGTATTGAAAACAAAGGTCGGAATTTTTAACTGTTGAATAGGTATATCATCAATATAATTCATGAGAAATTTAGCTGGCTCTGTATGATGAGTCGGTGTGCCAACTATCAAAGCGTCATAAGCAGAAAAATCTTTTAATATTTTCTCCTCAACGGAATAGATCTCTACTTCGTGACTGGATAAATTGCTTGCAATCATCTCAGCAATTTTCTTCGTTGCACCAACAGCTGAGAAATATAAAATTAAAATTTTCATCGTATTACTCCTAATGGATGACATTCGCGTTTTTTCCGACACTTTATATTATAATAGACATATGTCCGTTAAGCAATAAGCAATATTCTCTAAAGTGTCGTATAACAGACACTTTTAAAATTTCTGTCGGATAAGGAAAAGTTTTTTGACGGAAATACACCTAAAGGTATTATTGCTTGGATTCAAGGATGATGGGATTATTCTTGCCATGCAAGTGTTCCCGCGGTTTTCGAGTCCCTCAAAAATGGCGAAAGGTCTATTTTTGAGGGAGTGAATATGGAATGCAACCTCTTTCTTCGATTTACCACTCCCCCAAAAGCAGCAAAATACCCGAAAATGAGGGATTATCCTTGCTACGCAAGCGTTTCCTAGATTTTCGAGTCCCTCAAAAACGGCGAAAACCCGAAAATGAGGGACTGAGATTAATGCATAAGCTCTTTCCTCAGTTTACCACTCCCTCGGCGGTTTATTACTGGACTTTATATAACGCTAATATTTATAATATGACGTACAGCTGTCATATTAAAACTGGTATACTTAAATAGAAACAAAAATTAAAAGCGCTGAAAGCGCAGGAGGATAATCATATGAAAAATGAACTATTTTGCCAAAGATGTGCGATGCCGTTGGAAAATCCAGAGGATTTTGGAACTAATGCCGATGGAAGTAAGAATGAAGATTATTGCCGTTATTGCTATGAAAAAGGAGCTTTTTTTTATCCTGAAGCAACTATGGAACAAGTTATTGAAAACTGTTTACCGCATGTAGTTCCAGATGTTTTTCCAGATGAAGCTACTGCAAGAGCAGCTATGAACGAACATTTCCCTACTCTTAAATGCTGGAAGAAAACCGGCATGATTATCTCCTTTAAGCTAAAAAGTGGAGTATCTACAGAAGATTTCTTAGCAGCATCAGATAAAATCCAAGAGGACTATCTTTCAAAATGCAAAGGCTTCATTAATCGTCAACTAATGACAATTGACGGCGTCTGGACAGACTGGATCGTTTGGGAAACTTTGCCTGATGCCCAAAATTCAATGAATAAGTCTATAGAAAATGAGGCAGCTAAGGAGTTTATACAAGCGGTAGGTGACATTGTCGAGCAAGGACTCCATCCCCTTGAGCGAAGCTACTAGAGAGATAATCCGTCGTTAATTTCATCTAAGGGCTGTAGCAAAATGATTTGAAGTCATTCAGATCGTTTTGCTGCAGCACTTTTTCATTTCATAGCAACCTACACTTACTTATCCTTTACAATAACCGTCGTACTCAAAGGTGCTAAAGAAAGCTGATCCGTTAACTGACTCAAAGGCACCAGACCACTATTATTTTCATCGGCAATCAGATAAAACCCTTCAAAAGACCTCGAAAAAACAACTGCCTCTTCCTTCATATTGAAAAACACCCTAATTTCAGAATAAGGTCCGTAAGCTTCAACATTTTTCAAAGCATACTCAACAACTGATTCGTCAGAATTACTCAACTCCAAATGCTTTTTCACAAGCGTACTCGTCCGGAATCTAAACGCACCATGAGCTTTGCGGATCTCAAGGTAGCCCTTAACAAGATCAATTTCTGACTGGTAAAAATCAACATAATCCCAATTAATAGCGTTTACCTCATCACTATCTTGATAACTATTTTCAACCCCATTTTTCGTGCGGAAAAACTCCTGGCCACCATGCAAAAACGGAATCCCCTGAGCAAAAATAACCATCGAGATCGCTATCAATTGTCTTTTTTGCAACACCTCATCCGGCTCATCGGCATTGGAAATCTTAGCACGATCCCAAAAAGTATGATTATCATGACATTCAACATAATTAATACTCTGTACTGGATCAAAAAATTTATGTCTTTCTCCAACCGAACGCCCTGAACTTCCAGCTAAAACATGCAGAGCATCTTCCATTAATTCCATATTGCCTAATGCAAATCCCCTTTTCCAATGATCAAAAGTTGATCCTTTGATAACGTCGCGAAAAGTATCATTAAAGTGGCTAATTCGGGGTAACAAATGAGCATTATTTAAAGTTGCCCGTCTTTCTTCTGGGAGCTCTGTCGGTATATTCCAACCTTCACCATATACCAAAATCGTTGGATCTACCGCATCGCAAACCTTGCGCACTTCATTCATCGTTTCTATATCATGAAGTCCCATTAAATCAAAACGAAATCCATCAAGACCATACTCTTCTAACCAAAATTTAACAGAATCGACAATAAACTTCCGCACCATCCGTCTTTCGCTTGCTACATCATTTCCGCAACCACTCCCATTAGTTGCAACCCCATTTCCATCATAGCGATAAAAATAAGTTGGAACAATCCCGTCAAAGGGATGAGTTTTTCGCTCATAGACATGATTATAAACAACATCCATAATAACGCCTAATCCTTGCTCATGCAGAGTATTAATAAGCGTTTTCAATTCATTGATTCGACTATATGGATTTGTAGGATCTGTTGCATAACTACCTTCTGGCACATTATATTGACTTGGATTATAGCCCCAATTATAGCTAGCTTCCGGGTTTAATTCATCAACACCCTCAAAATCAAAAATCGGTAACAATTGAATATGAGTCACGCCAAGCTCTTTTAAATAAGAAAGCTCAGCAAGCCCTAAATATTTCCCATGATGATTGTGATTAACAGGCGCTGTTTTGTGAATCGTAAAATCACGAACACTCACTTCATAAATAATCGCATCTGTTGCTTGTTTTAGTTTTGGCCGTAAGTTATGTATGACCGGAGTTGTCCTCGCCAAATCAATCACAGCACTATAAGTGCCGTTTTCCACCGAAGCAACACCAGAAGGATCAATTACTTCCCGTACACTGTAATTTTGGGCAACTAAATAGCGATAACGCACCTGATCCAAATCTCCAAGAATTGTTATTTCCCAAACTCCATTTGGCCTAGATTTCATTTCATATAAATGCCGACCATCTTTATAAAGCACAACAGCAACACTTGTTGCCGCCGGCGACCAAATTCTAAATGTAGTTTGCCCACTTTCATAAACCATTCCTAACTTCACAGTCGGATCATAAAACTGCTGATCAAACCGCTCCGTACGCGTCACTTTACCTAATAATAAAGGCGTCCTTAACTCATGACTATCAATAACATCAAATGAATGTACAAAAGAAATAAACCCTTGAACAAGCAAACGATACTTAACACCATCAATTAATTGTGATATTTTTTTTATGCTTAATTCAATCAATTCCCCTGTTTTTTTATCGACTAAAAAGAATGGCTCCTGCACATTCTCACTTGCACCCTCACTAACCAAAAGTGAAATCATATCATACGTATCTAAATAGGCACGATAAACTTCTTTTTCCATCTTCCTTTACTACTCCTCTCATGTTACAACAAAAACTAACGAGATCCCAATCTCGTCAGTTTTAAATCCCCCATATCTCTTCCGCATACTCCGCAATCGTCCGATCACTTGAGAAAAACCCAGCTTTGGCGATATTCACAGTAACTTTCTTAAACCACTCAGCCTTATTATTAAACGTTTCCCCTGCTAACTGGTGAGCCTGTGCATAACTTGAGAAGTCCTTTAGCAAGAAATATTCATCATCGTGTAATAACGATTGATATAACACTTCAAATTCCGCCCGCTTCACTGATTTAAAGAAACCGTTAACTAATTGATCAAGCAGCTGGTGAATCTTTCCATCATAGTGGTAATAATCACTCGGTTGATACCCGCCGTGGCGATTAAAAGCCATCACTTCATCAATGGTTAGCCCGAATGTAAACATATTTTCCGCTCCAACCGCTTCCATAATCTCAACATTCGCCCCATCTAATGTCCCAAGCGTCAATGCACCATTTAACATAAACTTCATATTCCCTGTCCCTGATGCCTCTTTTGTTGCCGTTGAAATT
>Ga0123355_10003148_pt1 | contig 23556 bp, 16 predicted proteins | sample TergutEmb28metaG_3_FD_89872 | JGI IMG/M metagenome (GOLD analysis project Ga0123355, IMG submission 89872) | Embiratermes neotenicus P1 segment gut microbial communities from Petit-Saut dam, French Guiana - Emb289 P1 | ecosystem: Host-associated > Arthropoda: Insects > Digestive system > Gut ... | reverse complement strand
TTTTCGCCAATCAAGGCGGTGCTGACGCGGCTTGCCAAGATGGCAAGCAAGGAAGTGCCAACGAAGAGTGGCGGAAAAGCGGCATTTCCAGGCGGCGTTTCGTTATTGAATACAGGTTCTTAGTCGTTATTATAATCAGACACTGAGCCTAGAGCTTCCTGCACGGGTATTCTAATATCATCAATAATAATGGCTTTGACTGCCGCAATATCTATAGGTAAATTTGCAGACCAATACAAGTGCAACATATTATTTACTTCGTCAATGCCTCCTGTAGAATTGTTCAAACAAAAGGCCCCATTAGTTGTTTCAATAGATGCTGGTAAAAAATGCGGGTATATCCCATGGAAACTAGCCGTAACGGCTAAACCTAGTGGGCATAAAATCAAATAGTATAGGTTAATGCAGGGGGCTAGAAAGATAACGTTATTTCATTGTTGGTTATGTAAATCACGTTGTCTTTGCAATTTTCAGATGTCAATTTAACATTTGTTATCGGAGATGAAAAGAAAATATGAGTGGTGTTGTCAAAACCAACAATAAAACTATCCATAGTTACTTGGTTCGCAAATGACATACCCATGGGGGACATAAGCAATACAGAAATATGCACAGCCCCCGATTTTGTATTAAAATAAATTACTTCTTGCTCTAAAATAAAGGCATTCGCAGCTAAAAAACTGATGATATATGATCGTTCGGATATCCTGTCACGCCCGCTTACGTCTTGGATAGACATATGGACTTGAGCCATCCTTGGATATATTTTTACATCGTGGATCTTGACGCGTATATCATTGTCTTCTGAGTAGAAAACAGGCAGCAATTCCTTTTCGGCTGTACACAGATTGTGTTCTAAATTGTTCGTTTCCAGCAGGGTTACCGGAAGCGGGATCATTGTCTCTGTATCCGCTGCTTCTTCGACTTCGACAATAGGTTTGCGAAATCGCTCATTAAGCCAATCGTATACACCAAAAGTAGCAGCCGCAGTAGCCATTGTTAATACAAATGTGATAATTGTAATTGCTGAAAACAATTTCCGCTTCATGGTTCGGCTCCCTTCATTAGTTACATTTCATGGGTCTTTTGTATTATTCATATATAACTAGATATATCAAAAAATTGTTCCATGGAGTATAAGAAGCTGTATTCAACCCCGCCAACGGCGTCTTTTCGATCAGATTTACACCAAAACATGGTTTTGGCCCTAATGGTAAAGGCGATCCTTTACTCTTTTTATCTCCCCCGGCCCGTGAAAGATTTTGCCGCGCCTTCTCCCGCAACATCTCCGCCTTCAAAAGCGCTATCTCTATATGCGCCACATCTGTTATTAACACCTTCCTTTCGTGTATTTTATAGTTACAATATACACGAAAGGGGCATGATTGTTACTGTTTCCTTTTAGAAGCTGTATTATTTCTTTTCATGCAAGGAGTTTGGTAGGTTTGGGGAATGGGGCGTTGAGGCTATGCATTGGCTACTTGACGTTCATTTTTCCGAAGACAAAACTCATATTTGTGATATGAATCTTCAAAAAAACCTTAATATTATGCATAAGACGGTCTTAAACTTGGTTAAGGTCTATAAAACGAAGATATGCCCTAAGTCATCGATTATCGGCGTGCTAAGACGTAATCTTTTTGATTTTCATGTTCTTTCAGACTTTCTAGCCTTTTTAAGGTAGGGGTAAATAAGATTCACGTGCTGTGCAGTTGTTGTAGCCCTCTAATGATTTTCGGTATGGTATAATCGATACCCGGCCCTATGTAACAGAAAATCTGTTGCAGCCCCCTAATGATTTTCGGTATGGTATAATCATTTTTTTTAGCGGCCCGCTTGTTATGTCGTTGTAGCCCCCTAATGATTTTCGGTATGGTATAATAATGGTCGGCCCTATACTACGTCAACATTAGTTGTAGCCCCCTAATGATTTTCGGTATGGTATAATGCCAAAATATGACGATATATAGCAAGCTAGTGTTGTAGCCCCCTAATGATTTTCGGTATGGTATAATGATATCTATTGTGTAAGTGACGAACGGTTTGTTGTAGCCCCCTAATGATTTTCGGTATGGTATAATCAAAAAATCCGGGCTGTTGCTATCCCTTAGGTTGTAGCCCCCTAATGATTTTCGGTATGGTATAATCTGCACCTGTAGCGGCGGCTAGGGCTGTGAGTTGTAGCCCCCTAATGATTTTCGGTATGGTATAATTATGCCTCCAAACTGCACAGCATTGTCAAGGTTGTAGCCCCCTAATGATTTTCGGTATGGTATAATACACCCCCTACAAACATTGTGATACCAACACTTCACGGGTTTGAGGGGGTTTGTTATTTAGGTTAATATAGTGTCAATTGCTCGTATCCTTCCTCTTTTTTCTCCGATTTTAATTGCCCGACCAAAATTTCAATGCCCTGATATTGCTTTTCTGTAATAACCATCATGCGAACAGAGCCATTGTTTGGCAAAGAAACTTTGAGCCTTCTTCTATGCTTTTCTACGGCGTCCGTGCCATTACATACTCTCGCGTAAATAGAAAATTGCAACATATGATAGCCGTCTTCTATCAAGTACTTGCGAAATTTTGTTGCTATCTTTCGCTGAGCAGGCGTTTTTACTGGCAGGTCGAACATCACAATCATCCGCATAAATCTACTCATAAGCGTGTTGTTCAAGAGGAATAAGCTCTGGAAGCAACAAGTCTTTTCGCTTGCCTGCTACAACAGACGAAAAGCTCTGTATTGTTCTCTCTATTGCATAGGTAAGGGCATATTTTTTACTGTCAATAGACATATTGTGCGTTACTAAGTTATACAACTGTCTTTTATCGGTTGGCTTTAGTTCGCTATCCGGTGTTACTTTACGCTGCACAACAAACAAGTCAACAATAGGGCGAAATGGCTCCATAAAATCGTCTGACAAGTTAAACTGGTTTACTTGGGAATGGTGATGCAAGCCAAAGGTTTGGAAGAAACCATATACCGCCAAAGTCCTAGCGACGCATCCACGCAGAATCGCATATCCATAATTCAGCCACCCATTACGATTATCATGCTCATGGCTTCTGGCAAAACCTTTGCCAAATAATGCGTTAAAATATTTTGCGGCAGCGTGGCTCTCTGCGTTTTCGGAATCGTCAGACTTTACATGTTTTGCTATATTTGTAAGTTCGTGTGACATTTTATTGCTTCCGCAAAGGAATAAACATTTTGCTTGATTGTTAATTTTAGCGGTCACAATCTGCTTCCAAAGTTGCTTTTTGACAGGGGTAGTCAAATCCAATTGGCGCTTAACCACTTCGTGTTGGCGCGAATGTTGTAAATATGGTAACAAAATACCGCATGGCATGTGAAACTCGTCACATATGAAAACGGCAGTCCCGTTTTTGGCTAATGCCCCAAGTAAAGCAGAGCTTATCGTGCTTCGTCTGTTCTCTATCAAAAGCGTATCGATATCTTCAACAGGGACTGTGTCAGATATAGTTTCTGTTTTGACGCACAATTGTTTGCTTTTGAGTGTGAGAGTCGCCTCATTTGATACAATTAAATTTCGGAACGCCATACGTTACCCCTTCTTAGTGAAACCCTTACGCATTTCGCGTCCAACTTTTGAAATATTGCCAAGTACATCTACCTGCCATTTTTCTAATGCAAGAAGTGTTTTTACACTACTTGCAAAGACATAACTATTATCATTGTTTATGGCAGTAACAGCACCCGTCGAAATGCTTGTACCCTTGTAATAAAGATATTCTTCCTGAGTTTCGCAGGTTGCAGGCAATGTTCCAACTTTATTATTCTCGTTTAATTTAAGCGGTAACAATTTTTTATGCCTTGCAAGAATCAAGTCATTTGGGTAAAGAGAAAAAATAAAATCTTTATCGTCCATTTGCTCCCATTGTTCATATGGCTTAGCTTGCACTATCGCTTTGTTGGGCAGCTCTTCCTTTAGCGTATCCGCTACATAAATTGGCACAAGATAATATCCGCCACCTTTGCCTTCTATATAGAACACATCCACACGTACCATGCTGTCATTATCTGCTCTACCCTTGCCATCATGTACAGGTACGCTTAACGTGCTTTTTTCTACAACTTTAACGCCTTTAACCAGCGGCCCATCAGTGCCGTCACTTTTTGGTTTATGAAGCGGTGTTAAAAAGGCTTTTCTAGGGTCATTACCATGTTGTTGCAAACGATTTTTTATAGCTTCATATAAAAGCCTATCGTCATTTGGGCGGTAGTAGTTGTCAATTTCACCATCGGCACTTAGTTTTAATGTTGAAAGGGCGACTTTTTTTATTAAGTAACCGTTTGTCCCAGCACCTTTTATCGTTTCCTTGTGGGCAGCTCCTGTTATTTTACGTGATGGCGCACGGGACACAAATACCTGTTTTAGGTTGCGCTCCAAATCACGCACAAATTCCGGATATGGAGGCGGAAAATGTTCGTCCCGGGAAATTGCCTTCGCGAGGTCTTGATAACGAGTTTCTTTGTACTTCGAAAACGCGGTTATCTCTGCAATCATACCTTGGGTAATGCATGCAATAACAGCAGCATCTATGGCATGGTGGGTGTCGCCGTCTTCCCGCAGTTTTGTTATGCCAAGGCGTTTACGCACATGAGATGTTACAGCACCATTAACAGCAGTCACATGTCTTTTGCGACCTGTTTCAAATTCACAAAACTCTAAAAAATCTGTTAGATAATTATACAAAAAACGTGAAATGGTTTGCGTATCTTGTAAATTGCGCTGGGTAAAGGTTGCTTCGTCCTCCGCGGTTATTTCTTCTTTAAGCAAAGCGCGCTTTTTGTTTGGCGGTAGGTGTTGGGTATTTACCCACACGACAAAGTCGTCACGTTTTTTGCCTGTTAAGTATTGCAATGGCAGCAAGTCGCCTTTTTGTCTGTTTTCAGCTACGTGGACACAAACTTTGTTATTGTAACCATCGTTAAAGCATTTGCTATAAGGGATTATGTGGTCAACATCTGCATAACCTACTTTAAACAATTGCTCCAGCTCCAAGGGTTTTAGGGAGTATGGGCATATGCCGCCTTGTTCTTCCCATAATTTGAACTTTACAATGTCAAGACCTTTTGGGTCAAAGTTGCCATACTCTTTTACTTGATTTTTAACGCGCTCATTCTTTGCTTGGTTTGCAAGCATGTCCTTTTCCAGCTTCATGCGGTCGTCAAAGGTTTTTGCCATCTCACGGGCAAGTTCTATGTTGATATATACCGGAGATATACCATCCATTTCACGCACAATTGCGTTTATCACTTTTGCACATTGGGATATTGCACGCCTTGCAACCGGGCTTGTTATCGTATTCTCTGCTTCTTGGGCAAGGTGGCTTAGGGAAATGGTGGGGCTTTTTTGCCCTGCTTCGTGACCTTTAATATTGTATCCCGCTTCTTCGCAAGCCTTGTCATATGTTAGGCCTTTTTCCAAATATGGGATGAGATTGTCTAAAGCCTTTACAGATAAATGCCCGAATTTCGAGAACGAACCAAGATTATCTAACAGTACATCTTTGTCTAAATTTTCTAAACTGGTTTCGTCCAAGGCGTTTTTTAGTTTATCTTCGTTTTTGAACAACGAAAAAATACGTGCTATTTCATTGCGCAGGGATGTTGTTATCGTATTAATTCGTTCTGGGTGGATGGCTTTTAAGGCCTTTCGCATAGCGTGATATGCTTTTAGATATTCAAACTTTGTTGCGCCTTCTTGTACAATAACTTCTTCGTCGGAAGTTTTGTTTCTATCATAGCGCACTTGATTGAATCGTTGCGAAATTGGGATATCTAGAATTTTTCGTATTCTCTTGAAATCCATTTTTTCGATGCTATGGGCTTCGGAACGAAGCACTATGCGTTGATGATGTGTTAATTCAAAGGTATGTCCACCTTCAATAAGGCGAATGTTATTAATTTTTTGCAACAAATTAAACAGCTCAAAGGAATATGACGCTTTTGGTGCACGTTTTTCGTCATTTTCGAAGGTGCAGTTGCCAAGCATTCTTTCTATTAAATTGCCAGCGTATGGGCTGTTGCCACCGGGGCCGTCGTCAAATGAACGCTGGCTTGCCAGAATTGCTGTGTATTCTTCCTCGATACCTGTTGTTGCAAAGGGGTTGCTAAAACCCCTTTGGGCTGTGAAAATTTGCTGTACCTCATCAAGCACCATATCACGAGATACTGTGTTTAAGTAATTTTCTGATTTGTTGCGCTTGCAATCTTTGTAGCGTGGGTCTTTGTTGAACATTTCACCAACAGTACGATAATTATTTGCAAGCATAACCGTTTTATTTTCTTCAACGGATTTTAGCAATTTTCCTGCTTCGGCATCTTTTGCATCTTTTCGCCTGTTAGATTTAAAGCCGCGCCGCTGTGATATGTGTATTAGAATACGTGTAAACTCTTCATTTGTGACAAGACGGTCTAGTGCATTTGTTCTTAGTTCGTAGATATCGGGGAGTTGTCCGTAGTACAGCGATTCAATTCGCGAGGCAGATAACAGACCTGACCTGTCTATTAAATGCCATATTCGCTGTTTGCGAAAACTACGTCTACGTATTCTTCTGCGCATTCCCCTTAATTCTCGTCGTGCCCGGGCCAAAGGCGCTCCGTCCTTTGGGTTTTCTGGCTTATCGAACACTCTCGCACCTATACGGATAATTTTGATTGGTCTATCGTCTTCGCCAAGTTCCATTACCGCAAACCCTGTTGATGCAATTCCAATATCTAGGCCTATGTTGTAACGCATGATCCCCCTCCTTTTATCTAATGGAGCTTAACATTGCTACTCTGGTAGGCAAATCATATCTTCGCTTACTTTTAGAAGCGATGCAATCGCTTAGTTTATACAGATAACGCCCCATTGCTGGGCAATGAGGCGTTAGAGCTGTACGGTTTTCTACCTTATTGTAGCGACCGAATGACTTTTGGTATGGTATAAAAGTCGACACTATTTAAACATATTATGCAAAACATGTCAAGATAATTTTGATTTTTGTATAATTTGTTTTTTGGGTCACCCGTGACTTCTGAGACAAGCTATTCAGAAGCAGTGATTTAATATATTATAGCTATAGCAAGAATTAGTTCGTAACAGGGTAGTTTGGATAATAAAGGCATAATGTTGTGACATAATAACACAGAACATATTATCCTTGTAAAACAGTATAGATTAAAAAGGGAGAAATGAAATGGCGAAGCAAAAATCAAAACTCGTACATATAGTTATTTGCACTATTGCACTTATCGCTTTTGCATTGGGTATAAGCATATACGCCAGCAGCGCAGAAACAACATATGGAGAACAAACAGTACCTGAAGCAGAATCGCCAATAGTTGGGCTAACAGCAGGATTTGATCATACTGTTGTTTTAAGGGAAGACGGAAGTGTTTGGAACTGGGGACGTGGAGTCGAAGGTCAACTAGGCGTTGCCTCAAATGTAGGACATAGCCAGCATTCACCTGTACGTACACGGTCTTTTCATGGAACAAGTAGAATTGGATTTGATATGACTGAGGATAGCGACCTTGCTAATAGATATCCAGCACAACTGTTTAATAATATTATCGCAGTTTCTTCACACAAAATGCATAACTTAGCCTTACGTAGTGACGGAACAGTTTGGGCCTGGGGTTGGGGTTGGGAAGGTCAAATAGGAAGAATCCGTATTTCAAGACAAAGATACCCCGCGCCACTGATTGCACCGGTATTTACCACAGCTAGTAACATAGGAGACTATGCTAATTATCTAAGAGGGATACAAGCTATAGATACTGGGATGCTGTTTTCAGTTGCACTTCGCGATGACGGAAGAGTATTGGGCTGGGGGCAAATGGATTCTAGAAATGCAACCGGTCAGCCGCCTATTCGTAGCCAAGAGCCTGTATTAATAAATGGACTAGATAACATCGTAGCAATTTCGGCAGGAAATGAACATCTTCTTGCCCTAGACAAATATGGGAACTTATGGGGGTTGGGGCAAAATAATCGTGGGCAAATTGGAGATGGAACAACAGAATATGCATTAGTTCCTATAAAAATAGAAATCGCTGATGATATTGTGATATATCAAATAGAAGCTGGGGGAACGCATTCAAGTTTCTTAACACATGATGGCTATGTGTATACATGGGGTAGAAATGACAATGGACAATTAGGCTTCTATTCAGAAACAGAATTGGTTTTAACACCTACCAGGGTTGAAGGCATAAATAGAATTGTTAAGCTTGCAGCAAATAGAGATCATACGTTGGCACTACATGAAGACGGAGTTATATGGGCTTGGGGTTGGAACAGAGATGGCCAATTAGGTAATGGAACAAGAATTAATAGCAATACTCCAGTACAGGTACAAAATATATATAACGCAAGGCTTATTGCAGCAGGTGATGGACATAGCGCAGCAGTACTTGCAGACGGAAGAATAATGACATGGGGGCGCAACTGGGACGGACAGCTTGGTAATGCAAGCCCAGGCTCTACATTAGTACCACTGCAAATCGAATCTTTGAATAATATGCAGAATGTTCAGGCTGGTAATACGTTTTCGCTTGCAGTGCATGAAGACGGAACTGTTTCAGGGTGGGGAAGAAATAATCATCATCAGCTAATAGCATCATCGACTACGGATCAACGCACTCCTATTATGGCACAGAATGCTCGTGACGGCTGGGAATACGGGTTTGCTAGTGACGGCAATATTAACATACTTAATAATGTAATGCAGGTAGCGCCTAGTGCTGCTGCAAACTATACATATGTTTTAGCAATACGCGATGTTGGTTCGCCAGAAGGCGGAACAGTTTATTCATGGGGATGGAACTTATTCGGGCAGGGAGGCATTGGACGTAAAAATCGTGATGGCGCTGTTATAAATGACATCAGAATTGATATACCAAGGAGGGTCCGTCCTGTTGCGCCGGGATGGACACCAGTTCAAAGTCCCGGAGGGCCAAATTATCGTTTGCTAACCGAACCTTACGATGTATACGATGATTTTGATGATGTAATATCTGTTTCGGCAGGACAATATCACTCAATGGCTTTAAGGTCAGATGGCACAGTTTGGACATGGGGGCGTAATATTGAGCGTCAACTTGGGGGATTGTATGGGCCAGTAGGATTAACAGCTAGAGACAGATATAGATTGCGTCCAAGGCAAGTACCCGGTGTCTATAATATGATTGCAATAGAAGCTGGACGTCTGCATTCGGTAGCTTTAGATGAAGCTGGATATGTGTGGACATGGGGGCATAATTCAAACTATCAACTTGGGAGAGTTGGCAATATAGGTACTCCCACAATAGTGCCAGGAATAAACAATATTGTAGCAATTGCAGCGCGTGGTGACTTTAATCTAGCGCTCGACTCAAACGGAAATGTTTGGGGATGGGGAAGAGATGAGGGGCGTATCGGCCATGATACCCGTCCTGCATCCAGAATGGCTGAGCCGGCATTGGTATTAACCGAAAATGGCGAACCACTTTTTGACATAATTAAAATTGAAGCGGGCGCCAACCATTCTGTTGCGATGGCAAGCGATGGAAGCTTATGGTCCTGGGGGCTAAACGCATCTGGACAAGTTGGTAACGGGGCTACTGTTATAGCTCCAAGAGCGGTTCGAGTTTCTGTGCAAGGTGAAATAAGAGATATAAAATCTATTGCTTTAGGTAATAGCTATACTACAGTGGTAGATGGAAGTGGAAATGTATGGTCTTGGGGAAGTAATCTGGCAGGTGCTTTAGGTGTAGGTTCAATTCCTGGAGACAATTCATATAGCCTTACTCCGGTTGCAGTACGTAGTGGGAATAATGACTTTAGTGTTCTTACGGAATCTAATTACATACCAATGCGTAGAAGACATACAACTGATAGACCAGGCGTTACTCTACCAACCCCTATCCCCCCCATAACCAATATTCCAGGCGATGTGGACAACAACGGCTACGTAACTGCAGCAGATGTGGGTATATTAAGGGCTTACCTAGCCGGTTTCCCTGTAACTATTAATCACGCCAATGCCGATGTTAACGCCGATGGTGCAGTAACCGCGGCAGACTTAGGCCTAATCCGCGCTTATTTAGCAGGCTTCCCGGTCGAATTGATGCCAAGCGTCAACACCGATAACGAAGAGAAGCGCCATAGCTATTAGATAATGCAAAATCAATGAGAAACAGTCCCCGCCCGAGCCGAAATTGCGAACGTTTCAACATGTACCGGAAAGAAGTCCGGTGACCCGAAGGGGCGGTTTTGCGAAGCAAAACTACTGAGCAATTTTGGCGACAGGCGGGACTGATTTCGAATTATTTTGCTATATATGGCGAATTGACGATAGTTAGACTATCGCAAAATGTATAGATTTTTTCAAATAAATCAAATAGTGACAGAAATTTGCATTTTTCCGCATAAGATGATACAAAGTGCCTATCAAAAACATATAAACATTGATAGCTCTTGCAGAATTATTATGAGGAGGACACTATGTATCGTTCGAGGAAAAATGCTCGTTTAGTACGTACTGTTGTATGTACAGTTGCCATTATCGCATTGCTAACCGGGATAGTTCAGACTCCTGTGTTAGGCAATCATTTGTTGTCAGATGAGCCAACAGCTGTGACACATTGGGCACAAGGTTATTTACATGAACTTCTTTATCACAATGCGATAAGTGAATCTGACGTATTGGTTCGCCTAAATGACCCGATTGACGCATACCGCTTTGCACGCTGGCTTGATGGCATTTTTAGATATACAAATTACGCATATGGCATTTCAGATGCCTCTATCACACGGCTCGACGCGGCTCTTGGGGTTGCTCGAGCCTTTCGTATGTCTGAGAGTGACACGGGTGTATTGACGCGATTCCCGGACTACGGCCTGGTACCCGAGGCTGACCGGCCCATGCTTGCAAGCCTTGTTGACGCCGGTATTATAAGGGGCCATGGAGCCGGCCCAAATGCCGGTTATCTGGATCCTTTTGGTGTGTTTACTTATGCACAGGCTTCGGCCCTATTGATCTTGGCAGCAGGCGATATATTTTCCCAACCTGGGCTGCATACGGATATTGTCATCCCTTATAACGCTGTCATTAATACTGGCTGGGTTGTTTTATATGATGCAAATGTTAGCGGTAGCCTTGTTATTACTGGGCAGGACGGCCCCACAGTGATTTCAGGCAATTTTTATCACATAGTAATTAAAACATCATCACCTGTGCTGATTAACGGGTTTGTGGAGCGCTTGACTATTATCGCCTATGACGCAGATATAGAAATTACAGACAGCATAATCGAACAGCTTTATTTAGAAGGAGACAATGCACATATATCCGGCACGGGTAGGATTAATAATGTAGAACCATACAAGCCAGACTTATCATTTGTAACTAATGTGACGGAAGAGCCGGCAGAACCAGTTATCGTGCCTACACCTGCACCCAATACAAGTCAAAACAGAGCAACGCCACCACCATCGGTTGGTTCGCCATCCCCTACCCCGGCACCAGCGCAAAATACTCCTATACCAGCACCGGTATATACTCCGGAGCCTTCTCCTGTGTCAACACCAGTGCCTACACTTGTCCCAACGCCTGTTCCTACGCCGGGATATACTCCTATTCCAACACCAACGCCTGCTCCTACGCTAGTACCTACTCCTACTCCAACACCAACCCCTACGCCGGTACCTACTCCTATTCCTACACCAACTCCTACTCCAACACCTACCCCTACTCCAACGCCATCTCCTACACCTACTCCAACACCAACTCCTACACCAACCCCTACACCTACGCCAACACCTACTCCAACGCCTACCCCAACCCCAACACCTACACCAACACCAACCCCAACCCCCATGCCAATACCAATACTTACTCAAGGTGACAGTGGTCCCGTATTCGTGCTTGACATATCCGATGGCATACCTTTATTGATCACACCCGACAATCCATTATTCGACATAATAAAGCAGTTCGATAGCGGCGACAGGCTGGTGTTGGATGGCCGCGACATAACGGGTATAATTGTAAATAACTCTTCTGCCTCGTTTAGTGGGGCTAACATTATTAATCCGGATAGCCCTCTGAAAATACAGCTCGCACCAGGCGCCAACCTACAATTAAGCGGCTTTTATAGTAATATGCCCAACTTACTCTTAGCAGGCGATGGTAATATTATTCTGCAACCCGTTACAGACCTGGCGACGGTTAATGTGCAAGGGAATCTTAGTATTGACGCCTCACTTGCCGGAAACGGTGCCCCCGTGGTTTTAAACCTTGTTGGCACTGTTGATCTTAATATTCCTACCGTTAATAACATGCCAATGTATATTAATCTGCTTGACACTGACGGATATACTCAAATAGTATCACGCGGCGTAACAATACGCGCGTCAGATACAGTTGCATACTATCTGGCGTTAATGCATGCAAGCTTTCCGCCTAATAGCTTGCAAATTGGATTTAGTGCATCACCTAATGGGTCGTGGATGCCGCCATCCAATATAACTACGCCTTGGGTATCAGGAGATGCAATACGCATAGAGCCAAACCGCATAATTGTACTAGAAAATACCGAATCAGCACTTTAGCCTTTGATACTACCATTTCGCTTCGAAATAGATTAAACTCAATCCCAAACAAAATCTATTTTGAAAGTAGGCTTGACTTCTTGCTGCTGAACCAATTAAGAAACAATTTATTCATGGCCCCAATGGCCGGAGTAACCGATAAAGCATTTCGCGAACTCGTACACGAACACGGTGCGGGGCTGACTTTTTCCGAAATGGTAAGCGCCAAAAGCATCGTATACCGCAACAAAAATGCAGCTCGCCTGTTGGAAAATGCCACACATGTACGCCCGTGGGCTGTGCAATTTTTTGGCCATGAGCCGGAAATTTTGGCAGAGGCGATAAAAATGTTAGAGGATTGCCCATTTGATATCGTAAATATCAATATGGGTTGTCCTATGCCAAAAATCGTCAACAATGGCGATGGTGCCGCTCTTATGAATAACCCACCACTTGCCGGGCGCATGATAGAAGCCGCAGTCAAAGCCTCGCCCAGGCCGGTAACGGTAAAAATCCGCAAAGGCTTTACCCCGGCTAGTTTGAATGCCGTGGAAGTGGCAAAAATAGCAGAGGCATCAGGTGCCGCAAATATCACTGTACATGGCCGTACCCGGGATCAATACTATACCGGGGAAGCCGATTGGGAAGCCATTTCGGCGGTCAAGCAGGCGGTTAATATACCCGTCATAGGCAATGGAGATATTTTTTCTGCGGAAATTGCGGTAAAACGTCTGGAGGAATCCGGATGTGATGGTATAATGGTTGCACGGGGAGCCATGGGGAACCCCTGGATTTTTTCCCGAACTGTGGCATACTTAGAGACAGGTGTTTTGCCGCCGGAGCCTACACATGAAGAAATAATAAAAACAGCGATTACCCATTTGCATGCCGTTGCTGCAGAAAAAGCAAATATTGTAGAAATGCGCAAGCATTTGTCATGGTATACTAAGGGCATGTATGGCTCGGCAGAGCTTAGGAGTAAAATTAACACTGCCCAGACGGCAACTGAGATGGAAACATTACTAAAAACACTATTATAAACCTTTATCATTATCATCAAAACCGAATTATGCTCACATCCATACAAAGGAGTAATACATGAGACAAAGGAAAAACATCATCTATCCGGCAATAATTGCCGTGCTTGCAGGGCTTCTTATTCTTTCGCATTTACAAACAACTGCATATGCCCAGCCCGGCACGGCAAACGATCCACTTGTTACCCAGCGATATGTAAACGAGCGCATTGCCGAGTTGCAAGCCCAGATAACAGCCTTGCAAAATCAGCAAGGAGGCGGCACAAACATACCTGGTACAGCCACCCTCTCCCAAGCCGAAAGGGATGCCTTGATTAGTGAGATTACTCAAGCAGTAACAGCCGGCCAGGTAGTGCCGTTTACGCCGCTTTTTGTGCCACGGGGTAGTACTTTAATTGCGGACGCCGGTGCTGAGTTTATTCTGCGGAGCGGTACAGCAACAGTAATTGCCGGGCCCAATGGGTTAGTGGACGTGACAGCGGGCAGAGACATTGGAAATGGGCTGCCTATAAGTCGCAACCATTTAATACTTGTGCCCGCAACAGACGGGCGCGGGCTTCTTTTTGCTACCGATGCGTGGTTGATGATAAAAGGTGGTTATGTAATTGCCAACTAATAAACTTACAAGATTATTTGGCGCGGTTAGCCTATGGATGGCCGGCAGCTTATTTTTTCGTGGCCTTAATGCCTGCATGGACTGGATAATAAAGCTTAGCCGCGATAGTTATATCGTCGGGTTATTTACCGCCGATGATGAGCCTCAGCAAGCTGGCTTAAAGCGCAGTGTCTTTGTGCGCTTTATCTGCAAGCTATTAAACGGCATACCCAAGCCTATACGCATGCCTGCCCGCTGGCCCAAAGCCCTGGCAGAGCTATCTTCCGGCAGCTGGCTAATCCGTACGGCTGCCAGCCGCTTGGATACCCCAATACCACCACCTGTCCCCCATACAGGGCCGGGTACGGTTATTGCTTGGGCAGCGTATGCTTTACCAGTTTGGGCGCTTTTGGCTATTGTTACTGCTCTTCCTATCCTGCCAACCATGATTTTGGCGGGTATGCTTTTGCCTGCGTTTTTATTTACATTGTTTAGTCGCCGCTTTGTACTGGATGGTACAGCGGTTTTTTTGTTTGTTTTTATTGGGGTGACGCTTGTAGCCGGGGCTATGTCTGTCGTACCGGCGGCTAGTGTACCGGTTGCTGCGCTTACTTCCGTTTTTATGCTATCTACGATTGTTATAACCGCTTGCTGTAAAACTCGCAATAGCGTCGATATGTTTTTGGCGGGTTTTGTTGCCGCTTCCGCTATCGCGGGTATTATTGGGGTTTACCAGGTTATAGTCGTAAGCGGGCATTCGCCACAGGCTTGGGTGGATGTTGCGCTGTTTGCGGATATCGGGCTTAGACTTTATTCCACTTTTGATAACGCCAATGTTTATGGCACTTATCTCTTATTGGCTATCCCTTTGGCAGCAGCTTGTATGGTTTATGCCAAAAACATTTTCCTAAAGCTATGTGCCCTTGGCATTACAGGAATGCTTGTGCTTAACCTGCTTGCAACTTATTCACGCGGTTGCTATGTAGCGCTTGCTTTTGGGGCCGTTGTGTTTGTACTTATTATTAATAAGCAACTTATTGTTTTGGTAATACCGGCAATGCTGGCGTCGTTGTTGGTTTTACCGGCATCTGTGGTTAACCGGCTGCTTGGCATACTTAATATGGCTGATACCTCTACCATTTTCCGTGTTAATATCTGGCGCGGCTCTTTGCGCATGCTTGGAGATTTTTGGCCTGTAGGTGTTGGACAAGGGGAATATGCATTTAATCGTGTGTACCACTTTTATTCGCTGGGTGCGACGTTTACACCCCACTCCCATAATCTATTTATTCAGATTTTTCTTGAAACAGGCATTGTGGGGATTTTGGTGTTTATTGGGGTGCTTGCTTGCTTCTTTAGAGCCCAGGCCAATTTCCTTAGGCGCGTGCAGGAGTTTCGTTTGAGAGTAATGTCCGCAGCTATGATTGCCGCGGTTACAGGGTTTTTGATGCAGGGGATATTTGACCACGCGTTTTATAATTTCCGCGTTATGCTGACATTTTTCCTGTTTATAGGTATCGGGATTGCCTTCACGCGAGTAGCTGGCCCAGCGGCAAAAAACGTGGAAGAGCCGGTACACAAGACGCAAAAAAGCGAATGGGTGCAAGGTTATCATGACTAAGGTACTGCACATACTAACCGATGTAAACAGGGGCGGAGCCGGAGATCAGATGCTTATGCTTATAGGTGCTGCGGATACATCTGCTTTTGAAATGGAAGTTATCATTCCGGAAAATTCCCGTGTCGTGCCTTTGCTTGCCGCACGTGACATAACATACTACGAAGCGCCTCATATAGGGGATAAATCTTTTTCTCTGGCAGGTGTAAAAACGCTATACTCGCTTATTAAGCGGATTAAACCGGATATCGTGCATACTCATAGTTCCCTATCTGGGCGGATAGCGGCCAAACTTAACCGCCGCGTTCGTATTGTGCATACCAGGCATAGCGCCTTTCCCGTAGCTGCGTGGAAGAAACGCTTTCCCATTAAGAAGTTAACAGGATTTATTAATAACAGCCTAAGCGACTTAGCAATTGCTATATCACCGGCAGCCGAAGAAAATCTCATAGATATGGGCATGACAGAAAGTAAAATTCGCACGATGTTTAACGGAACACCCCCAGTGGGAAGTTTTACACTAGAAGAAATTAGCACTCTCAAACTTAAGTACAATATCTCGCCTGACGTTTTTGTACTTGCTATAATAGGGCGACTTACAGAAGTCAAAGGACATGATGATATACTGGATGCGGCAAAGACTGTGCCTGACGCACTTATTTTGGTAGCAGGCGACGGCGAAAGGCAAGCCCACTTGGAAGAACGAATCGCCAATGAAGGTATCTCAAACGTGAAGCTGCTTGGCTTTATAGAGAAAGTGGATGAGATTATTGCTGTAGCAGACGCCTTATTAAACGCTTCATTTGGTACGGAGACATCATCGCTAGCATTGATTTTGGGCATGAGCGCAGGCCGTCCGGCGGTGGTTTCTGACTATGGTGGTAACCCTTATTTGTACAAAGACGGTGTTAATGGGCTAATGTTTAAAATCCACGACTCGGCAGCGATAGCAGAGGCAATGCTAAAGCTAAAGTCCGACCCTAAGTTGTATAAGCGGCTATCTGAAGGCGCACGGCAAGTTTATAGCGAAAGATTTACAGATAAAATAATGGCTTCTAATACCGAGGCTGTGTATCATGAGTTAATAACTCTAACACCACCCCGGCGCTCTGCGCCACCCCTCCAAGGAGGGGAATAAGTACGCGGCAGCGCAAATGTGTGAGATGAGGGCGGGGCTCTCATTAAAAAGAAAGGTGATTTATATGCGAAAATATCGGCTGTTTGGCATCATCAATCCCGTAGACGTGCTGCTTGTTATAGCGGCTGTATTGTTAATATGGGGGGCATATATACTGGCCCAGCCCCAAACCGTAGCGGCGGATGGCGGGCGCTTGATACGTTATACCTTCGAACTGGGCGAGCGCCCGGCAGGCTTTTACCAAAGCATTGAGGTTGGCGCTCCGGCGTACTATGGCAATCAAAACTGGTGGATAGGTACGGTAGTTGAAGTATACTCCCGGCCGTTTTTGGCAGATGCCCCCGACGAGGCCGCCGGCATTATACGGCGCGTACCTGTAGAAGGGCTGGAGTTTACCTATATAGTAATAGAGGCCTGGGCAGATATCAGCGATGCGGCTACCAACATTGGGGATTTCTGGGTAGCAGCAAACAGGCAAGTACCCATCCGCTCACGAGATTTTGCCGGGATTGGGTTTATCACTCGTATAGAGTAGGTGCTGTAGGAGGAGGCGTATCATGATAGATAATCAAGGAAAAATTCGCGGCAAGGTTAGCATAATCGATATTATAATTGTACTTGTGGTACTGGCGCTTGCGATAGGATTTATATACAGGCAGGCAACACCGCATATAGCGGATATACTGCGCGCAGACGATACCGTATATATAACTTTTGAAGTAAACCGCATAAGAAGTGTTATCGCGGAGGACGCTGTAGTTGTAGGCGATAGTGTATTCAGACAACACGCAGCACGCCAAGCCCTTGGCACAATTGTAGCGGTAGAGCACTTGCCGGCAACAGAAGTAATGCAACGTGCAGACGGCACCGCTGTTAACGCGATAATGGAAGGACGTTATTCTTTGCGCATAACAATAGAGTCAACAGGCAATTCCACCAATTCAGGTTTTTTTGCTAACGGCAACGACCATCTGGCACCCGGCGGCGAGGTTGCGCTAATAAACAGCCGCTTTATCTTCCCCCTTGCACGGGTTTATTCTGTAAGCACAGAAAGGCCGTAGCATTCGAGACGGACATAAGCAGACAATGCGAGGCGATGTTATATGAAGCTGAGTACAAGGCGGGGCCATAACAGTCTAAAGCGCAATATGATACTTTGGTTAGGGATACCGATAGTCTTTCTGACCGGTTTGGCTTTGCTGTTTATCGCTAACCGGTTTCCGGGTTTTGCGTCATGGTATAGTGCAAATATATTTCCTGTTTTCCCACGCACAGTTGGACGGTTTTGGGGGCTGTTTCCTTTTTCAGCATTTGAAATTTTGGGGATAGCTTTGGCAGTATATATTTTAACCGTAATTCTACTTGCTATAGTACGGTTAATAAAATCACGCAGGCGCTCATTCATATACTGGCATGAAGAAAAAAGTTTTAAATCACGCATAAAGACTATGGCGCTACGCTTGTTGTATTTTTTAGCGGCGCTTTTTTTAATGTTTGTGTTAACGACCGGTATAAATTACAATCGTGAGTCATTTGCTTATCATGTAAACATTACTGTACAGGATTTTACGATATATGATTTAGAAGAGCTGTATATATTGCTGGTAGAGCGGGCCGAAGATCTGGCTGGCGAAATCGAAACCGATGAAAACGGCAGGTTTGTGCTGCGGCGGGAAAATATACATACTTATGCACAACAGTCTATGCACGAGTTAAACAGCTTATACGGCGGGCTTGGCACCTTTTTCCCCCGTGCAAAAGCGCCCATGTTTTCACGAGCGCTTTCTCATTTGAATATTGGCGGCTTCTTCTCGCCCTGGACCCTAGAAGCCCACTATAACGGCGAAATGCCCGGGCAGAGTATTCCGTTTATTATTAACCACGAATTGGCTCATGTATCCGGGCATATGCGCGAGGATGAAGCCAATTTTATAGCATACCTGGCCAGCCGCAATTCGCAACATGTGGATTTCCAGTATAGTGCCGTCTACATTGCCATAGGATATGTGCTAAGTGACCTGCGCCGCTCTGTAAGCTCGGAAAGATATCAAGAGCTATATGAAATGCTGCCGGCGCAATTAAGGCGTGACTTCGCCGCCGCTCGAGAATTTTGGCAAAATTTTCAAGGTCGTCCCGCAGAAATTTCCACCCGCGCCAATGATGCTTATTTGCGCGCAAACCGGCAGCCGGATGGAGTGCTTAGTTATGGGCGTATGGTTGAGCTGCTACTGGCTTACTATCACTCGCCTCAAATTTATACTAGTTTGCCCTAAATCTATCCGTCTCAGGGGTGACAGAAGCCTCTACAAAGCTTTCTTCCGCCCTTTTGTGATGTTCAAACTGTGACTGGACTGCCAAGCGTCCACGCCTACCAGGCCTTTGATAGCTACCGTCGGGCAGCATCTCGCGCCGCTTTACATTATCGGCAAAGGAAATCTCAAGCTGGTCAATCAACTCCGCCTGCAAATCAGCGTCTTCTATAGGGAAAAGCACCTCTACCCGCCGGTCTAAGTTGCGGGTCATCCAATCGGCGCTAGATAGGTAGACCTTGGTTTGCCCACCTCCCCCAAATACAAAAACCCTGTTATGTTCTAAGTAGCGGTCTACTATACTAGAAACGCTGATGTTCTCGCTTGCCCCTGGTAAGCCCGCCCGTAGGCAGCATATACCCCTAACCAGTAGACGTATGCGCACCCCAGCCGCTGAGGCCTTATACAGCGCCCTAATAATCTCCACATCGGAAAGTGAGTTCATCTTCGCGGTTATTTCGGCCTTTTGACCGCGTTCGGCAAATAATATTTCTTCATGGATAAGCCGTAAAAAAGTTGCCCTCATATTCCCAGGGGCTACAGCAAATTTATGCCAATCTGTAGCTTTTGAGTAACCGGTCAACACATTAAACAAATTGGAGGCGTCTTGGCCAAAGGCTTCCCTACACGTAAAAAAGCCCACATCTGTGTAGAATTTGGCTGTAGCTTCGTTATAATTACCCGTGCTTAGATGCATATATCTACGGATAGTTTCATCTTCGCGGCGCACAACAAGACAGATTTTGCAGTGGGTCTTAAGCCCAACCAACCCATATACTACGTGCACACCGGATTTTTCTAAAAGTTTGGCCCAGTTAATATTATTTTCTTCGTCGAAGCGGGCCTTTAGCTCCACCAATACACTTACTTCCTTGCCGTTTTCGGCGGCGGTAATCAAGGCATTTATTATAGGCGACTGGCCAGACACGCGGTACAGGGTCTGCTTTATGGCTAAAACATCAGGATCATCGGCGGCCTCTTGCACAAACCGTACAACGGAATCAAAGGACATATAGGGATGATGCACAAGCACATCTCTTTTTTTAATCACATCAAACATACTTGGCTGATTAAGAAAATCCGGGGCATGTGCTTGTGGCCAAGGTGCATTCCTTAGATGCGCAAATTCTTTGGCAGCCGCAAAATTCATCCAAGCAGTAAGGTCAAGAGGGCCGTTTATCTCATATATTTTTTCTGTTGTCAGGTTTAGGGTCTTTTTTAAGAGGTTTAGCCCTGGCTTGCCCATACCCTTAGATATCTCTACCCGTACGGGGTACCCCCAGCGCCTGTCTTTGATAGAGCGAGCCAGTTCGTTTAATAAATCGTTGGAATCCTCTTCGTCTATGGTATACTCAGAATTACGTGTTACGCGCAGTAAGCCCGTGCGTGTAACGGTATGCCCCCAAAATAAGCGACCGATATGTGCAATGATAATATTTTCTAACAAAATATAATGATGTTGCCCTTCCGGTGAGGGCAGTACTACTATCCTGGGCACCACCGTCGGCACTTGTACCAGCGCATAAAGCGGCCCATGACCGCCGTCTTCTACTATGCGCCAGCGGCCTTCGTCTTCTACCCATTCTACTGTGCGTACAGGCATTGTTTCGTCTGCCGCCAGCTCTATAAACAAGTTAACGGTACGATTATTTAAATTTGGGAACGGGCGGCTTTTATCTATAGCCATCGGGGTTAAGACTTGATATAGTACATCGTTGAAATATTTGTCCACATATGACTGCTGCCTGGGGTCTAATTGCTCGTACGACAACAGGCGAACACCTTCTTTTTCCATTGCAGGGATTAGACTGCGAGTGAAACAGCTGTACTGCCGCGCCACAATTTCATGTACACGCGGTGAAATAGCTGCAAGCTGGGCTTCCGGGGTAAGGCCGGATGCGTCTGGGGCAGAAGTTTCGTTACGCAACAAGGAGGCAACACGCACCATAAAGAATTCGTCTAGGTTGGAGGCGGTTATGGCCAGGAATTTCAGCCTTTCCATTAGAGGAAGCGTTTTATCCTGAGCTTCTTCCAGTACGCGCTCGTTAAAGTCCAACCAGCTTAACTCGCGGTTTACGTATAGGGCAGGGTCTTTTAGGTTCATGTGCACCTCCGGAGGTATGTACTTACATTAATGGAAGGAGATTTAAAATTGCGCAACACTCTTTTGCTTGTTAAGTCAGCTACTTTCATAGCAATTATTTTTTTAGTGATTTATTTTTTAAGAATGCCCAATGGGCTTGGAGGGTTTATCCATTTTGGCGATTCGTTAGTTTTTATTGCGGCGTCCCTTGTACCGGTACCCTTTAGCCTGCTTATAGCGGCCCTTGGACCGGGACTGTTTAACCTGGCAGCCGAAGGTGGGGCTATTTGGTTCCCATTTACGATAATTATTAAACCTATAATGGCGCTTTGTTTTACCAGTAACGGAGATTCTATCCTGAGCCCTGTACGTAATCGGGTAGCACCCTTTTTGGCAGCGGTGATCAATACAGTCCTTTATTTTATCGCAAATATGATTTTGTTTGATGGCTGGACTACAGGAGTAGCGGCATTGCCTGGGCTGCTTATCCAGGGCGGCGGAAGCATCGTATTCTTCTTTGTGATTGCGGCGGCACTGGATAGGCTCAAGATTAAAAGGATGTTTGCACATTAATTTGTCATATAATATCACATGTTATGTAATATACGGAAACCCCTGCACGGCGTGTTTGACCAGCCAGCGGAAAACATAAGATACACATACCGGCGTTGCTTTATAAGCGGCGCTTTTTAATTTAATCAAATTCCTCTTGACACGACAACCGCGTCAAACTATATACTCGAATAGAAAGGAGAGAGCAAGCCTAATGAATAAAATTCAGACCATCACCACAGTATCAAAAAATCTTGGCGTATCAAGCCGTACGCTTCGTTATTACGAGCAAATAGGTCTTATTGAAAGTAGTCGAATCGATAATTACGCCTATAGGGTATATGATGAAAACGCGATACGCAGGCTTCGCCAAATAATTATTCTGCGGAAGCTTCGTGTTCCTGTTATGCAGATCCGTGAGATTTTTAGTAACTGTGATGCCATGAGCGTGATTGAAATATTCGAACGCAACATAAGCGAGATGGATGAGCAGATTACAGCTTTATCAACCGTAAAATCAATTCTTAGCCAGCTTGTTCAAGGACTGCACGAAAAAGCAAATGTGCGATTACAACTTGACTACTTAGGCGATAACTCTGTTTTTGCCATTGTGGGCAGCATTTCCTTACCCAAAAACACCATACAGGCAGACACCAGCGAAGCCAATGGTATGACACGCCAGGCCACCCAGCCTGTTAACAAAATATATGATAGAGAGGAAAAATCTATGGGTGATTTGAACACGGCAAATGAACATCTTGATAAGCTAAAGGATAACGATGTACGGATTGTCTACTTGCCACCAATGACTGTAGCCGCTGCTTACGCTTCGGGAGAATTTGAATGGGGCGTGGGGCCAGAAGCTACCAGCAAGATAGAGAAATTTGTACAAGAAACAGGCTTGCTTAAAATCAAACCAGACGCTAGGGGTATGGGCTTTGCTTCTTCTAGTGAAATGCCGCCAAAAGAATATGAAGCATGGGTATCAATTCCAGAGGATATGGAGGTAAAAGCCCCTTTAACAAAAAAGACCTTTGGCGGAGGCATGTTCGCCGCCCATGTGTTACGGGATTGGAGCTTTCAAGACTGGGATCTGCTTGAAGAATGGGTTAAAGCAAGCGAAAGATACGAAGAAGTCGATGGAATGCCACATTTTGAAGAAGTATTAAATTATTTCTATCTAATGCAAAACGGCGCAAAAATGGAAGATACTCAGCTTGATTTGCTATTTCCTATTAAGGAGCGAAAATGAATAAAACACATACGCGCACAACATAATAAAATACAAAAGCTAGAAAGGTGGGGAAAATGAGTCAAGAAATTATCGACAGGGCAAGCGAACTCATTAACTCTAAAGCAGAATATAAAGCCGGCCCGATGGATGGTTATGCCGCGCTTTCCTTAATTGATGAAAACGGCTATCCCTCTGCCACTACGTTTAACATTACAAAAGCCGATGGTATAAAGTGGCTGACGTTTAATACGGCTGTTGACAGACCCTATGCCGAACGAATCCGCAAAAACAGTAAAGCCTGTGTATGTATAAATTCCAGTGCATACACAATCAATCTTGTTGGCCGTGCTGAAGCATTAACCGACATTGAAAGCAAAAAAGAAAATTGGCTTTCAATTATGGA
>Ga0123355_10003147_pt1 | contig 23572 bp, 21 predicted proteins | sample TergutEmb28metaG_3_FD_89872 | JGI IMG/M metagenome (GOLD analysis project Ga0123355, IMG submission 89872) | Embiratermes neotenicus P1 segment gut microbial communities from Petit-Saut dam, French Guiana - Emb289 P1 | ecosystem: Host-associated > Arthropoda: Insects > Digestive system > Gut ... | reverse complement strand
TTGCAACGGTGCTTAGTATTAGGTCTTGCACTTTGTTAGAGTCTTGATATTCGTCTATTAGCACTTCATGATATTTTTCTGATATCCCACGCGCGACGGCGCTAGGGGTCATATCATCCGGGCCAGATGGGTATAGTATTTTTATCGCAAAATGCTCCAAGTCAGAAAAGTCTAGTATGTTACGCTTGCGTTTTTCGGCGGCAAAAGCTTCCGCATAACGTATCACCAATGACATTAGCGCTGCCACTCGCGGGGCAAGTGCCTCAAGGTCTGCTTGCATCTTGCTGGGTGGCGCAAAGAACACACCACTTACTAAGTCTTTGAGCCTCTCCTTAGCTTCGGTATTGCGTATGCGCTGGGCACGCTCTTTAAGAGCTGCGTTTACTTCGTCTTTTTCGCGTATCGGCGGCAGGCTTCCCCAGTCCACACGCAAAAAAGCCTGATACATCTCATGGAAGGGCGTATCTATACTCCTTCGCAGGTTGCTTATCATGGCTATATTTTCTTCTATTTTTTCTATGTACTTCTCTGGACCACCGGGTAGGTGACATACTTCCGCGGCCAAGTTAAGGCCTTCTATTATGCCATCAAGCCCGGCTGCGAGTTCTGTCCTTACCAGGCGCGCCCAAGGTGTTGCGTCTAGCATTTTTATCTCGTCAAATTTGCTGGCATAACGCGAAGCTGCCGCAAGCGGGAACGGGTCGCTTTCTAGAAATGCGTACATGCGCCTAACCAGTGCGTCTAGTCGGTCATCTTTGGCCTTACCGCCATATACGTTGGCCAAGTCAATAAACGGGGCATTATCGCTGGTGGCGTATTCTTGCTCGAAAAGCTCGTCCATTACTTGTTTCTTAATTAGCCCAAGCTCCGAATCATCGGCTACGCGGAAGGCTGGGTCTATGTCTATTACCTGGAAGTGTTCCTTTACCAGCTTGCGGCAAAAGGCATGTATCGTTGAGATATCTGCAGTTGCAAGCAAGGCCGCCTGGTTGGCGATGTGTGTACTTGGGTTTTCTATTTGCAGGTCATGGAGTTTGTGAGTCACGCGTTCTTTCATTTCTGCGGCAGCGGCTTCTGTAAAAGTAACAACCAGTAGCTGGTCTATACCTATATTGTTGGATATGTGACGCAGTATACGCTCCGCAAGGACTGCCGTCTTGCCTGACCCAGCAGCAGCAGAAACCAAGATTTCAGGTGCATCATACGATATTGCGGCTTGCTGGGCTGGGGTGAACTTTATATGTGACACGTCTATCACTCCGCACTATATGTTTTTGTAGCACATGCATATGTAGCAAGTTGTATTGGCAGCCAAGGGGCTAAAACTCTATTACTTCCCCCAAATAGTGCCGGTCAGCCACTGTCAGATTCACCTTTACGCCATGTGCGTCCAAAATCCGCCCTACAGTATCATAGGCTAGCATAGGGCGGTTATTTTCTTCGCTCAAATGCCCCAGAACCACATGTTTAAGCCCTGTGTTTGCAACCTCCACAATCAACTGCCCGGCTGCCACATTAGATAAATGCCCACGGGAGCTGGCTACACGCTCTTTTAGCAGGGGGTGATAGCGGCCGTTTTTTAGCATTTCTATGTCATGATTGCTTTCTATTAACAACGCGTGCGCGCCACTTATGTGTTTTATTACCGTGTCTGTAGCTTTGCCTAAGTCTGTCGTGCAAGCAATTTTTATGCCTGCGGCTTCAAATGTATAACCTACCGGTTGCGATGCATCATGAAGCACATCAAAGGCCGTTACTTTGACTTGTCCAATCATGGTTGGCTGCCCTGGCACTATGTGCTTTACCTGTTCCTCTGCAATGGGGCCAAGTTTTTTGTGGCGCAAAAAATAACGCCACGTTAACGGCGTGGCGTAAATAGGGATACCAAACCGCCGCGCTATTACTCCCGCACCTGCGATATGGTCGCTATGCTCGTGGGTTATAAAAATAGCTGTTGGTTTGGATACGTTCAATTGTGAGAGTCCTTGCATAAGGCGTTTGCCGCTAAGTCCCGCATCTATCAGCAGATGTTCGTCCATTAGCCCAGCGTAGGCACAGTTCCCACTTGAGCCGCTAATAACAGTACAAAAACGTATCATAGGACGCATCATTCTTCTACTACTACACGCTTAATATCTGCGCCCAAAGCCCGTAGCTTGCTCTCGAGATTTTCGTAACCCCGGTCCAGGTGAAAGATATTGCCAATTGTTGTTTCGCCTTTGGCGGCAAGCCCGGCCAGTACCAATGTTGCACCTGACCGTAAGTCCGTAGCCGCCACTTGTGCACCGGTAAATGTACAATTGCCTTTGGTCACGGCCGTACGCCCTTCGACTTTTAGATTTGCGCCAAGGCGTTTTAATTCATTTATATATTGGAAGCGGTTGTTAAATACCGTTTCTGTAACAACACTGGCACCGCACGCAGTACATAAAAGTGTTGCCATTTGGGGCTGCAAGTCTGTTGGGAAGCCAGGGTAGCCAGATGTCTTTACATCGCAACCCTTAAGATCGCCGTTTCTGTAAACGCGCAAGCTGTCTTCGCCTTCTTCTACCTGGCAATTCATGTCTCTTAGCTTTGCGGTTAAATGGTCCATATGCTTGGGTATAATATTTTCTACGGTTATATCGCCGTTGGTAATAGCGGCCGCAATCATGTATGTACCCGCTTCTATGGGGTCAGGGATGATAGTGTACCGGCCTCCGCCAAGCTCGTTAACGCCGTTTATTCGTATGATATCTGTACCAGCGCCACTTATTTTTGCACCCATCATGTTAAGGAAATTGGCAGTATCTACAACATGTGGCTCACGGGCTGCGTTTTCTATTTTGGTTGTGCCTTCGGCAAAAACAGCAGCAAGCATCAGGTTAATTGTTGCCCCAACACTTGGGAAGTCCAGATATATATTTGCGCCGGTTAATTTTTCGGCAGAGACTTTTACCCAACCATGCTCTAACACGCACTTCGCGCCCATGGCTTCAAAACCCTTTATATGATAGTCAATAGGGCGGTATCCAAAGTCACACCCACCCGGCATAGATACTTCGGCTTTGCCAAAGCGCCCAAGAAGCGCACCCAACAAATAGTACGACGAACGCATTTTTGCGCACAAGTCATAATCGGCTACATGTGTTGTTATACAGCTTGCGTCAACTTCCAGAGTCTTGCCTTCATCCAAAAAACGGCACTTGCCCCCCAATTTTTCTATAGAAGCGGCTAGGTTTTGCACGTCTTTTATGTCTGGCAGGTTCTCTATTATACAAATCCCATTTGCGGCAATAGCCGCCGGTACTATGGCCACGGCAGCATTTTTTGCCCCGCCAATTTGTACTTTGCCGACTAGCGGCTGTTGTCCGTTGATGACAATGTGCTCCATATGAAGGTACTCCTATCATTAGACTTCTCCGGAAACTTCCATTGCGGCCAAAAATCTTAGGCTTTAGTAAGTTTTTGGCCGCTTATTCAGGGTTTCCGGAAAAGTCGATTATTATTGTAAATGACAAAACAAATAACCACCGGCAAATTGTTCGAGTGCAAAATATATTTATATTTTTGCGCCACGCAAAACATTGCGCCGAACGTACAGCCCCTATATTTCCAGGCTTTCGCTGGGATTATAGCATTAACTTGTTAAGTAGGAAAGCCCATTTTTATGCTGCGTCAAAAAGCGATATGACCACTTTTTGCAGCCAATATTAATGGTGTGCGCCGCGAGACAATCCCCATTTATTGACATGTCAGTACATGCAATTGCGTGAAGATACTCTGCCACAATCACAAAGCTTGGAAGTAAAAATACTAATGCGCGTTTTTTCCTGTATAGGCTATCTTAATTTCGGCTAGGCTATGATATGAGTCAGCAAAGAGTCAAATTAGAGGGGGCAAACATGCGCCAAAAAATAAAATTAATATCAGTTCTTATGATATCGGCCCTTATGGGATGGCTGGCCGGCAACATTGCCGTACAGTTGCGCACGCCAACTTCCATTTATGCAAGTGGCGGCGGGTATTTTGAGTCAACCGCTTTCCGCTTGCCATTTGGCTATAATAAGTCCACACAAGGGGAAAGTATAGAAGTAGTGCCGCTAGGTCTTACCATAGGTGTGCGCATTAACACAAATGGCGTCATGGTGCTGGGCACGGGTAGCTTCCTTGGGGAGGATGGCCAAACCCACAGCCCCGGCGACGGCATACTTAGAGGCGGCGACCTAATAATTAAAGCCAACGAAAAACCAATAGACACTAAAGAAGACCTAAGCCAACTAGTAGCATCATCACAAGGCGACATAACACTACTACTACGCCGTGACGGTAATGAGCTAGAAGTAACCATAACCCCTGCACTGGCCGCAAAGGACAGTGTACGACGCATAGGCACATGGGTCCGTGATTCGACCAAGGGCATAGGCACTCTTACCTACTATATGCCCGGCACGGGGGCTTTTGGGGCGCTGGGGCACGGCATTATGGATGTAGACACAAAAAAACTACTAAGTGTAAGAAACGGCGCAATAATGCCATCAACAGTAGCATCAATAGTAAAAGGGCAACGCGGAAAGCCCGGGGAGTTGGAGGGCTCAGTAGACAATACCCATACCCTAGGCAATGTGAAATTAAACAGCCCCAGCGGAATCTATGGGAATCTGGACCCGACTTTTATGGAGACATTGCCCAAAGAAACAATGCCCGCTGCCACCCGTGCGCAAATACGCGAAGGCCAAGCAACAATACTAACCAGTGTAGTAGACAACAAGGTACAGGAGTTTGAGATAAACATAGAAAGCGTAAACCGTATGGCAAACGACGATACCAAGGGCATGATTATACGCATCACAGACCCTACACTGCTAAGCGCCACAGGCGGGATTGTACAAGGGATGAGCGGCAGCCCAATTATTCAAGATGGGCGGATAATTGGCGCAATTACTCATGTATTTGTGCAAGACCCTACCAAAGGATATGGGATTTTTATAGAAACAATGCTTGAACAAAGCGCCAACGCCAAAGAAAACCCGTTGCTATAGCGGGTTTTCTTTGGCGTTATAGCAATTTGACTTTGCGTAGCCGCAAAGCCATATTGCTATATTGCGCTACATACAACAACTGTTATACTATTCGACAGTAATCAACACAAGCAATAAACAACAATACTTATTACGGGGGAAACATGACCAAGCATTTACTAACCAGGGCAGCCTGTCTTATGATGATATTTATTGTTATTGTCGCGGCAAACCCAGCCTTTCCAACCTTTGCTAGGGGCAGCAGCGGACTGCCACGTACTATCCGCATTGGCCTTACACGCACCTTTGCCAACCTGGACAATATCAGTATCGGCAATACACATATCCACGCAGGGTATGACAATGGCGGCAATTTTTCGCATGTTACAACCTTACAGTCGGCCAACGGTTTTACTGCGCGGGTAACGGGCGGGGTTGTGGTCTTGTACAGCGGCGGGCAACGTGTATTTTCTTTTACAGATGCTAGTCCTGGGCGCGGCGCACAAATTACATGCGCAAACGGCGGCACAGTACGGCTAGGAAATTACTCATACCGCGGCACTATCGAGTTTAGGCCTTCTGGTGGGCGGGTTTCTGCCATAAACGTGCTTTGCCCGGAAGAATATTTGCTAGGCGTTTTACCGGTAGAGATGTACGCATCCTTTCATATTAATGCGCTTAAAGCACAGGCCATCGCATCCCGCACTTTTATGGTATACCGCATGAACGAGGGCGGGCATACAAATCACGGTTTCGACCTTTGCGACACCACCCACTGCCAGTCATACAGGGGCGCTGGGCGCGAACACGAGAACACCACCCGCGCGGTCAACGAGACTCGCGGGCTGATGATGTTCTACGATAACGAGATAATACTTGCTGTGTACTTTGCTAGTTGCGGCGGCGTTACAGATTATTCTCAAAACGTATGGGTAACAGCCAAGCCATACCTGCGCGCAGTAAGAAGCATAGTCGAGCACAACCCACCACAATGGGTGCATACATTTACCATGGCGCAGCTTACCACTGCCGTCAATGCCGCCGGTGGCAACATAGGTACCGCAACTGGGATGTCCATTTCCGAAGTAAGCGCTCTTGGGCGCGTACAAGAGTTGACGGTTTATGGCACGTCTGGCCAGTGGAGGGTTAGCGGGGAGGCTATCCGCAATTTTTTTGCACCTGCAGGCAACGCACTCATGAGTCGCAACTTCCACATAGCCGGGGCAGGCTCTGCAGCAGCGGCACCGGTTGTTACTGTTACAGACGGGCGCCAGGTAGTAAGCGGCGACCTTGCAACCTTTAACATCGCAAACACAGCGCCTGGGCAAACAATATATGTATATGACGGCCGAACATTGCGCCGTATAGAGCCTACAGTCCCACAAACACAAACAGTCTTTGGCAGCAGTGTAACCCTAGCCGGAAGTGGCTGGGGGCATGGCGTAGGCATGAGCCAGCGGGGTGCCGCCGGGATGGCGCTACTTGGGTATACCTATCGCGAAATATTATTGCATTATTACACCAATGTGGAGATTAGATAAACAACTGTAATACGCAACGTTTTTGAAACCAGGAGGATGAAATAAATTATGAACAAGCAAGATTTTTATTACGACTTACCCAAGCACCTAATAGCCCAGCAACCCACCGCAGAGCGTGACGGCTCCAGGCTTATGCGCCTTTGCCGCAATACAGGCGTTATAGAGCATAAGCAGTTTAAGGACATTGTATCCCTGCTTAACCCCGGCGACTGCATAGTAATCAACGATTCCAAAGTAATACCCGCAAGGCTGCTGGGCCACAGCGGCGATGCACAAGTAGAAATGCTTCTTCACGAGCGGCTGGCAGACGGGCGCTGGAGCGTACTAGCAAAACCAGGCCGCAAAGCCCGCGAGGGAGATGTGTTGGTTTTTGCAAATGGGAGGTTAAAGGCCCGTGTAGATGAACTAGCAGAAGACGGGCTAAGGATAGTAACACTAGAGCATGAAGGCGACTTCGAGCCGTTGCTGGAAGAAATAGGCGAGATGCCGCTGCCACACTACATCCACGAAAAAAACGATAATGATAATGAGCGCTACCAGACTGTTTATGCTACAAACAGCGGCTCTGTTGCTGCGCCCACGGCAGGGCTACATTTTACAGAAGAACTACTTGCAAAGCTGGAGGCAAAAGGCATAAATATCGCAAGGGTAACACTGCATGTAGGCATTGGAACATTCCGCCCGGTAAAGGAAGACGATATCACACAACATCACATGCACAGCGAATATTGCCGCATAGAGCCGCAAACAGCGGACCTAATAAACAAAACCAAGGCTACAGGCGGGCGGGTAATAGCCATAGGCACCACAAGTTGCCGCACCCTGGAAAGTCGTGTAGACGACACTGGCAAAATCATAGCCGGGGCGGGCAAGACGGATATATTTATCTTCCCAGGCTTTAAATTTAAAGCAATAGACGGGCTGCTTACCAATTTCCATTTGCCGGAGTCTACACTTATCATGCTTGTTTCTGCTATTGCAGGGCGCGAGGCGGTGCTTGCGGCCTACGAGGAAGCAGTGAAACAGGAATATCGGTTTTTTAGCTATGGGGATGCTATGTTGATATATTAGGCAAGCGGTTTTTATTTGGCATTTTCGGGGTTGGAGTTAAAATGCATCCGTTTCCACCCCAACCGCTTAGTCACATCTTCTACTTGCGCACTACTCATATCCGCGCCATCTGGGCCAAAGGCACTGGGCAATACATGAATAATATAACCTTCACGCACAACCATGCTGCCTAAGTGGGCATAACAACCGTTGACCCCGTCATGGTCTAAAAGGCCAACAAAACGGTTTACATATCCGTCCCCTACCACCCACGGCGCAAACGATAGACAGTGTGTAATCGTGTTTGGTGCACCATGGCCAGAAATTGCCCCCACAAAGCCGCCTACGGCCACTTTTGTGTGTTCATACTCGCCACCATTAGATTCGTGGCCCCCTACTGCAATTACCGAACCAACAGAGAAAGAAAACTCTACACACGCAGAGTTGATTAGTTCACCCACAAAGCCGCCGGCAAAGCCACTATCCACAGTTACATCACCTTTTGCATATGCATATATCACACGACTCAAATTAGATAACCGCCCCACAAAGCCACCTGCACGTTTGCAGCCGATAACCTTCCCGTATGCAGATGAGTCTCTAATAAAGACGTATTCGCCTTCACCTATAAACCCACCTGCTATACCGTACGCCAACGCACCTGTGTTGCCGGCACTGCTTACGGTTCCTGTTGCGCTGCACTCGGCTATTGTTATTGCATGGTTGGCGTTGCCCGGTAATGTGCTACCCAATACCTGCCCGGCAAACCCACCCGCAATGCTGCCTACGACATCGGCATGGCTATAGCACTCCAATATCGCCCCAGTACCCGCTATGCGCCCAGCAAAACCGCCGGTAATATCTCCCCCGTTTATCACGCCGCTTATGATGCCGGTATTGCGAAAGCTTGTATCTGTTGCAATGCCTACTACCCCGCCTATTATCGCATTTTCTAAGCCAGATGTGGTTGCAGATATATAGCCGTTTTCGACTATTACATTGCTAATTGTGCTGCCTACAGCCTCCCCAGCCAACAACCCGGCGGTTAGCTTGTGCCCGCTTACATCGCCGGCAACTTGCATTCTTGCATCTACCAAGACAAGATTGCTTATGTTTGCGCCCTCTAATTTGCCAAACAACCCAAATGCGCCACTGCATGTCACGTCAATATCAAGCCCAATAATAGAGTATCCGCGCCCATCCAGTTCCCCTTTAAATGCTGCATCATTACCGGGAGCACCATGGCCTATGGGTACCCAGCCCGGGGGGATAGTTATGTCACTACCCAATACATATAGCCTGTCGTGGCTATTTGTACATATGGCCGCAAGTTCTTCTGCGGTATTAATATGATATTCCGTGATATTATTTCCCGAGAAATTATCACCGGTTGAACCATAGGTATCCACCTGCATCATAAGGCACAACGCCACAAAAAGTATTGGCTGCAGTACACGCATTGTTTTCATGTTAATCTCCATTCTAAGGTTTAGCACAAAGCTGGCGGTTTTGATGATTGGGCCAAAAGCGATCGATTGCTAAGAACCTGTGTTCAACCCTGACCAAATCACCTACCAGTGCTAGTATTTGCATTTAGGCGAGAAGTATGCGAATTTGTGTGTAGCATGAAATTTGCATCCGTCTAGTTCCAGCCGCAGCATGATGTGCATATGATTATATGAACCTATATGCCCTGCCGGCGAAGGAGGCATGATTTAAGTCATGGACGATAGGCAATCTGCCATGCTATGGCAATTGATGCAAAGCTTAGGCAACCAAACCCAAGATAACCATGCACCACACATAGGAGAACCTCAGTTCGAACATACGCTAATGTCGCTACGGCCACTACTGCAGCCAAAACAGCAAAAAATCCTGGATCTGCTAATTAAGATGCAGGAAATAAAAGCGCTTATATGCGAAATTAATCAGTAGTTATAATAACCTACGGCATCTCAACCAATGCGGACTAAGAACCTGTGTTCAATAACCGCAGCGACGAATGGGAATGCTGATATTTCGCCAATCTAGGCGTGTCCGACGCAGCTTGCCCATAAAGGCAAGCAAGGAGGGTACAACGAAGAGTGGCGGAATATCAGCGTTTCCAGGCGGCGTTGTGCTTATTGAACACAGATTCTAAATGTCACAACCCAAAAACACACGATAAGCTCCTGTTTTGATGTATGCAAACAGGTGATTCGTGTGTTTTTCTTGTTTTATTGGTTAATAATTTTTTCCATTGCCTGTTTGTAAATCATTCGCATTTGTGGGATAATTATAGTCGATTATCCCACTGCGGCTGGTTATTATTGGGTGGGGTGGTTATACTTTAGCGGTACCCCTTACCACACGTATAGAAAGCAGGCATAAATGTTCACACAAAACCTCGGGATAGACCTTGGCACAGCCAACACATTAGTCTACGCAAAGGGCCAAGGCATAATAATTAGCGAGCCTTCTGTCGTAGCTACCAACACTAACACCAAAAGAGTAATGGCCGTTGGCGAAGAAGCCAAGCAGATGATTGGCCGTACCCCCGGCAATATAGTAGCCATACGCCCACTAAAAGACGGCGTAATAGCCGACTTCGAAACCACAAGGGCCATGCTTAAATATTTTATCCAAAAAGCCCGTGCCACCCGTTTTTTAAGTCGCAAGCCCAAAATCGTGATTTGCGTCCCAAGCGGTGTTACCGATGTAGAAATGCGCGCGGTATTTGAAGCTACTTTCTCTGCTGGCGTACCCAAAAATTCTGTCACACTTATAGAAGAACCTATGGCGGCGGCAATAGGCGCGGGCCTTCCTGTGTCAGAGCCGGTGGGCAGTATGATAGTAGATATAGGCGGCGGCACCAGCGAGGTTGCGGTACTTTCCCTGTGTGGAATCGTAAGCAGCCGCTCTTTACGTACAGCTGGGGATGAGTTTGACAATGCAATCATACAGTATGTAAGGCGCGTACATGGCCTAGCCATAGGTGACCGTACAGCAGAAGATATAAAAATTAATATTGGCTGCGCATTTAAGCCCGACGAGTCCGTATACCAGCCGGTACGCGGGCGGGACCTTGTTTCAGGCCTGCCACGCACAATAGTTATGACTGAAGTAGAAGCAAGACAAGCCCTTTCGGAGCCTTTGGAAAAAATCGTAGACGCAATAAGATACACACTAGAAAAAACCCCGCCGGAGCTTGCAAGCGATATCATGGGCAGTGGGATTATACTGGCCGGTGGCGGCGCACTTCTAAGGCGGCTAGATGAACTAATCACACAAGAAACCGGCATACCTGTACGCTCGGCAGACGAGCCGCTTAACTGCGTTGTGGCCGGCACAGGCATAGTGCTTGAAAATTTAAAGCAACTTGCCAATGTGCTTATTACCCCAGGAAAGATTAAACTCTAATGAACTTCATACACAAGCGCAAACGGCTGTTTTTGGCCCTTGGCATATTATTTTGTTTTGCGGCCATCATCGTAACTATAACCGGCGTTGCGCCAACTAGTTTTATTGGGCGTGGCGTTAGCTATGTTGTGGTACCCATGCAAAGGGGTGCGTCTTCGGCAACTGGCTGGGTTAGCGGGCGGTTTTATATCCTGGCAAGGAGTGCCGAAATACTGGCAGAAAATCAAGCTTTGGTAGAAGACAACATCCGCCTCTCTAACGAAAATGCCCGCATGTTTGCCTTATATGATGAGAATATCCGCCTCCGCACTCTTGTTGCAATGCGAGAGCGGTACCCACTCTTGCCCTTACTAGGCGCAAGGATGATAGGCCAAAACCCCAACGACTGGCAGTCTAGGTTTTATATCAATGTAGGCGAAAACGACGGTGTCCTCCCGTACATGATTGTCCTGGGTGACGGCGGGGTGCTAGGCGTAATACACGAAACCGGCCCCAATTACGCGCTGGTAGTATCTATTATGGATAACGACTTTGCCGCCGCTGCCCGCAACGCCCGCACAGAGGATTTGGGCACAGCAAGAGGGGACTTGGATTTAAGAAACGACGGCCTCATGCGTATGAGGCATATTGTGTATACAGCGCGCTTTATGCCGGGCGATGACATTACAACGTCTGACCATGGCATGGTCTTCCCCCAGGGGCTGCGCATAGGTACGGTAGAAAGCATACACCCAAGCCCCGAAGGGCTGACCCAGTACGCTATTATACGCCCATCTGTTAGTCTAGACCGGGTGGATATGGTGCTGGTGGTCACTCAACTGTTTGGCGATGCAATAGATATAGAGGAGTAAGTCATGAGAGTATCTGTCATGGGTGCCCTAATTCTGATAAACTATGTAATGCAAACATCTGTACTGCCACACGTGGCAGTATTCGGCGTTACCCCAGACACAGCGCTTGTTTTTATTGTATGTTATGGGGTGCTGAGGGGCGATGTTGAAGGGGCTATTTTTGGTTTCTCTGCAGGGTTTTTGCAAGACCTATTTTCCGGGGGGCCGCTTGGCATGTTTGCGCTTTATGGTTTGCTTATTGGGTATGTATCCGGCAAGCCGTTTAGGGACTTTTTTAAGGATAATTATTTCCTTCCGTTTTTTATTGTACTAATAGCTATACTGTTCCAGCAGTTTATGATTTATATATCATCATTTCTTTTCTTGGGACATTTTAATTTGGCGCTATATGCCCGCACAATAATATTGCCAACGGCTATTTATACGGTTTCACTATCCATACCGCTATACAGCTTATTGCACTTTATTAATGGGCGGGTAGAGCGCTACGAGTCGGGCCGCCGCAACCTTTTTGAAAAAAAATAAACTGGCAATAAGAACAACATCAATAATTGCCGAAGGAGGCATGAGTTTACGTGAAAGACCTAATAAAAGAAATCGGCCAATATATATATCACTTCATAACTCATCGTGTCCTGTGGCTGTTTATTATCTCTGTTGCGTTGTTTGGTATGCTTATTCTGCAGCTTTTCGAGCTGCAAATTGTCCAAGCTCATACATTTTTAACTCCACCGCCACCAACCCATGAAGTTACTATACCAATGCCAGCGTTAAGGGGCACTATTTACGACCGCAACGGCCGCCCGCTGGCCATAAACCGGCTAGTTTTTGTAGCTAAAATGGACCCAAGCGTGCAAATCACAAACGATGCACTCCTGGAACTGGCCCTACTTTTCGAACGCAACAACGAGCAATATATAGACGAGTTTCCTATTTCCCTAGACCCTTTCGAATTTATAGACAACCGTACTCACATACAAAACCACTGGAAGCGCGAGATGGTAGTCCCAAACTACCGCTATGCCACAGCAGAAGAAAGCTTTCTTTTCCTTCGGCAACGGGAAAATATTGACCCGGACATGAGCCATGAAGACGCAAGGCGCATTTTAAATTTCCGCTCCATGATTTTTATGCAGCGCCTTATTTGGGTATCCCGTTTTGACCCTACGCCCATACTCTTTGCCATAGACATATCGCCCGAGACTGTAGCTGCAATAGAAGAAAGAAACTCCACTTTCACAGGCATGTTTATAGATATCCAAGCCCAACGCGAATATCCTGCAGGGATTTATATGTCTCATATTATAGGCTATATTAGGCAAATCACCGCCGAGGATTTGGAAACACGCCAGCACTTGGGCTATACCGCGCAGTGCTTGTATGGCCGCCAAGGGCTTGAGCGTAGTATGGAGCAGTACCTAAGAGGCACCCCAGGTCTGCAAACCATCCAGTTTAACAACAGGGGCCACAGGATTGGCCAGCCAATAATCATGCAAGAGCCCCAACCGGGGGACCGCTTATTCCTAACCATAGACCTTGAGTTGCAAATGGCTGCCTACAACATGCTAAAGGATTACTTGGCCCGGGTGCTTATTAACCGCATAAATTTACGTAATCCGCGCGAGCGTGCTGTTACATTGCAGGAAGTGTTTATTAACTTTGTAGAAGGGCACAACCTGGACATACGCACGGTAATGGAAGTAGAAGACGGCCCCGCAATGGCCATGCAACGTTATATCCTGCAACGCTTCCCAAATGCAGGCACATCCAGGAGCGATATACTGCATATCCACAGCATAATAACTGACGGGATACGCTCTGGCCGGGTATCCCCTGCCATGATGCTTCTAACCCTTATCGGGACAGAGCAAATAACAGACCCGGATGGCACAATCCAACAACAATTAATCACCCGCCCCCAAACCGCCAGGGATGTGCTAATCCAAAAAATAGAAGAATGGGAAATCACCCCCCAGCAAGTTAATATGGACCCTTCTACTGGCTCTATAGTTATAGTAGATGTGCCTACTGGGGCAGTACTTGCGGCGGTATCTTACCCGTCGTATGACAATAACCGCCTGGTTAACAACATGGACGTAGAATATTTCCATCACATAAACTCCCTTGACCCAACAGAGCCAGCGCTGCCTAGGGCCTTTAGGGCACCACAAGCTCCTGGCTCCAACTTTAAGATGATAACGGCTGTAGCTGCCCTTGAGGCCGGCGCCATAGGCCAAAACACTCGTATCTTTGACAGTGTGGCCTTTACAAGAGCTGGGCATCCGCCACTACACTGCTGGCACCGCAGCGGTGGGCATGGCAGCATAAATGTAACGCGAGCTATTGCTGTAAGCTGCAATTATTTTTTTGCAGAAGCAGCATGGCGGCTAGGTAACACAGTAACCACCGCCACCAATAGCACATTACAACGCATAGAAACCCTTAACACATATATGATGCATTTTGGCCTACACGAAAGAAGTGGAGTAGAAATATTAGAGCTTTTCGACCAGCCGCTACGCTACCCAGACGGAAGTATCTATGAAGGGTCGCGTATGTCAACGCCCGAGTTTAAGCGCTTTCAACATGCCAGTGCCCCCGCCCGTGACCAGCAGTGGTTTGATGGCGACACTGTGCGCACCGCCATGGGGCAAGGCTTAAACAACTATACAACGGCACAGATGGCCAGAGTCATGAATGTCTTTGCTAACCGCGGCACAAATTACCCGCTACACATGGTAGGTCATGCAGAAAATACCCACGGCCACACCGTGTGGCGTACAGTGCCAGCGCCGGTATGCATTGGGCTAGAATTTTCTCCGTCAACGTGGGAAGCTGTAGCCGAAGGGATGCGCCTTGTTACTCAACCAGGGGCAGGTGGGACTGCAGTTGGGCTTTTCCACGGCCAAAACTTCACCATACCCGTAGCCGGCAAAACCAGCACCACAGAACAAATATCTACCCGCTTCCCCCACTCTGCTTTTGGCGCATTTGCCCCTATAGAAGACCCGCAAATTTCTATTTATGTAAACATACCATTTGGCTCTACTTTGGCTTACTCGCAAATCTCTGCCCGGATAGCCCGTGATATGATAGCAGTAGCTTTGGGGCAGGGGCTGGAAGCCGAGGGGCCTGCACCACTTAATACGTTAAGGCCATAATAGGAGGCTCTATGTCAACCCAAACCCGTAAAGATGTACTGGAAGAAAAGCAATGTGTTATACTCAAGGGCCGCCGTGACGGCATAAGCATCCTATTGGATGATAAAACAGACTTTAGTGTTATCAAAAATGTGCTGCGCAATAGGGTGGCCGATTCCAGAAGTTTCTTTGAAGGCGCAGAAGCAAGCGTCAATTTTAAAGGTCGGAAATTATCCATACACGAAGAAGAAACTTTGCTAGATATCATCAAAGTAGAAGCTAAACTTAATATATCTGTTTCAGACAAAAATGAACAAAAGCCACTAATGCCGAAATTTAACCTAGTGCCGGTTTCGCCTCCGGGAATGATACCTACAGAAAGGGATACATTCTATTACCGGGGTGCTGTACGTTCTGGCCAGATAATAAGGCAAAACGGCTCTATAGTGATAATTGGAGATGTTAACCCCGGCGCAGAGATAAAAGCTTCTGGCAATATTATTGTCCTTGGCTCTTTGAAAGGGACGGCGTGGGCCGGTGCGCCGGGCAATAACTCCGACGGGGACATAAACTGTTTTGTTACGGCCCATGATTTTCAACCGGCACAGATACGCATTGCCCAAGTCGTGACATACATACCCGAAGACTCACCGCGGGTACAACGCGGCAAGGGTGCTTGGGCATATATCTTAGATGGCGCAGTATATATAGCACCGTTATAATGAGGGGGAAACCATAGATCATGAGTGAAGTTTTAGTTATCACCTCCGGCAAAGGCGGAGTAGGCAAGACCACAACCACCGCAAACCTTGGTACAGGGCTGGCGGCCCAAGGTAAAAAGGTTGCACTGGTAGATGCAGACATAGGACTTAGGAACCTAGATGTAATTATGGGCCTAGAAAAGCGCATTGTGTATGACCTGATAGACGTGGTAGAAGGCAATTGCAGGCTTAAGCAGGCCCTTATCAGGGATAAAAATTTCCCTAACCTGTCTTTGTTGCCTACGGCACAAACCAAAGACAAAAATGCCGTAAATCCAGAGCAAATGCGCAAACTTTGCAACCAGCTGCGCGAAGAGTTTGACTATGTATTAATAGACTGCCCAGCAGGTATAGAGCAAGGGTTTAAAAATGCTATCGCAGGTGCGGACAAGGCATTTGTTGTAACAACACCCGAGATAAGTGCCGTGCGTGACGCAGATAGAATCATAGGTTTACTAGAAGCAAGCGAGCTTCCGCCACCACTATTAATATTGAACCGTATCAAGCCAGACATGGTAAAGCGCGGCGATATGATGACACTTGAAGATGTAGCAGATATATTGGCAATAGATGTATTGGGTATTGTGCCAGACGATGAAAGTATAATTGTGTCGTCCAACAGGGGTGAGCCCTGTGTATTGGATGATAAATCCCTTGCTGGACAAGCTTTTAGGGATATCGTAAAGCGCATACTTGGCGAAACAGTGCCACTGATGGACTTGTTTAATGACACAAAATTTCTCGCACGGTTAAAGAATTTCTTCACGCGCGCATAGACTAAAGGAGACGCTATGTTAGGAATATTTAAAAAGACTGCGCCTTCTAAAGACGTAGCGCGGGATAGGCTCAAGATGATCCTGGTAACAGACAGGATGGACGGCTCCGCACATGTACTGGAAATGATGAAAAATGAGCTTCTTATGGTAATTCAAAAGTACCTGCATATAGACGAAAATGATTTTGACTTGCAAATCTGCCAACAAAGCCACGACGGCGATGACGAGTCGCCCCGGCTTAGGGCAGATATCCCCATCAAAAGTGTGAAAAGGCGATAGTAGTCCATGACAAAAAAGCAAGCCATTATACGGGGGCTAAAATCCTTTGATTATTTACTGGCGCTAAGTGTAATAGGTGTCAGTATTTTTGGTGTTGCGATGATTTATGCCTCGGCCAACCATGCAGGTATGCCCATGAGCGAAGCTGCGCGGTTTGGAGGCCTGTGGCGGCAGCAGCGGGTTTTTGTTATTACGGGCACGGTGCTAATGCTTGCGTTTGCATGTATAGATTACCGGTTTATCACGCGGTTTTACTTGGCTATATATGGGTTTATGATGGTGCTTTTGGTTGCGGTAATGCTTGTGGGCGCAGATGACGGAACAAATACCGCACGCTGGCTGGCAATACCTGCACCTGTTATTGGGCCTATTAGCTTGCAGCCTTCGGAGTTTACCAAAATATTTATGATATTGTTTTTGTCAAAATTTTTGGATGTTAAAAAAGATGATTTTAACCGTATATTGTGGCTTATACTGGTCTTGATAACCATAGGGGTACCGGTTATTTTGGTAGAGCGCCAACCAAGCCTATCTGCTGCACTTGTGGTATTGTTTGTTTCTATGTCTATACTGTTTACGGCCGGCCTAAAACTACGACATATATTGCTTGGGGCTTTGGTAATTACCCCTATATTGGTATTGCTGTGGCTTGACTTGCAGCGCGAGAACCCACTGGTAATAGGGCATGTACTTCGTGACTACCAGTTAAACCGCATCCAAGCTGCGCTTAGCGCGGACCCAAACCCGGACCATGTCCATCAATTAGAAGGCTCGCGGCGCGCTATTGCCTCTGGTGGGCTTACGGGGCAGGGATTTATGAACAATAGCGTTTACTTGATTTTTGCCCACAATGACCTTGTTTTTTCTGTTGTGGCAGAGCAGTTTGGGTTTGTTGGCAGCACCGCTATTATTGGGATTATGATGTTTATGGTGGTAAAATGTATGCTTATTGGCCTTAGGGCTATAGATATGCAGGGCCGCCTTATAGCTATAGGCGTTGCGGGGTTATTGCTTTTTGAAACATTTGTACATGTAGGTGTTGTTACGGGATTGCTACCTACTACGGGTATGCCCTTTCCGTTTCTTTCTTATGGCGGGTCTATGATGTGGGTGCACATGATGGCTATGGGTATTGTGCTCAATATTGGGCTTAAACGAGATGTAGATGAACTGGCAGATGCTGAAATATAGGAGTGATACGATGAATATCGCATTGGTAGCACATGACAACAAGAAAAAATTGATGGAGAACTTATGCGTGGCTTACCGCCATATCCTTAGCAAGCACCGGCTTTATGCTACCGGTACCACAGGCCAATTGGTAGAAGACGCTACAGGCTTGCAAGTAAGAAAGTACCTTGCCGGGCACTTGGGCGGCGGGCAGCAAATGGGTGCGCAAATTGCGCTTAATGATATAGACCTGGTGATTTTCTTACGGGACCCAATAAGCCAAAGCCAGTACGAACCGGATATTGTTTCTATTATGCAGCTATGCGATGTGCATAATATACCCCTTGCAAGCAACTTAGCCTCTGCAGAGGCGCTGTTGATGGCGCTGGAGCAGGGGTACCTGGATTGGCGTAATAATGTAAAGCGGTAGTTATCACACTTATGTGGAAATGTGGAAATCTTATCAATGATTAGACCTGAAATCGTGCATATGCACGATTTTTTTTGGATTTTTGTAATTTGTCGCGAAATTTTCCAATGAAGCGCTGTTTTATTGCACTTTACATATGAGGTGAGATTTGTGGACTACGAGCGCATTGCATCAATGCTTGACAAGACATTCGCGTGGGCAGTGACCCGCACCTTTTCGCGAGAGGAAGCGGAGGAACTGGCTCAGGAGATTGTGTTCCAGGCAGTTGTGAGTATTGGCGAGCTAAGGGACGCTGCAAAGTTTGAGCCCTGGTATTGGCGGCTTGCAAATATTCAGCTACAGGTGTTTAAGCGCGGTAAGGCTAAAGCACGCAGTTATATTTCGTATGATGTGCTTTCGGATGCGGATATGATGTCAGCAGACAGCTACGACTTTATTACTGAAGAAGAATGTCAAGAGCTACGCCGCCACATTGCGCAGATGTCTGCGGCCTACCGGGATATAGTTGTCATGTATTATTACGATAATCTATCTTGCAAGGCCATTGCCCAAAAACTTGGTATGCCAGAGGGCACGGTTACATACCGGCTTATGATGGCACGGGAAAAACTAAAAAAGGAGTGCAGCAAAATGACAGAAACAGCGTTAAAACCCACAAAGTTGAATATCACAATCATGGGCAATTTTAGGAACGAAAATGAGTACCCGCCACAGTTTATAAACGATGCGCTTTCGCAAAATATCCTATGTCATGCTTATCGTGAGCCCAAGACGGTGGAGGAACTGTGTGCATTAACCGGTGTACCGGCGGTTTATATCGAGGATAGGATCGAAAACCTGATTAACCGGGATGCCCTCATAAAGCCTACAAAAACTACCGTGCAGACGGATTTTCTTATCTTTGATGATGTAGCCGACGGCTATAGAAATGGTATTGGCTACGGCATTATAGAAGACTTTGTAACAGCCGTGTCGGAAGATTTTTATGAAGCGGCGCACTTGCTTACCCAAAAAACGATTTTCTCGGGTATTTACACAGCAGGGCGGTCTTTTGATGAAATAATGTGCTTCTTGTGTGCGATGTGGCTTGGCGCAATAGTGCCGGACTTGGCGCCCCATTACTTGCCGGGCAAGCAGCAACATTTCCCACGCAGGTACGATGGATACCGCTGGAAGTATATCGGGTTTAAAGTAAACGACGCCAATGATGTACAAAACTTTGATGCTAGTATGGGAATAGAGCGGTCCATGAATAATTTTGAACATGGCAAAATGGCCCACTATAATTTTGATTTTGCGCCGTTTGTGTACCGGAAATTTTTGTTTGACTATGAGCTTGACGTGTGCCAAGCCGTGCTGCAAGGGGAAGTACTATACCAATCGTACTTTAAATCGGCCCCGTCTGTCGCCGAAAACGCGTTGGAGCGTTCGCGATTTTCGGCTCGGACCGGACCGTTTAAAAGTGCGATTGCTATAGATGACAAACAGAAGGAAATTGCCGCGGCGCTTATTGCCAAGGGCTTCCTGGCAAGGGGTAACGATAGCGAAATGGTTTGCGCTGTGCCCGTATTTTCAAAAGAACAGCATGACATATTCGCGGAGACTGCGGCAAGTGTTTTTGCACAACTTATGCCGGTTTATGCCGGTAAGATAAAGACATATGTAAATGGCTATGCAAAGGTATTTCCCAAGCATCTTAAGGAGGATGCGATGTTTAATGGTATTCATGTTTTTGCGGCTATGCTTAAGGTTATTGTTAACGACTGGGTGTTACGTGGGAAGATTGTTATACCGGATGGTGCTGTTTGTGATGCGTTGATTATGTTATAAGGAGGGTGCTTCTTATCTCACCAACTCTCCTGAAAAGTCTATGACCGGTTCCTATTCAAAGAAATAATAAAGCCCCTTACGACATAGTACAAAATCCGCAAGGGGCCTTTATGCTTACAGCAACTGAACCATCACCGCTCAAAAACATTATCGGTTAGTAATAGAATCTTACTGCTGTATACACTCCTAAGTTATAATGTGTGTGCTATGAAGGGTGTAAATAACGGTGCTAATGTTTTTCGGTACGATACTTTTCTGCAAGTAAAGCATAGAATGTTACCCACTTATTTTCATCGCCAACTTTACCAAAGTTGTACGGAAACTTAGATAACGTTCCATCTATTTTGAGTCTACCTTCTTCATCTTTCTTGGCATTTAACAGTTCCCATGATTCTGTCATAGCATGGTGATTACCTACGCCTAATATGGATAGTGCAGAAATAATCAAAGGAAGCCCCGCACGTATTGGCTCTGCCGGAAAAAAAATTATCAATAAATCGCCAACCTTTATCTGATCTTCCTTCTTTAAAACTTTTCGTTCTGTCGTTCGAGTAAAATACATCACGCTTCAAAAAATAAGCAATGAGTTTGTCTGCATTTTCTGGCAAAATATTTTTCCGTTTGCATTCTGCGTACAACATCAATCCTTGTATGGCGGCTTTATAACAAGATTTACACCCTGGTTTTTGTTTGAGAAGTCTTTGACAATTAAATCCACCGTCATGTAATTGCACTGTGGCAAATCTTGAAATCAAATCCAAAACATCATCCCGCTCATGATAGCCCATCATTACTAATGCTTTGAGCATTAAAGGTGTGCGGCAACCAAAATCATCATCGGACTTATCTAAATTAGCTGTTAAACTTTCCACGATTTATTCAATATATCTATCAAGCCGCTCATCTTTATACAAACCCAATTCAGCACAGGCGGTTAGATATTCATAAGAATCATTTGCCCACAAACCATTTTTGTCTTGTTTGGAAAATAATCGAATAACGGATTTATGTTCCCAAATGGCAGCGTATTCATCCAAACAATCGCCCGGAGATTTATCACATATTTCAATAAGCGTTCGATACTTAATTGCGGGATTTTTATCTTCAATAAGCCAGCTTATCACGTTATTCATTACCGTATTACTCCTTAATCATGTTTGAACAATATGAGTTTTACGCACGTACCACATCCGTGGTGGTACATAAGTGCGCCTTTTTGTGTTATTGATTCATCGCATCAAGCAATTTTTGCAAATCATTTTTTGAAAGGTTGCCAATGGGCGCAGGCTCTACAGTCGATATTGGCAAGTCAATGATTCTTCCAATATCTATATATGACTGCTTTGCCAGCCCTGCTTGCGCCCAGTCGTGTATGGGAATACATTGTGATTGAATGACGGTACTTTTGTTATCGTATTGTGATGTAATCTGAAAAACTGCTACTTCTTTTTGGTCAGAGGACAACACTAAAACGGGGCGGCGTTTTCCATCACCGCCCCAGGAAACATATGCAATGTGAAGGCTATAAGGATTCATCAACCATTCACCGCCCAATCGTAAATTTCGGGGTGCTTATCTTTATCAATAACGGCGCATCCGTTTTCATCCGCTTCCAGCTTCACTCTCGGGATATTTCTTCTTGCAATAGCAGCTGTGAGCTGTTCTTCTAACGTAGGGGCAACTACAGGCTGAAATGGCAAACGCCGCTCTGCTATAATTTGTCTGTAAAACATATCTATTGCCGTGGTTTGGTCAATCCCCATGCGGTCTAAAAGCATAGCAGCGGTTTCTTTTACCGTAGTGTCAATTTTTACATTCACATTTGATTTAGTTGCTACCATAAAAATCACCTCAACATCATTATACGCCATCATAACGCCAGTGTATAGATGTGGTCGTTATTTTTTTATGTGTTAAATTGTTGGCCAGCTAATCGTACATTATTTCCACCCTTCATAGCATACATCATATCTTGACTTCGTTATCCTATTCGCAATATTATATTTGTGTGGTGGTCTTAGGCTATTAACAAACCACCGCAAAATACATTCAAGGAGGACATTTTATGAAAACTTATAGCATTGTTTCGGGCGACAATACCAAATAACTTGACGGGGCAGTAATGCTGTCTGTCCTGTTACAAAACTAGGAGGATTAGCATTGAATAATCAAATTAAACTTGACATTTTGTACAACGAGCAATTTCCACTATCAAATAAATATGACCCCTCGTGGATTCTTAAAAATCAAATGGGGCCGCATCCCCTTTGGCTGACAGAATTTTTGGTACAGCCCTTTGACTTAAAGCCGGGTATGCGCGTTCTTGACCTTGCTTGTGGAAAAGGTATGACGAGTGTTTTTCTTGCGCATGAATTTGGAGTGCAGGTATACGCTGTGGATTTATGGGACGCGCCTGATGAAAAATGGGAAAATGCAAAAACGTATGATGTTGAGCATCTTATCACGCCGATACAGGCTGATGCTAAACAGCTTCCGTTCGCACCAGGCTTTTTTGATGCGATTGTTTGCATAAATTCTTGGTACTATTTCGGCCAAGACGAAGCGTATCTGGAATATATACTCAAATTCCTGCGCCCAGGCGGTCAAATTGGTATGATTATTAACGGGTACCCCAAAGAAGCTCCCGATAAAGTTCCTGATTATCTCGTAGAGTTCTTGGGGGAAGACCAATTATGGACATGGAAATCGTTGGCATGGTACAGAAGTTTGTGGGAAAAAGATGGGCTTGTGTCCATAGACATTGCCGACGCACTTCCCAACTCTTGTGATTTGTTAATACGCTATGAAGCAGCTCAACTCGCTTATAACCCTTTAGGGGAAGATGAGACAGATATTTATGAGGAAGATAACGGAGAGTATATGGGCTTCGTTCGCTTGGTAGCGACAAAGAACTAAAATAGTAAGACATAAACAAAAAAGCCTAGGCATTCAATGTCTAGGCTTTTATTTGTGAATATCGTGCTATTGTATCAACCTCACCATCCAAACGCCCAATTTGACGTTACTATTGATACAATTGCCAGAAGCCTCTGAAGGCTTAATTTAGGGCTTTAATGACATGCTATGCATTTATATTGCTTATAAATAACTCTCACGCATGGCAATTTTCATGTAAAGACCATTTTACGAATGCACCCTTAATTTTATAGATACACGATACTCACAGCGAAAACTCGTTACTCAAATTCGTGTGTCAGTTGCCTTCGGTTTCGCTGCTTTCCATATCACGTGTATTTATATTTAAGATAAAATTTTTGCAACCCAGTATCCACGGCCATCATTTTTTGTTGGCTCATCATCATAGTAGTCATGCGGACATAATCC
>Ga0123355_10003146_pt1 | contig 23576 bp, 19 predicted proteins | sample TergutEmb28metaG_3_FD_89872 | JGI IMG/M metagenome (GOLD analysis project Ga0123355, IMG submission 89872) | Embiratermes neotenicus P1 segment gut microbial communities from Petit-Saut dam, French Guiana - Emb289 P1 | ecosystem: Host-associated > Arthropoda: Insects > Digestive system > Gut ... | reverse complement strand
TCTTGATGCTCCTGTAATTAGAACAGTCTTGTTTTTAATTTCCATACTCCACCACACCCATTTGTAAGAAGTGAAACAACATACAAAACAAAATTGCTACATCTTAAAGTATAGCATACCTACTGCTGCAATTACTACCCTCAATTTTGTTCTTTGGAAGAGGTCGGGGCATGGGGGCAGAACCACCACCTAAACCTACAACAACCACCGCAATAGTGTAGCCGATTTTAACGTATAATGGAGCGGTCGGAAACGGAGAGCAGGATTGAATTTTATCCTGCTCCCCGTTTCCGTCTGTAAATAGCACGGAAAAATTCATGCTGTCGGACTATACTAATTCCATATCATTGGAGTCAAAATCGTCTGTATTGTCCTCATCTTCCTTGTTATATGGATTGTCATTTTTAATGTCTTGACTGGGGTCTTGATTTGTCGGGTCTGTTGTTTCGATTGGTGAGTCTGCTTGCTCGTTGGGTAAAACTTCTGCATTAGATGTTGTATTGAGCTTGTGGCTAGGTGCAGGGGTACTTTCAACTCTGCTGGTGTCAACCGCCGCATCCGTTGTGTCCTCGTCCTCGTTTATCTCAATTACAACGTGCTTGGTAGTCTTTTTTTTTACACCTTCCAACAGCTTTGCCTTGTCCTCTTTGAAAACCTTTACAAACTGGCAATATCAAAGTTGAAATCAGAATTAAAGTCAGCAAGGTATTTGTAATTGGGATGCTTTTCTATATCATACTTGTCTGATAGGAAGGGGCGCACCCCACATACTTGCAGAATACATTTACTGCCGTCCATGACGGAAATTTCTTCATGCGCCATGGGTGTTTGGTAGCCCCATGGTTCCACAGTTCCTTTATTTTACAGCAGTGGATATTTCCTATTGCGAACTTAAACTTCAAAAGAGCGCAAAACTCTGCGTTGAACCTTCGCAGAACTTTTGCGCTACAATGTAGTTTGAGTTCGCACCTGCCGCTATCCTTTCCTGTTTTATTTCATAACATTTTTTGCTATATCGCAACAGGAGTATTAATGCTTTTTACGTGACTGGGCAGGGTCCTGTCATCTCTTCCTCCCAACATACATGGGATGCTCAGCCCAACTCAAAAACTCGTCTCTATCCCATAGCTTTTCGCAAAAATCCAGCCATGCATTAATGACTTCTTGTGGCTGAGACATGACATTTTTCTCCGCAAGTGATAACAATCCCTCTTGGCCGAACAAATGCAGCTTTTCAAGGGAAAACCGTGCCATAAAGGGCAGGATTTCACTTTGCTCTATAAAAAATGCTCGGGTAAATCCATCCCCGCCGTAGCTCCTTTGGGACAAAACCGCTTCCCGGTACTCAATTTCTGATGGCTCAGTAGATATAAGAAATTCCGGCCCATGCTTCAAATAGAATGTTATCCCAGCGCATGAGCTTATAAATGAAACGAAAATAATCCCGCCGGGCTTTAGCAAGCTTAGCGCGGCATTAACCGCTTTTACCCTATCGGCTTCATCCAACAAATGATACATCGGGCCCATCAACAGCACATGGTCATATTGCCCAGTGACTAATTTATCTGCTCCGCAGGCGTCACCGGTGATGGTCTTAATGGCAAGCCCTTCCCGGTCGGCCTGGGCCGCTCCAAACTTTGTATTCTCCGGTGAAAGGTCAAAAAGGGTAACATCACAGCCCTTCGCCGCCAGATACAGTGAGTACCGTCCCGGTCCGCCTCCTATATCAAGCACCGTGTCACCAGGCTTGATATACCGGTCAAGCATCCGGCATGTGAGCAGAAACTCCGGGCGGTTGGGGATTCGGTTCCATTCTTCTACTACCTGGGAATCATAAAAATCCCGTACTACTTTTGTGTTTTCGTCCATTGTATTACCTCCTATAGCCCAACATTAGTCGGCGGCCCACAGGGCCGTTCCCGCCGCAGGCGGGAAGCTTTCATAATTATTTATATAAAAAACGGCTAAGGTTTAATTTTCACCTTAGCCGTTTGTGGTTTTATATGCAGATATCCTGAGCTATCCTCTATAAAAGCAAAAAACGACTAAGCCTGTGCCCTGTCGGGGATGCAGACTTAGTCGCTGTACCGAAATCATTGTTTTGGGTGAAGCTTAGATAATTAATCATAGAGGTACTCCTTTTGTTCTGGGGAATATATCACACATAATTTTAGAAATCAAGGGAATCCACGAGCTGCTTTACATCACTCAATGCCCCGGCATCAATTTCCTCATCAAACTTGCAAAAATCATTATCTGTAATACTGTTGCCGGTAAAAAATCTATACCACAGTGCCCCTGCCGCATACCTGCCCAAGCCATAACTAAGATGAAAGGTATCCCGATAAATAGGCACAATTCCCGCCGATACCATTTTTTCGATTAGCTCCCCGGAAGGGATAACTGCGGCAATGCCGACTTCCTTTATTGCTCTGTCAGAAGCGGTTTTTATATCGCCAAACATTGCACCATGACTGTCGTAGCCAAGCTCTTCACAGAGTCTATGGCTGCCCATTTCATAGCCCCAAGTCCGGTGAAATACCTGTTTTGCCTTTGGCGCGTGGAGCTTCACATAATCCGAGAGAGCCTGCAAGTATGGCGTATACGTATCATAGTTGGGGCTAAAATGGCTTGCTTGCTGCATGGTCACATAATCCCATGTATCACTTTGCAATGCCTCACGAATTGATGCATAAAAGCCCGTTTCATAGCCGTTAAACTCCAACATGTAGGCTTTGTCGTCGTTATTCATATTTTTGTAATGAGTAGCCAAAGAGCATCCGCCGATATATAGATTCACGACCTTTATCGGCACCCCTCCTGCTATGGATATCTCGTGGAGGTACCTGGTCGCATCCGATGAAAAGCTATTGCCTATTGCGAGGATTTTCATAATTAAACTCACCCATCCCTTCTTCGTGTTATCGTATAGTCCAACCGAGAATAGAAACCTTCGAGTGACAGGGCTGTCACGTTAAGAATACCGTTATTTCAAGGCTCGTCGTCCCGGATTTAATCCGGGATTCCATAACCATTGTCGAGAGACTAAGGGGATCCCGGGTCAAGCCCGGGATGACGGGCTTTTTACTACGTCTTAACGTGGCAGCCCTATTCCTTTGGTAGTATTATAACCGGCATGACCCCGACAGGTTTTTTCTTACCGGCCAGGACCTTCATTACATTGCACACCGCACGATTAGTATACTCAAATGCAGCGATATGGCAATCAGCTTCTTTCATTTCTACGATATCATAAGGGATACGGAGGGATACCAACACAATATCCTTTCCTTCCGCTTTGAGGGCCTTAAAAAGATGAACTTGACCTGGGTTTACCTTCGCACTGTAACAGCCGTACAGGATTATACTATAATCCTTTGCCTCGTCTAAAACCGATTCTATTTCTTTGGTATCCGGGTTAATACTTATTTCCCTATATGGATTACCAAGCTTAGCAGCTACTTGTTTACAGAACGGCTCCATTGTTGTCACAGTGTCATCGGCAATACTTGTTCTTACTGGTGGTGGACTTATACATAGAAACCGCTTTCCAATGAGTGGAAGGAGCTTCTTAGTATCATGGGTCAAGGTTATACTTTTCTCGCTAATTTCATCGGCTAAGGCCTCATGCTTAGGATAATACTCCCGAGGCATCTTCGCAACACGGCCTATTTCATACTTATGCTTATATCTTAAGATACGGGTAATGGCAGCGTCGATTTTCTTCATGGGTATTTCTCCCGATTTTACAGCGGTCAGCACCGTATTGTAACAAGCGGCTTGGATTTCCTTTGACGCATTTAAGCAAAGCAAGTCAATCCCGGCGTTTAATGCCATTACACAGCCTTTTTCTGTTGTATATCGTTTTTTTATTGCGTTCATGGTCATGCAATCGGTAATAATAAGCCCTTCAAAGCCTAATTTTTCTCTTAAAAAGCCGGTTATTATTTTTTCGGATAATGTTGCTGGGATGTCAGGGTCCATAGCCTTAAAGCAGATATGGGCGGTCATTAAGGAATCTATGCCCCCTTCTATCGCGGCTTTAAACGGCAGAAATTCTATAGATTCAAGTCTATTGATATCATGCCGAACGGTAGGTAGTTCAAGATGGGAGTCCATGGAGGTATCACCATGACCAGGGAAATGCTTGCCACTGGCAATTACTCCACTTTTTTGCAACCCCATTCCATACCCCGCTCCCATTTTTGCAACTACAGCAGGATTATCGGAATAAGCGCGAACACCTATAACAGGGTTTTCCGAGTTATTGTTCACATCAAGGACTGGGGCATGGTTAATGTTTATACCCAACGCATGCAGCTCAATGCCCATCATCTCTCCAAGCTGCTCCATGGAATCAATTTTACCCGACGCGGTTATTGCCATATTGGAAGGAAAATGCGTAGCCCCGGAAAATATTCTGGTTACCATTCCTCCTTCTTGGTCAGCGGAGATAAAGGCGGGGATTCTGCAAGCCTGTTTTGCGGTTTTTTGCAAACTGTCCGTGAGTCTTCTTATAGACTTATAGTCTGTTAAATCCTTTGCAAATAAAATATAGTTTCCGATTTTGGTAGCGATAAAGTGCTCTTGATAATCTGTGGACAGCTCCGGCCCGTTAATCATAACCAGGAAAAGCTGGCCTATTTTTTCTTCAAGTGACATATTGGCGAGCATAATTGCCCTCCTTTAGCAAAATATATAGGGGGCGGCGTCCTCGCCACCCCCTATATTCTAAAGCGTCAATCCTTTTGTAATCAACAAAGACCTATCTTCCCGCAAGGAAATCCTGTATTTGCCTATTAAGCTCATCAGTTACAACATCAATACCGCTTGCATGTAAGTCTGCCAGATATTCGGGAATAGTTGTTGCTGGGTCAACCGCACCTACCGTCAGTGTACCATGGAATCTATCCCTTACACTTGCAATGGCGGCAAGCTCGTTGGTAACCCCATCCGTATCAAACACAAAGCCTACAAGAGCAGTGCCCACACCAGCGGCATTATATGTCTGGAAACGCTCAAAATAACCAGGCCCGTCTACATCTGTTGGGGGCAACACAAAGATATTCCCCATTCCGAAACGCCAGGGATTGTACACTGCCGTTGCACCCTCGGCTCTGGTTATTGTGCCGTCTGCGTTACGGGTAAAATGTGTCCCCTCGACGCCATATGCAAGAATCGTCGCAAGCTCACTGTCGGTGTACCATGCATTCATAAACTGTACTGCTTCCCCTTGGTTTGGTGAATAAACAGATACAGCAAAACCGGAACCTGCCGCTGATGTTGTAGATACAATTGCCTGGCTGATACGTGGGAAACGTGCATCTATTCCCCGTTCGCTTGAGGCCTGACCTGCGTGCCCATAAGCGTAAACAACAGCAGAGAACAGATATTCACCGGCGTTACGCTGCTCTACCATTACATTACTCGCTTGGTCGCCCATTGCAAGTCTTGGATCAATAAAGCCCATATTCCAGAAATGATGCAACCTTTCAAGTACGCGTACATATAAGTCATTTTCTAGGTTTAGACCAATGACCGGATTTGCCGGGAGTGCAGGATTTCTCGGGTCAAAACCAAAATGGAAGGCATGAGTATGGGTAATGTCAAAATCTGCATTAGATAGCGCGCGGGCAAACATTTCCGGCTCCGGAACCAATGGGAAGAAAGTCGGGCCGTGGAGCTCCTGAGCAGCTACCATTGCCGCCTCAAATTGAGGGTCAAAAAACGCATCATAGTTAAAACCATTTGGGTCAAATATGCTGTAGAAATCAAACCCCAATTCCCCAAGGAGCGTATTGTTTACATCCCATGCATACATTTGCGCATAGTCCTTGTATCCGGGGATTCCATAAACACCAAATCCCGACGGCCCGGCTGTGGTAAATGCATCCCATAATGCTGTGGGTACTGCGTTTCGCATCCCTTGGCCATATTGAGCTAACAAGTTGTTTTCAGGGTCATCCAGACGGATAAAATTACCAAGAGCTGCGTTGGTCCAGAAATTAAGGCCCCATGACCCGGTCCAGAAGACATCGATATCTGTGTCCCCTGTATCAAGAGCGGTCTGCGCCGGATATCCCATAGCCCATCCACCTTGCCATATTGGCTCAATTTCAATGTTGAGCCCAAGCTCTTGCAGCCTTTCGTTGGCAGCCTCAATAACATCTGAGTCATCGGCTACTGTTCCCCCCATAAACCATACGGTAATAGTAGTGGGAGCATCTCCCCCTCCGCAGCCTGCAAACATTACAAGGGCAAGGGTTAGACAGGCGAGGGCAAGTAAAATTTTCTTCATGTGGTTTCCTCCATTTTTATTTATTTTTAATCGTTGCTATTCTTTAATAGCACCGACAGTTAAGCCAGAAATAATAAATCGTTGGAAAAACGGATATGCACAAGCTATGGGTAGTACGATTATTACCGCAAGGGCCATTCTCAAGCCCTCCCCAGGCAAGTCGGCGAGATTTATACCACTTGCCGAGCCAATCATCGTAAGATTGCGCCGTAAGAATTCTGTGTTTTGCTGCATCTCCATAAGAAGATATTGCAGTGGAAACAGCCTACGATCCCGTATAAAAAGCAAAGCAAGCTGCCAGTCATTCCAAAATCCGATGGCAGTAAGCAATCCCACTGTGGCGATTCCTGGCTTTGCCAAGGGTATAACGATAGAAAACAAGGTGCGGAATTCCCCACTTCCGTCTATATGTGCGGATTCGATAAGGGATGTAGGCACAGAGGTCACAAAAAACGTACGCATGATGATTACATGGAAAGGAAGAAACAATGAGGGAACGATAAGAGCCCCAAAGGAATTTCCTAGGTTAAGTAAATTCCTGATAACGATAACTGTGGGCACAAGCCCCCCACCAAAGACCATTGTAAAGAAAACAAAAAATGCAAAGAAATGTCGCAGTTTATAGTCTTTACGATACAGCCCATATGAATAAAGAATGGTAATAAGCAAGGATAAAAATGTACCTACAACAGTAACAAACACACTGACAAAAAAACTGCGCACAAGGGTATCGCCCATGTCAAAAGCCGCGCGGAATGATGTAATGGTCACCTCCGCCGGGAAGAAGGAATATCCGATTGTCCGTAAGCTCTCCGCGCTGGAAAATGCAATAACGATAATAAAAATAAAGGGAACTATGCAAGCAATGGCGAATGCACCGACTATGAGATGTATAGCAAACTCGGCAGACGCGCTTAGCTTATTACCGCGATATTTTCGTGCTGGCTTAATATCCATGGCTGCTCCCCCTAAAACATCGCATTTTCGCGGTCAACACGGCGTACAATGAAATTGGCACCCAGGATACAAACAAAGCCGATAATGTTTTGAAAGAATCCTGCCGCCGTTGCCATCCCAATCGCACCTGCAATAGGTGCCTGCATAACCCTAAATACATAGGTATCAAAAACTTCTGTCACATTTTGTAGCGGCCCCATATTCATAGGAATATTCCAAAACAATCCAAAGTCTGCATTGAAAATGCGCCCCACCGCCATGATAAACAACATAATAATCATAGGCTTGATACTGGGAATCGTAATCGCCCAGACCTGCCGCCATTTAGACGCACCATCGATAGCCGCCGCCTCATATAGCCCCTGATCAATGCCGGTAATCGCAGCAAGATAAATAATGCAGCTAAAGCCCAAACTCTTCCAAAGATGGGAAATCGTAAGGATAACTGGCCATCCTGCTGGGTCCAGATACCAATTGCGCATATGAGAAAGCACCCCAAATGTAGGGTCAAGAAATGCAAATACAAAGTAACTAGCTACAACCCAGCTAATAAAAAAGGGAAAGAACATCAGCGTCTGATAAGTCTTGGCCAAAAACTTGGAACCAATCTCGCTAAGACAAACTGCCAGGGCAATGGAAAGAATCGTAGTAAGGACAATAAATACGGCATTATATGCCAATGTATTGCGAATCATATTCCATGCCCGGTCAGTGGCAAAAATAAATCGAAAATTGTCAAACCCCACAAAGCGGCTGTTAAGGATATTATTAAGAAACGTAGGATTTTGAGGAAAGGGCCGATAATCCTGAAATGCAATAACAAGCCCGCCCATAGGTATGTAACGAAGGACAAGAAGCCAGATTGCTCCAGGGAGCATCATCAAGGTTATAGCAAAGGTCTTTTTATGCTTTGTGATAAATTTAGTCATTGTGACATGGCCCCCTATGAAAAAGCACCATAAAAACAATAAATGCCCACGAACTTCTGTCTACATTGCATTATAGACATAACATATGTTATTGTCAACATAAATGCATGTATTTTTCTGGCGAAGTGCATTTCCTTCTGATATACTAGCTTTGATCAGCTTGAGCGTGATGTTGACGCGTCTTGAAGGGACGAATCTCAATGCGACAAAAGGATATAATCACAGAATCATGGTTTCCCCATGGCAGATTTTCCGATCTCACCATGTACAGATTTGGGCATCATTATTGTAAGTCCGGTCATGTATGTGGACCGGGGATTTGGAATAATTTTTTGTTTCACTATGTAGTTTCAGGGAAAGGGAGATTATTCTCAGCTACAGAGAGTGGGATAATCAATGAATATAGCCTGGAACCCGGCCAAGGTTTTACTTTTTGGCCGGGGCAGCTTAATACATTCATAGCTGACCATGATGACCCATGGGAGTATTTAAGTGTAGAGTTTAACGGATTGCGCGCAAAGGAAGCCCTAATCCAAGCGGGCTTGCTATATGACAGTCCTATTTACACCTCCGACAATCCTCAGGAGCACGCATTAATGGTTAGGGAATTAGAATTTATTAATAAAAATGCAAGTCGTCCCCCAATGGAGCTAATCGGGCATCTATATGGCTTTGTAAGTGCTCTGGTACATTCATCTTCAAAACGCAACCTAGCAGACAAGGACAGTCATCAGGATTTATATGTACAAAAAGCATTGGATTATATAGAAAAATACTATCATAGAGATTTGACAATACAAGAAATCGCGGATTTTTGCGGTGTCCACCGCAGTTATCTCCATAGGATTTTTATCGACTGCCTAAATACCTCACCACAGCAATTCCTAATAAGCTTCAGGATACGCAAAGCCTGCGAGCTACTTATAACAACAGATTATTCTATAAATAAAATCAGTGCCTTGGTAGGGTATACCAACCCGCTTAATTTCTCCAGGATTTTCAAACAAGAGAGAAAAAAGTCCCCACGAGAGTGGAGGAAGACTCAAGGGTAAATGAATAAAAAAAGAGCTGCCCTGTAAAGGGACAGCCCCTTTGTATAATGTTTCATGGATACATTTGAGTTATGCGTTAATACGAAGCTCGGTCACTCATAAATAAATAATGAAATGCACCCCATTGCCCGCCTGCATGAGTGCCTGCTCCTATAAACCTATGCTCTGGTGATAACATGAAATTTCTATGGCCAGCAGAATTCCACCATGCATCAACTAAACTTTGGGGTGTATGCCTACCAGCCGCTGAGTTACCACCATTCCAACGCAATCGTCCGCCAAAAGCTAGTGCAACATTAAAAGATGCGCCATGCCTTGCACCTTCGACCCCATACGGTCCTATATTATGACCGCTCCCAATATTGAGGTTTGCTTGTATTTGCGTGTAGTAACGCGCTGCCATCATCAAGCTATCATCAATTTGCAAAATAGCCAAGTTATTTTCTTCCCTAATTATATTTACTAATCGTACAACCTCTATCTCGAATGCAGCGGGACCACCCATTTCCCAATACTCATCAATCCATGCCTGACGCTCTGCCTCTGTTGCTCGTCTATTAGGCAATACAATCGAAGATTGAGGGAACGGAAATTGATTAGCTGCAGTTGGTGTTGGAGTAGGTGTAGCTGTCGGTGTAGGTAGCGGAGTTACAACCGGGGCCGGTGTCGGCGTTGCTCCTGGCAAAGGTGTTGGCGTTACACCTGGTGGCATTGGGGTCGGAGTTGCTCCCGATATCGGCGTTGGTTCCGGTACAGGTGTTGGAATCGGTGTAGGGGTTGCACCTGGCGGCGGCGGTGTTACAAATATCAGCTCACCATATTCGACCAAGGTATACAGGCGCATCATTGTCACAATGCTTTGCTCCCTGGTATATGTCCCCCCAGGTGAAAACATATTATTACCTATACCACCCATAATACCGGCGGCTTGCACTCTGCCTACCCCATCCCGTGCCCAGGAGGATATCCGGTTATTGTCCGCAAAATTCGGCTGGGCAGGAGGCAGTGGGTATCCAATTGCCTCCATTACACGGGCGACAAGCACCGCAGCTTGCTCACGGGTCAGATTGCCGTATGGGTTAAACCTGTTTCCCCCTACTCCAGATACAATACCAATATAGGCCGCTTTTTCTACATCTATATTGTTTGTGTCATCGAAAAACACCCGACCTCCTATAGGGCCACGCTGGTTTTCGTAAAGGGCTACGGCCAAGGCAGCAAACTCTGCCCGGGTTGTAGTATTTTGGAAGTTGGATTGTAAGCGTACTGGCACTAATCCAAGTTCGATGGCATCGTCTACATCTTCTTCCGCCCAGCGGGAAGGGCTGGCAAAAACCGGTGTCACGACTGCAAAGGCAAGAGCCATTACAAGTAGCAGTGCCATAAATCTCTTCATCTTCATGTTACGCCTCCTTTATATTAAATAATTTTACTGCATTGTTATAAAATACATCATCATATGTCTCGGCAGGCACCAGCTTTTTGCAAAATTCGATATATGCCCCAAGGGGTACCAGTGGCCAGTCCGTGCCGAATAGCACCTTGTCAAATTGATTAAGATATGCAAGACCCTGAGTATAGTGATGCATCACCACTGCCCTACCCTCAGTTGCAGCAATATGAGCCGCATCCCCTGCTTGAAGGCCGGATATATCCAAAAAGATATTGCGATTCTTATATGCAACCTCACAGGCATCCATAATCCACGGGTCACCCATGTGACATAGCATAAAGTTCACATCTCGGAAAGTAACCGCAAGCCTATCCGCCGCCAAAGGATGGGAATACTCCAACAATGCCGTCTCGGCATAAGTATCTCCGGTGTGTATCGCTACAGTAAGACCATATTCGGCCGCCAATTTATACACCGGCGTATATACTGGGTCATTGATATTAAAATGATAATATCCGGCATAAATCTTAAAACCAACAATCCGTGCCTTGACTCTATCCGTTTTCAAAAATTTATCCATTGCGACAACACTTTCATTACTCAAGGTATGGGGATTAACCCCCATACAAACATACATATTGGACGGACAATCCTCATGTATGCCGTGTAGGGGCGAACTGCGTTCGCCTACTCCGCCACCCGCATTCAACTCCCCAGGAGAATGCGCCCACATAAACCCCGGCGCATCCCTATCAGGAAAAACCCCTGGCCGAGTCTCAACAAGCCCCATACAAACAGAGGCCACGATGTTATTCTCTGCCTGCTCATTAAGCAGCCCATTATAAGAAAAATCCACACCCGATTCCTCCGCCGCATAATGAAATGCGGCAATATTTGAGAAATGGGTGTGGGCGTCGATGATTTTCATTTACAGCCTCCATTCAACTTACTCAGCTTTAATATTATTTTGTAGCGAAGAACTTTCTAATGAGTATATCCCTTATCGCTTCCAACTCATCTCTTATCTCCTGATTTATGAGATGCTTCATAAGTCTATATACTTCTAATTGTTTGCGCAACAGCAAGCTGGACGATTGTGTTACGCCTCATATCACATTCACTGAGAATATGGAAATGTGAAATGATATTATGGTTATTTAGTTTGGCTATAACTACTCCACCACATCAAATTGACTATTATACAAATCCGCATAAACCCCACCTTGGGACAGCAAATCCTCATGATTCCCCTGCTCCACAATATCCCCTTCCTTCATAACCAAAATAAGATCCGCACTGCGTATCGTCGATAGTCTATGAGCTATTACAAAGCTGGTGCGGCCTTTCATTAGGTTGTCCATGGCTTTTTGGATATGGACCTCTGTTCGGGTGTCTACATTGGAGGTGGCCTCATCCAATATTAGAATGTCTGGGTTGGCCAAAATTGTACGGGCTATGGTCAAGAGCTGCTTTTGCCCTGCGGATATATTGTCCGCTTCTTCGTTTATGGTCATCTGATAGCCGTCTGGGAGGGCCCGCACAAAATGATGCGCCTGGGCTGCTCTTGCGGCTTGTTTCACTTCGTCCTCTGTGGCGTCTAGGCGGCCATAGCGGATATTTTCTTCTATTGTACCATTAAAGAGCCATGTGTCTTGGAGCACCATTCCAAAATGGGATCTGAGGCCGTCTCTTGTATAGTGGCTGATATCCACTCCATCTACGGATATACTTCCCTGGTTGACATCATAGAAACGCATCAAGAGCTTAACAATCGTGGTCTTACCCGCACCCGTATGCCCTACTATAGCGATTTTCTGACCAGGGTTAACCTCTGCTGTAAAATCCCGGATTACTTGCACTTCCGGGTCGTAGCCAAAGAACACATGGTCAAAACGCACATGGCCTTGGATATGCTTAGGGGTAACAGGATTGGGGTGCTCTGGGGATTCCTCTTCTTCGTTTAGGAACGCGAAAACCCGCTCGGCAGCGGCGGCGGTTGATTGCAGAATATTGGCAACACCGGATAGCTGAGCCACAGGCTGGCCAAAACGGCGGCTGTACTGGATAAAGGCTTGGATTCCCCCAAGAGAAATCCGTCCCCGCACAGCCAAAGCACCGCCTACAACCACAATACCCACATATCCCAAATTAGAAATAAATCCGATTATAGGCATCATCATCCCGGATAGGAAATTAGCCTTCCAGCCTGATTGATACAACTCCTTATTGTGACTGTCAAAAGCCTCGACGGAGGATTTCTCACCGTTAAACGCCTTGACCACGGCATGACTGGTGAACATTTCTTCTATATGGCCATTAAGGTCACCGAGACTCTTTTGCTGAATCTTGAAATATTTTTGTGACTTCTTAACAATAATGGTCATTGCCACAGCTGACAATGGCAATATCCCCATTGCCACAAGGGTAAGCAGGGGACTAATCAGCAGCATCATTACAATTATGCCTATTACCTGGGTTGTGCTCATAACCATTGTGCCAAGGCCCTGGTTGAGGGTATTGCTGATGGTATCCACATCATTGGAAATACGGGAAAGCACATCCCCATGGGTATTTTTATCAAAATATTTGAAAGGCAGTTTATGGATTTTTTCGCTCATCTCGTTACGCAGGCGGTAGGTGATACGGGCAGAAATTCCCGCCATTACAAACCCGGCGATATAGTCAAAGACGATGCTCACAACCTGGATGATAATAAGAATCAGCATAATCTGTGCTATACGGCCAAAGTCTATGCCCCCGATTCCCTCGATTTGGAGCATGAATCCAGTAAACACCTCGTCTGTAGCCGCTCCCAGGATATATGGGCCGATTACAAACAACAGTGTAGAGACTATGGCCACAAAGGCAATAAGAATCATTACCGGCTTCTCAGCACCTAGGTATGTGATAAGCCGTCGCATACTGCCTTTGAAGTCTTTGGCCTTTTCCGCAGGCATACCATGGCCGCGCCTAAAGCCCATGCCTCCACCGCTCTGATGGCGTTTTTCTTCTTGCTTCTTATTAGAATCAGACATTTAACACCTCATCTAAATGGGGCTCCGCCCCAACCCCCGCCACTACGCAGGGCATAGCCCCGCTCCGCTTCCTCGTTTCACTACGGGGCGCACTTTGTGCGATTTGGAACAGACAGATTTTTTCTACTGAGATAAATTTTTGACCATCAAAGGTCAGCTTTGCTACCCATGGCATGGGCATTGCCTGCCATTCTTCGAATGTGAAAGACACATCGTAGAAGAAGATGATTGAACCCAAAGCTGTACCATGGGTGCCCACTACCAAGTTTTTACCGTCATATCGGGTCAACACATCTGTCAATGCAGCGATATTTCGGGTCTGCACTTCCAAATAGCTCTCACCATCAGGTAGCTTGTATGTGTGGTCTGCCCATTGGTTTTTGGCAAATGTCCTAAACTCATCTTCGCCAATCCACTCGTTGCTGATTTTCCGCTCCCGGAAATCTTCGATTACCTCAACGGTCAACCCTACGGATTTGGCAAAGTCAACAACTGTGTCGTATGAACGCTTGAATGGGCTGGAGAGCACCGCATCTATATTCTTATCTTGTAAATATGCCGTAACCATGGCCACATCCTGCTGGCCTTTTGGGGTCAGGGGGTAAGTGGCATCTGTGCCATGGGTGCGGTCTGGAGTTGCATGGCGTACAAAATATATATTGGTCATAGGATTCTCCTGAGTTTTGTCATTTTTGCCAACTGCGCTCTTGTTGTCCTTGCAGACTGCGCTCATATCGTTTTTTAAGGCAGTTTTGTTATTTTGGGTAAAGGCTTTAACCCTACACTGTCCCCTGACTGGACGCTATTTCGTGGTAGGCCGGGCAGTTTACGAGCAGTTCCTCATGAGTCCCACGCCCTACTATCTGCCCTTCATCCAATACCAAAATCTGCTCAGCGTTCATTATCGTGCCTACCCGCTGAGCAATTACTATCACCGTTGCATCGGCAGTATGCTCTTTAAGAGCTTTGCGTAGCGTTACATCGGTTTTAAAGTCCAGCGCTGAGAAACTATCATCAAAGACCAAAATCTCCGGGTTTTTCGCAAGGGCCCTTGCAATGGAAAGCCGCTGCCTTTGGCCGCCGGATACATTGGTACCCCCTTGAGCGATTTCGGACTCGTATTTTTCTTCTTTTTCTTCTATAAATTCCAAGGCTTGAGCAACTGATGCCGCTGTTTCAATTTCCTCATCAGTGGCGTCAGGCATTCCGTACCGGATATTTGAAGCAATTGTGCCCCCCAGTAGCTGTCCCTTTTGGGGTACGTAGCCGATTTTTCCTCGCAAATCTTCCTGCCTTACACGGCGGATATCTGTTCCGTCCACCAAAATCTGCCCCTCGGTTACATCGTAGAACCTGAGCAGTAAGTTGGCAACGGTGGATTTACCCGAGCCTGTGGCACCGATTATGGCTGTTGTCTGGCCGGGATGCGCTATAAAGCTAATCCCTGATATTACATCTGTTTCCGCACCGGGATATCTAAAGCTTACTTTTTCAAAATCTACTTTGCCGGGATTTTGACCGGGGAAGTCTTCAGGATTACTAGGGTCTGTAATAGTCAGCTCCGTATCCAGCACTTCGGCAATACGAGCGGCTGACACCAAGGCCCGAGGCACCATGAATATCATAAATGACATCATCATAAAGGCGATAATGACCTGCATTGCATACTGCATAAAAGCCATCATGTCCCCAACAGGCAGGCCTGACGCGGCAACATGGTCCGCCCCCACCCATATAACCAAAATCTGTGTGCCGCCCATTACAAATGTAATCAGCGGCCCTGCAAATGCCATTACTCGCCCGATAAACAGTCCTGTATCCCGCAAATCAGTATTAATTTTATCAAAACGGGTCTTCTCATGACGCTGAGTACCAAAAGCCCGGATTACCATCAACCCATGTAATATTTCCCGCGCAATTTTATTAAGCCTGTCTACCATTTCTTGTAATATTTTGAACTTACTCATAAGTATGGAAATAAGTATCGCAATAAAACCCATCAACACAATTACCGCAAGGGCAATAATCCAACTCATGCTCACAGAGCGGCTAAGTGCCATAATAATCCCGCCGATACCCATAAGTGGCGCGTAAAGGAGTAGCCGAGCCGTAACATTGGCCAAGTTTTGAACCTGGGCCACATCGTTGGTGCAACGGGTTATAAGAGATGCGGAGGAAAATTTATCAAACTCCCCCTGAGAGAAATTCTCCACCTTGGAAAACAAATCCCGCCGCATATCCCGAGCTGCCCCGGCGGAAATCCGCGGGGCAATATACGCCGCTGTAATAGACGCGCCGCCGGCAAGGAGAGCGATGAGCAACATAAAGCCCCCTGTGCGCAAGATAAAGGCAGTCTGATAAACACCTTCGTCAATACCGGGGACAATGCCGTTGTTGACGATATCCGCCATCAATGTCGGAAGAAAAAGCTCAGCCATTGCCTGCCCCAGTAGCAAAAACACCATGACAATCAGCATGGGCCAATACGGTTTCAGATATTTAATAATTTTCGTCATTAACAGTCCTCCAACATCAATCCTACGGGGCAATGATCCGACCCAAATACTTGAGGGTGAATCGTAGCTTCTTTTATCTTAGAACCCAAGGATTCCGACACAAGAAAATAGTCAATACGCCAGCCAACATTCCGGTCCCTGGCTTGTCCCATATAGGACCACCAGGAATAAGCCTCTTTTTTATCCGGATACAAATGACGAAAAGTATCAATATAGCCGGAAGCAAGGAGCTCAGTCATTTTGGCTCGCTCCTCCGGGGTAAATCCTGCGTTTTTCACATTGGGTTTGGGATGAGTCAAATCGATTTCCTTATGAGCCACATTCAAATCCCCACAAACCACCACAGGCTTAGGAAAAGCGTTTAAGTATGAACGAAAAGCATCTTCCCATTCCATACGATACGGCAGGCGCAGCAGGCCCCGCTGGGAATTGGGAGTATATACATTTATATAGAAGAACTTATCAAGTTCCAAAGCAATAATCCGGCCCTCTTTGTCATGCTCAGGGATGCCCATACCATAGGTCACAGTCAGGGGCTCCTTCTTTGTGAGCACCAAGGTACCGGAGTAACCCTTTTTCTCTGCAGAATTCCAATACTGCAGATATCCGGGAAAACTATAATCCGCCTGGTCAGGATGCATCTTGGTTTCTTGCAGTCCAATGATGTCAAAATCATTGTCAAGAAAGTTCATAAAACCCTTGCCCATGCAAGCCCGCAGGCCGTTAACATTCCAAGAAGCCATAGAAAGACTCAAAATATCATCCCCTTTACTTAAGTAGGGGCTCTGCCCCCACCCTACGCCGCGATGGTGGGCAAAGCCCGCCCTCGCTTCGCTATGGGCCGCACTTCACGCGGGTAAAAACCCAGAGAAGTATACCAGAAAGAAAAGATGATGCAAAACATAAGTCCTTTGTAAGAATTGCACAAAAATCCGTATGGTGCCATACGGTCTTTTTCTGCAATAAATTATGAACCCACACAATTCATCCTTTCCAAATCCTCAAGTCTATGATATAATCATACAGGAGGTGTTTGAAATGAGCACAAAATATATACCTTTGGACAAACGATCCAAAGTCAAGCAAAAGGAGTTCCATTCCAAGCAGCGCAAAAGCTGGGGAGAAATCAACCCCATTACCAGAAAGACCCAAAATAAGAAGCTGTACAATCGCAAAAAATCCGAATGGAGGCGTCAGAGCGACCCGTCAGTCGGATTTTTTATATTTAAAGGAGACTTCCATGGAAACCCTATACCTAGACCATGACAAAAACACAGTAGTTATCCTAGACCAAAACCTCCTCCCCCAAAAAATCGAATACCTCCCCCTAACCGACATACACCAAGTCTGGGCTGCAATCAGAGAGCTCAAAGTACGAGGCGCACCGGCAATCGGCGTCGTGGCAGCCATGGGCCTATATATCGAAATGAAAAACACCTCGTCCCAGGACTCATTCGAAGAAAAATTCAATGCCGCATGTAAATATCTATCCACTTCCCGCCCCACAGCGGTTAACCTAGACTGGGCACTGGCCCAAATGACCGAAGTCTATGAAGCCAACAAAACAAAGCCCATCCCGGAAATAATAACCGCCCTGGGAGACGCCGCCGACAAAATAGCCGCAGACGATACCAATATCTGCCGCCGCATAGGCCAACACGGCGCAACCCTCTTGAAGGAAGGCATGGGCATACTAACCCACTGCAACGCCGGGGCATTGGCCGCAACCAAGTATGGCACAGCCCTGGCACCGATTTACATCGCCAAAGAGCAAGGCCTTAACCTCCGTGTCTATGCGGACGAAACCAGACCTGTACTGCAAGGGGCAAGACTCACAGCCTTCGAATTGCACCAAGCCAGCATTGACACGACCCTAATCTGCGACAATATGGCCGCCACCGTAATGGCCAAGGGGCTGGTTGACGTTGTATTCGTAGGCTGCGACAGGGTTGCCGCAAATGGCGACACCGCCAATAAAATCGGCACCTACGGCGTGGCAGTACTGGCAAAAAACTTCGGCATACCCTTCTATGTATGCGCCCCCCTCTCCACTATTGATATGGCAACAGCCACCGGGGACGACATAGTAATAGAAGAAAGGGACCCCGCCGAGGTCACAGACCTTTGGTATCGTGAGCCCATGGCCCCAAAAGGAGTGAAAGTTTTCAACCCAGCCTTCGATGTAACACCGGCAAATTTCATTTCAGGCTATATAACAGAAAATGGCATAATACTCCCACCCTTCAGTTTATAGGAACCCCAGTAATCAAAGGCTTCCTGGCCTTTTACACATAGATGCCCGTCCGCAAAATTGGAAATTAATGGCGAAAAATACCCCTCGCAATATTAATTTGCGGTAAAAAAACATTGCATAATTGTTACGAGAATGTTACAATTCACCAAAGAAGCTTGTTGGAAAATAATAGATATAATTCCACAAGCGGAAAATACGCTGCTTTTGCTTGAGTTGCGCAAGGGTAGCACCCACTAAAACGGAGGTTAGAATGAAAATGTTTAAGAAGACGTTAAGGACCGTAGTCTGGGTCGTGGTCTTCCTGGCTTTTACCATTGCAATACCCCCGGCAACACACCTGTTTTTTGCAGGGGACTCACAGCTCATGAGTGTAATGGTATATGATTCAGGGGAAGTCCACAGGCACCGCACCGGCTCCGCCACCGTCTCCGATTTGCTAGGCGAGCTAGGGATACCCTTAGGGGAGCTAGACCGCACCAACCACGCCACCCACGCCCCCATCTGGGATGGCATGAATCTCATAATCTTTAGGGAGCTAGTACATGGGGTAAGAATCGACGGGGACTTCATAGGTGCCCAGCTGATTCTACCAGGCTCAACCGTAGGCCAAGTATTAGTGCAGCACCAACTAGAGAGCGACATGATGCTACTATACGGGGGAGACCTGGCACGATATGTAGAAAACGGCGAGATACTGGACTTCTACACTTGGGACAGCCGCTTCTACACAAATATCGAAGTAATACCCTATGATGTCATCGAAAACCACACAGGCAATGTAAGAACCGGCCGGAGCCACATCCGCCAGGAAGGTGTCCCCGGAGAGCATGAAGTAACCAGCGCGATAATAATAATCGGGGGCGAAGAACAAAACCGGGAAGTAGTAGGCTCACACATAACATCCGAGCCCATCTGCGAAATTATCGACATCGGCACAGGCAACATGGGAGCACTGATAGATGTCAACGCCGAGGATTTCCACTACGTAAGACGCCTAAGAATGGAAGCAACAGCCTACACAGCAGGATTTAGCTGTACAGGCAAGCATCCATGGGATCCATGGTGGGGCATCACTGCCTCAGGCAGAAGAGTAGAGCACGGAATCGTAGCGGTAGACCGCAGTGTAATCCCTCTGGGTACATGGTTATATGTAGAAGGCTACGGACTAGCCCTGGCAGCCGATGTAGGCGGAGCAATCAGAGGCTACAAAATCGACTTGTTTATGCATTGTATCAATGACGCAAGACGATTCGGACGTAGGCATATCAATGTTTGGATTTTGGAATAAAGGTTAGTATTAAACAGGGCTGTTCACAACCCCACGCACCAACAAAAAGGGCTAAGCCGATGCGATTGCATTGAGCATAGCCCTTTTTGTATGCGTGGGGTTGTTTCAGATAAGGCGGACAGCTCCCCTATTTATTTCTTTGTATAGTGAAATCAATGAGAAACGGTCTCGCCCGAGCAGCACCCTGAAACGCCGAAATAAGCGTTTAGGGCGATTTCGCCGCGACAGGCGAGACCGCTTTCGAATTATTTCACTATAAAGCTGTTTATATTACCCATGAAACCGCTTTTTTAACAAATGGAAAATCAAAAGCCAAATAAGCACATCATAGGTGTCATCCCTAGGCATTGGTTCTGCCATCTGAATTAAAGTGGGCACCGATTCTTGATCAAACTCAAACACAGCCTCCTGCTCCATAAATTCTGCAAAAACCATAGCCGCCTGGCCCTGGGTCAGTAAGTTCCGCATGGATACAATGAGATTCCACGTCATCTGATTTGCAATCCCTGATGCTGTCATTCCAAATATCCTTTGGAACTCCATTATTGCACCCTGAGTTATCGAGCCAAAGGTACCGTCAACATTAAGGCGTGTAATCGAGGGATAGAAGGGTATTAAGTCATTGAGCTGCGACTGCAATGTCCGTACATCCTCACCTCGTGAGCCTACCTCTAAAGTGCCAGGGAATCGCGGTGCCGTTACATTTGGCAGCGTCGCATTAACATCCACGATTCGAGCCCAGGTCAAAGGCCCTATTATCCCATCAGGGTTGAGCCCGAAAAAGGTCTGGAAGGCTCGCACCGAAGCCTCTGTTAAGGGCCCAAAAATTCCATCCTCATTAAGCGGCGCAATCACAGGAAACACCCGGCCGATATTATTAAGCATCTGCTGCATCAACCGCACATTCTCCCCTCGTGACCCTACCCGAATCAACGTGCCAGGGTATGGCGGCCTAGTTGGAGGAGGCGGTGGAGGGGGAGGAGGTGGTGGTGGGGGAGCACTACCTCCCTGCAATAGGTTACATTGCTCCACAATGCTATACCAAGTATCATGTCCAATTATTCCATCAACAGTCAGCCCAAACAACCGCTGGAATTCCCGCACTGCAGCCTGAGTCCTAGGCCCAAAAATCCCATCAACCACGAGAGTCTCAATAGAAGGATTGGCTTGGCCGACGCAATTGAGCCGCTGCTGCATTGTACTTACATTATCCCCTCGAGCCCCGACTTGAATAGGCGTCCCCGGAAATGGAGGTATATTTGGGTCAGGGGGAGGTATGGGTACGGTTCCTCTTATTCTTCTGTAAGCCTCGTACAAGCGGGTCCATGTTAATGGACCAACGACTCCGTCAGTGTTGAGGCCAAACCGCCGCTGAAACTCAATAACCGCAAGCCGAGTGTCAGCCCTAAACACTCCATCCTGGACAACAAAGGGGATTTCATCATAAAACTCGGCGATGAAATTCAACAGGAATTGCAGCTCTACAACGGCTTCGTTACGAGCACCCTCCCGGATTATAACCGTGGGCGGAGTATTACCTATACTATAACGTTGGCCTTCACTGTCCAACTCGGCCATCCGACGTGCAGCTACATATACCCGCGTTATCTCATACCAAGTCAAAGGCCCGATTACCCCATCAGGATTCAGGTTAAACAGCCGCTGAAAAGCAATTACAGTAGCACGAGTATCCGGCCCAAAGAAGCCATTGGGGTTTTGAATAGCCGGAATCCACCAGTTCCCCGAAATCCGATTGAGATACAACTGCATCCTCCGTACATTATCCCCTGAAGACCCTTCACGCAGTGCCGTCCCCGGGTAAGCACCTGGGTTGCGTGGCCCAAAGTTGGTAGACATTACAATGTTTACATCCGACGGATAATAATGCCGCAGGATTTCCAATGCAGAATAGCCTCTAAGTGCCAATGCTTGAGAGCCATGTTGAGACATACCAGGGCAAGTTGATGTCGTTCCGTTGCAATACTGGGTAAAGTAAGGTTCCAACCGTCCCGGCCTTCTTACAAACCGGTTAAAGATACCATCCACAATAAGGGCTACATTTTGGAATATCTCCCGGCCATAGATGAATTTTTGGTCAAATTGGGTGTTGTTTGTGATATCGAATGCACGGCCCCTACTACGGTACCAATGGGTAAACAACCGGTTGAGGGCAAATGAAATCTGGGCATACACATTAGCTTCAATGGCGACAGGATGCCAGAAAGGATAAATTTCTGAGCAGGCGACGTTGACTATATAGTCGCGGAAACGCACACGGACATTGCGGGCATTAGCATTGGGGGAGCCAAGGTGTACCGTAATAAATTCTGGGATTACAACTTCGTTGGCTAGGGGTACATCGTCAGGTACCGGTGCGTCTGAGGGGCGGAAAGTTTGTACATATTCGTCAATATTAATGGGTTCTGGGTTAAACACTGGGATAACTTCCCTCGGTGCGATTGGCTCCATCTTTGTAACATCCATCGGGCCTTCGTATTCATACTCATAATCATGTTCTGGCGGGGGGCGATCTTCGTCTACCCCATGTTCCGGTGAGACATCGATTTCTTCTTCCTCTGGTTCCCCTGATACAAGAGGCTCTAAGTGTACATTTAAAATCGAGGTAATTTCATCAAAAATCTGTACTCCGTAAACATTAACGCCCATGTAACCATGGGCTTTGAGCACTGACACATCTACGGTGGTAAAGTATGATTTTTGTTTAAGGCCGCATTCTCCTTCCAAGTCCGGGCACTCAAATTCCACCATGGGGGTTATGCCATTTTCATCTGTCTCCAATGTAAATAGAATTTCGCCATTTCTCTTAATGAGTACAGTAGTAGGATCGCCATGTACAGCGTAGTCGCCAGCGTGAAGCTGGACTTTAAGAAAGCCTCTTCCCATATCATCACCTTTGCGCAAAATGTACTAGTGATATTATATTGATGAGGTTGGAAGATGTTACGGAATAAACACTGTGCAAGGAAAAGTAAAAAATATCATGAACAATATTTTATCCTGCCTTATATTAATGGCGGATTGAGGTGAGCGAATAAATGGAAACAATCGATAACATTCAAAAATCCATCGACTATATGGAGGAAAATATAGTTGACGAGTTGGAAGTGGAAACGATTGCACGTCAGGCATGCATGTCCGTTTCGCATTTTCAGCGGATGTTTTTAGCGGTGTGCGGGGTTTCTGTTGGTGACTATATAAGAAATCGAAGACTCGCCCTTGCCGGAGGGGAAGTAGTAGCCACAAAAGTGAAGATTATTGATATCGCAAATAAGTATGGCTATGACTCTCCAGAAGGGTTTTCCAGGGCTTTTAGGCGTTTCCATAATACATCACCAAGCACAGCGCGCAGCCATGGTGATGTAAATACGTTTGCTAAAATCTCGCTTTTGTCCATGTTGAGAAAGGAGGATGATATGGAAGATAATAATAACACGAAAGACCTATCTTGCTCATTTTGCAAGAAACATCAAGACGAAGTGCAGTTTCTCGTTACAGATAAGAAGATCTGTATTTGCGAGGAATGTATTGTCATATGTAGCAATCTCATCGAAGTAGAAATGAGCAAGGCTAAACCTGGATAGAAGGCAATAGACCTCTTCCAAAATAGAGGCTGTCACGCTAAGGAGCAATACAAAAGCCCGCCATCCCGGGCTTGACCCGGGGTCCCCCTAGTCTTTCGACAAATGTTATGGGATCTCGCGTCAAGCGCGGGACACGTCAGTCTAATTCTAGAACATGCCAAGCCAAGACCACCCCGGCACTTCGCGCCACCCCTCCGCAGGAGGGTAATTAAATACTATACGTATAAAAATTCCCCTCTGGGGAGGGGAAAG
>Ga0123355_10003144_pt1 | contig 23590 bp, 26 predicted proteins | sample TergutEmb28metaG_3_FD_89872 | JGI IMG/M metagenome (GOLD analysis project Ga0123355, IMG submission 89872) | Embiratermes neotenicus P1 segment gut microbial communities from Petit-Saut dam, French Guiana - Emb289 P1 | ecosystem: Host-associated > Arthropoda: Insects > Digestive system > Gut ... | reverse complement strand
TCCACTTCTGTATCATGTAGAATTTCGAGCTGTACTCGACATCGCCCACTTCTCTATCATGTAGAATGTCGACCAGTACTCGACAGCGCCAACTTCTATATCAAGTAGAATGTCGAGCAGTACTCGACTGCGCCCATTTCTGTATAATGTAGAATGTCGAGCAGAACTCGACACCACCCACTTCCGTATCTTGTAAAATGTCGAGCAGTACTCGACAGCGCCCACTTCTGTATCATTTAGAATGTCGAGCCGTACTCGACATCGCCCAACTCTGTATCATGTAGAATGTCGAGAAGTACTAGACAGCATCACATTCTATATCATATAGAATGTTGGGCATAACTGGACAGCGCCCAGTTCTGTACAATGTAGAACGTCAAGCAGAAACCGACCGCGCCCACTTATGTACAATGTAGAATATATAGCAGTACTCGAGATTACCCACTTCTTTTCCATGTTGAATATCGAGCAGGACCCGAAAGCGCCCACTTCTGTAGCATGCAGAATGTAGAACAGAACTCGGCAATGCCCAATTCTGAACCACGTAGAATTTCGAGCAGAATATATCTGGGTTTACTTCTGTACCATGAAATATTTCGAACGGAATTTGACAGCGCCCACTTCTGTACCATGTAGAATGTCGAGCAGATCTCAACAGCTCCAATTTCTGTACCTTGTAGAAAGTCGGTTAGAACTCGGCAACGCTCTTTTCTGTATCGTGTAGAATGTCGAGCAGAACTCGAATGCGCCCTCTTATGTACGATGTAAAATGACGTGTAGAACTCGACAGCGGCCACTGCTGTACACTGTGAAATGTCGAGCAGAACTGTCAACGCTTTTAACTCCTTGCCATATAAAATTTGGAGCAGAAATCTACAGCGTAATCTTGTCTACCATGTAGAATTCGATCCGAACTCGACAGCGTCCAATTCTGTATTTAATTGACCATCGAACCGAACTTGGCAGCGCCAATTTCTGTACCGTGTAGAATGTCGAGTAGAAATTGTCTCAGCCGGCTAATGTACCATGAAAAATGTAGAGCAGGATTATAGAGCGTCCATTTCTGTTCCATGTAGAATGTGGAGCAGAATTCGGCAGTTCCCAATTCTAACCCATGTAGAATGTCATGAACTCGAAAACCCCCAATTAAATACAACCTAAAATTACAAACAGAACTCGACAGCGCTCACTGCTATACCACGTAGGACGTGGAGCATAACTCGACATCGCTCACCTCTGTACCTAGTACTACGTCGAGCAGTACTCGACAGCGCCCACTTTTGTACTATTTATAATGCCGAGCAGAACTCGTCATCGACAACTTATGTACCATGTAGATTGTGTAACAGAACTCGAGAAAGCCCATTTCTGTACCATGTAGAATGGAGAGCATAACTCCGCAGAAGCACATTTTTCCATGTAGCATTTTGAGTAGAACTCGTCAGAACGAACTTCTGTAACATGTATAATGTCGGGAAGACCTCGACAGCGCTATCTTCTCTACCATAAAGAATTTCGACTAGAACTTGTCTGCGCCCACTTCTGTACCATGTATTATATGGAGCAGAATTCGACAGGAACCACTTCTCAAAAATTTAGAAAGTCGAGCAAAACTCGACAGCAGACAATTCTATACCATGTACAATGTGAAGTATAACTCGACAGCGCCCACTTCTGTACCACGTATAACGTTCCATGTAGAAGGTCGAGCAGGACACGAGTGCGCCCACTTCTTTAGCAAATAGAATGTTGCCCAGAACTCGACAGGGCCCACTTCTGTAACATGAGTAATGTCGTGTTCAACTCTAGAGCACCCACTTCTATACCATGTAGAATTTCGAGCATAACTCGACAGCGCTCACATATATACCATGTTAAAGGTCGAGCAGAAATCGACAGCGCCGAATTCTGTACCATTTACCATGTCGTGGAGAACTCGACGCCGTCCTCTACCGTAATATGTAAAATGTCTACCAGAACTCAACAGAACCCAATTCTCTACCACGTAGAATGTCTAGTAGAACTCGAAAATTCCCACTATAGTACCACGTATCATTTCGAAAATAAGTCACAAGCGAACACTTATGTATCACGTAGAATGTTGAGCAGAACTCGACAGAGCCCACTTCTCTACCATGAAAAATTTAGAGAAGAACTCTACTGCGACAACTTCTGTACCATGTAGAATGTCGAGCAGAACTCGACAGCGCCCACTTCTGTACCATGTAGAATGTCGAACAGAACTCGAAAGCGCCAAATTCTGTACAATATAAAATGTTGAGCAAGTCTCGACAGCGCCCACTTCTGTACCATGTAGAATTTAGAGCGTAATTCTACCGCACCACTTCTGTACCACGTAGTATGTAGAGCAGATCTCTACATCGTCCACTTCCATACCACGTAGAATGTCGAGCAGAACTCGGTAGCGCCCACTTCTGTACCACGAAGAAGGTCGAGCAGAATTTCAATGACTTTTAGAATGTCGAGCAGTATTCGACAGCGCCCACTTCTGTACCATGTAGAATGTCGAGCAGAACTCGGCAGAAACCAATTATGTACCATGTAAAGTTTCAAGCAAAACTCGACAGGGCCCTCCGCTCTACCGTGTAGAATTTCGTGCTGAACTCGACAGATCCCACTTCTGTAAGACGTGCAACTTCTAGCGGAACTCGACAATGCCGTCTTCTTTCCGTTTAAAATGTCGAGCATAAATCGACAGTCCCCAGTTCTGTACCATGCAGAATGTCGAGCAGAACTCGACAGCGCAAACTCCTGTATCACGTAGAATGTCGATAAGAATTAGTAAGCGCCCAATTCTGTAACATGTATAATATCGAACAAACTCGACTGCACCCAATTCTGAACCAGGTAGATCGTCGAGGAGAAATCGAGGGCGCCCACTTCTATAACTTGTACAATGTCAAACATACCATGACAGCGCCCTATTCTGTAAAATGTGTAATGTCGAGTTGATCTCGACAGCACCCACTTTTTTAGCATGAAGATTGTCGAGCAGAAATCGACAAAGACAAATTCTGTACCATGTACAATGTCGAGGAGGACTCGACAGCTCCCACATCTGTACCATGTAGAACTTTGGGCAGGACTCGACAGCTCCCACTTCATTACCATGTAGAATGTCGAGTATAATTCGTTACCGCCCTCTTTTGTTCCATGTGGAATGTCGAGGAGAACTCGACAGCGACCAAATCTGTGCCATGGAAATTGACGAAAAAACTCGACAGCGCCCACTTCTCTCCGATGTAGGTAGTCGAGCTGAACTCGAAAGCTCCCAATTCTGTACCATATAGAATTCCGAGCTGAAGTCGTCAGCGCCCCATTCTGCACCACGTATAACGTCGAACAAAAGTCGACAGCGCCCATTTATGTTCCATGAAAATATCAAGCAACGCCCATTGCTGTACCATGAATTATATCAAGCAGAACTCGTCAGGTCCCACTTCTGTACAATGTAGAAGGTCGAGCAAAACTCGACAGCGCCCACTTCTGTACCATGAAGAACTTCGAGCAGATATCCTTAGCGCCCAATTTTGTACCATGTAGAATGTCGTACAGAACTCGACAGCTGTCACTTCTGTACAGTGTACAATGCCGAGCGGAAGTCTATATCGCCCACCTTTGTACCACGTAAAGTGTCGACAGGCCCCTCTTCTGTATCATGTAGTATGTCGTTAAGAAATCGACAGAGACCACATCTGTGCCCTGTAGATTGACTAGCAGAACTCGACCGCGCCCACGTCTATACCATGTAGATTGTCGAGCAAAATACGACAGCACCCATATCTGTACCATTTAGACTGACTAGCACAACTCGACAGCGCCCAATCCTGTACAATATTGATTTTTGACCAGAATTCGGCAGCGCCCTCTATTTTAACATTTAGAATATAGAACAAAACACGACAGCCACCAATTATGTACAATGTACAATGTAGAGCAGAACTCGGCAGTGCACAATGCTGTACCATAAAGAATTTCGAAGTGAACACGACAGAACCCCCTTCTCTAACATGTGAAATGTCGAGATGAACGCGACAGCACAAACTGCTGTACCATGTATAATGTCGAGTAGAACTTCCATACGATGTATAAGGTCGAGGATTTCTCGACTTCACCACTCCTGTAACATGTAGATGGTTCAGTAGATCTAAATTGAGCCCAATTCTGTACCGTGTAGAATGTCTGGTAGCACTCGACAACGCCAATTATTTACATTGTAGTATGTGGGGCAGTACTCGACAGCGACCAATTCTGTACCATGGAGAATGTCGAGCAGATGTCGTCTGCGCCCACTTATGTACCATACAGAATGTCGAGCAGAACTCGAAAGCGGTCACTTCTTTACCAAGTAGAATGCCGATGAGAATTCGACAGCGCCCACTTCTGTACCATACAGAATTTCAAGCAGAACATGACAGCGCCAAATTATATACCATGTGTAATGTCGAGAAGAACTCGACAGCGCCCACTTCAGTAACATGTAGAATGTCGTGCAGAACTTGACAACGCAGACTTCGGTATCATATAGATTATCTAGCAGAAATCAAAAGCTCCCATTTCTGTACCATGAATAATATTGAGCCGACCATGACAGCTTTAACTTCTGTTCCATGTAGAGTGTTGAGCAGAAATCGACAGCGCCAAATTCTATACCATGTACTAATGTCGAGCAGAACTTGAAGGCGCCCATTTATGTACCATGCAAAATATCGAGGTGAACTTGACCCCGTCCATTGCTGTTTCATGTGGAATGTCGGGCAGAACTCGTCAGCGTCCACCGCAGTACCATGTAGAATGTGGAGATCGCAAATCTATACCATTTAGAATGTCGAGGAAAACTCGGCAACGCCCACTTCTGTACGATGTAAAATGTCGAAAAGAACTCTACAGCGCCCGCCTGCGTACCACCTAGAATGTCGAGCAAAACCCGAAAACTCCCACTTCTGTACCATGAAGATGTCGAGCAGAACTCAACTGCGACCACTTATGAACCATGTAAAATGTAAAGAAGAACCCGACAGCGCCAAATTGTGTACCATGTAGAACGTCGAGGAGAATTCGACAGCGCCTTATTTTGTACCTTGTAGATGGTCGAGCAAAATTCAACTGGCCCATTTCTCTACCATGTAGTTTGTCGAGTAGAACTTGACAGCACCCACTTATGTACCTTTAGAATGTCGAGCGTACCGCGACAGCGTCCACATCTGAACCATATAGAATTTCGAACAGAATACGTCAGCGCCCACATCTGTACCTCTTAGAAAGTACTGCAGGACTCGACAGCGCCCATTTCTGTACCATGGAATATGTCGAGCGGAACGCAACAGCGACAACCAATTTATCCTTAAATGTCTAGCAGATCTCAACAGCGTCCAAATCTGTACCATGTTGAATGTCGAGCAGAACTCGACAGCGTCCACTTCTGTACAAAGTATACATCGAGGAGAACTTGAGGCCGCCCTCTTCTGTACCATGAAGAATGTCGAGCAGAACTCAAAAGCGCACACTTCTGAACAATTTAGAATGTCGAGAAGTACTCGGTAGCACACACTTCAGTACTATGTACGATGTCGAGCAAAACTCGACAGCGCCCACCAATGTACCATGTAACATGTCGAGCTGAACTCGACAGCGCCCAACGCTGTACCATTAGAATGTCGAGCAGGACTCGACAGCGCCCACTTCTGTACTATGAAAAAGGCTGATGACATTTCGACAGCGCCCACTTCTGTACCATATAGAATGTCCAAAATAATGCGACAAACCCAAATTCTGTACGATGTAAAATGTCGAGCAGATCTCGGCAGCTCCCAATTCTGTACCATGTAGATTGTAGAGTAGTACTCCAAATCGCCCACTGCTGTACCATGTGGAATGTTGGGAAGAACTCGTCAGGGACCATTTCTGTACCATGAAGATTGTCGAGAGTAACTCGACAGCGCCCAATTTTGTACCATGTAGAATGTTGAGCAGAAGGCTCTAGCGGCCGCTTCTGTACCATGCAGAACGTCGAGTAGAAATCGGCAAGTCCCACTATAGTACCATGTAGAATGTCGAGCAGAATTCTACAGGGCCCACTTCTGAATTATGTATAATCTCGAACAGAAAACGACAGCGCCCACTTCTGTGCCATGTATAATATTGAGCACGACTCGACAGCGCAGACTTCTGTACCATGCAGAATGTCGAGCAGAACTCTAAAGCGCCCACTGCTGTGCCGTGTAGAATATCGAGAAGAACTCTACAGCGCCCACACCTGTACCCCTTTAAATGTCGATCAAAACTCGAACAAACCCAATTCTGTGCAACGTAGAATGCAGAGCAGGAATCCCCAGCGCCCCCTGTTGTTTCAAGACAATATCAAACAGTATTCGAAAGCGGCCACTTTTTTACCATCTACAATATTTTGCATCAATGGAGAGCGCCCAATTTTTTCAATATAGAATGTCGAGCCGAACTGTACAGAGGCCGCTGTTACTCCTATTGGGATGTCGTGCATATCTGGACTGTTGTTACAAGTAGAATGTCAAGCAGAATTCGAAAGCTTCCTCTACTGTACCATGTAGAATGTCGAGCAGGACTCGACAGCGCCAACTTTGTATAAAGTACAAGTCGATTAGAACTCAACCCGGGCCAAATTTTTGCCAAGTACAATGACAAGGAGAACACAGCAGCGCACACTTATATTCCATGTAGAAAGTCGAGCACAACTCGAGCTTCCACTTCTTTACCATGAAGAATATCGAGCAGAAATAGACGGGGCCCACTTCTGAACCATTTAGTATATCGAGGAGTACCGGAAATCGCCGATTTCTGTACCATGAAGAATGTCGAGCAGAACTCAACAGCGACCAATTATATTCCATGCAAAACGTCGAGAAGAACTCGTCAGCACCCAATTCTATACCATGTAGAATGTCGAGCATAATTCTATAGCGTATCATTTTTACAGTGTAGAAGGTCGAGCAAAACTCGACAGGGCCCACATCTGTACCATGAGAATTTCGGGCAGAACACGACAGCGCCCACTTCTGTAACATGTAGAATGGCGAGAAGAACTAGACAGCACCCACTTCTGTACCATGTAAAATGTAGAGAAGAACTCGACGCCGCCTTCTTATGTACCATTAAGAATGTCGGGCAGAACTAAACTGCGCCCAATTCTGTACCATGTAGAAAGTCGAGCGGAACACGACAGTTACCAATTTTATTCCATGTAGAATGTCGAGCAGAATTCGACGGCCCCCACTTCCGTACCTTGCAGAATGTCGAAGCAGAAATCGGCAGACCCATTTCTGAAACATATGGAATGTCGATCAGAAATCGACAGCTAACATCTCTCTACCGTATAGAATGTCGAGTAAAACTCTGCAGCGACCAATTCTGTACAATATAGAAAGACGAGCAGAACTCGACAGCGCCCATTTCTTTACCTTTTAGAATATTGGGCAGGACTCGACAGCGCACACTTCTGTGCCATGTACAATGTCGAGCAGAACACGAAAACGCCCACTGTTGTGCCGTGTAGAATATCGGGAAGAACTCGACCCCGCCCACATCTGTACCACATAAAATGAAGAACAGAACGCGACAGCGCCCCACTCTGTTCAATGTAGAACGTCGAGGAGAACTCGACAACGAACACAGTTGTTTCAAAATGTATGAAATAGTATTCGACAGCGGCCACTGTTGTACCGTCTAGAAGGTCGTACTGCATTGGACAACCCCCACTGTTTTACATTATAGAATGTAGAACAGAACTAAACAAAGGCCACAGTAATACCTAGTTTGATTACGTGCAGAGCTCGACTGAAGTAACTAGTAAAATGCCCACCAAAAATCGAAAGCTCCCTCCATTGTAACATGTAGAATGTTGAGCAGAAGGCGACAGCGTCCGCTTTTTAAAAAGTACATGCCGATTAGAACTCAAGACCGGCCAATTTTGTGCCAAGTACAATGACGAGCAGAACTCAGCAGCGAACACTTCTAAACCATGTAGAAAGTAGAGCGGAACTCGACAGATCCCACTTCTGTACCATGAAGAATATCGAGAAGAATTCAACGGGGCCCATTTCTGAAATATTTACAATATCGAGCAGTACTGGACGGCGCCGCCTTCTGTACCATGAAGAATGTAGAGAGGAACTCAACAGCGAACAATTATTCTCCATGTGTAATGTCAGGAAGAACTCGTCAGCACCCAATTCTATACCATGCAGAATGTGGAGAAGAAATCTACAACTCCTCATGTAGAAGGTCGTGCCAAACTCGACAGGGCCCACATCTGTACGATGAGAAATTTCGAGCAGAAAACTTCAGCGCCCGCTTCTGTAACATGTAGAAGAGCCAGCAGAACTCGACAGCACCCACTTCTGTACCATGTAGAATGTCGAGCAAAATTCGACTGGGACAATTTCTGTACCATTTAAATGTAGAGCAGAACTCGCCACAGCCCAATTCTCTACCATGTAGAATGTCGAGCATAACATGAACGCGAACAATTCTGTGCCATGTAGAATGTTGAGCAGAAATTGACATCGCCCAACTCTGCGCCACCTAGAATGTCGTGCAGAACCCGGCAGCGTCTAATTCTCTAACATATTCAATATCGAGCAGAAATCGACACCGACCAATTATGTACCACGTAGAATGTGGAGCAGAACTCTACAAAAATCACTTCTGTATCGTGTAGAATGCAGAGCAGAACTAGATAGCGCACACTTCCGTACGATGAATTATGTCGAGCAGAACTCATCAGCGCCCACTTCTGTACCATGTAGATTGTCGAACCGAACTCAACAGCGCCATTATCTCTACCATTAAAATGTCTATATTAACTCGACACCGCCCACTTCTGTACCATGCAGTATGTCATGCAGAAACCAACAGCGCACAATTCGCTACCATGTAGAATGCCCAACAGAACGCGACAGCGCCCAATTCTGTAGCATGTAGAATGTCGAACAGAACCCGGCAGTGCCCACTTCTGTACCATGTAGAATGTCGAACAGTACTCGACAGCGCCCACTTCTGTACCATGTAAAATGTCGAGGAGAATTCGACAGCGCCCACTTCTGTAACAAGTAGAATGTCAAGCAGAACACTACAAATCCCACATCTGTACCATGTAGAAATTCGAGTAGAACTCGACAGCGCCCACTTCTGTATCATGTAAAATTTCGAGCAGAACTCGAGAGCGCCAACTGTTTTTCCATGTGGAAAGTCGAGCAGAACTCTTCACCGCCCACCCCTGTACCATGTAGAATGTGGGAGCAGAACTGAAAAGCGTCAAATTCTCTGCTATGTATAATGTCGAGCAGAAAGCTACAGTACCAAATTCTGTAATATGTACAATGTCGAGCTGAACTCATTAGCGCCGTCTTCTGTACCAAGTAGGATATCGAAATTCACTCGATAGAGCCCACTCTTGTAACATGTAGAATGTCGCTTAGAAATCGAAAGGGCCCACTTCTGTACCATAAACAATGTCGAGATTAATTCGACATCGCCCACCTCTGTACTATGTAGAAGGTCGATCAGTAACCGACTGCGCACAATTTTCTACCATGTGGATTGTCGAGGAGAACCCAACAGCGCACACTTCTGTACCGTGTAAAATGTCCAGGAGAACTCGACTCCGCCTACTTCTGTACCATGATGAAATTCGGCAGAACTAAACAGAACCCGATTCTGTAAGATGTAGAAATTCAAGGGGAACACTACAGCTCCCACTTTATTTCCATTAGAATGTCGAGCAGAACTCGACAGCGCCCACTTCTGTAACAAGTGGAATGTCATGCAGCACTCGACTGCGCCCACTTATGTACCATATAGAATGTCGAACAGATCACGACAACGCCTCTTTTGCACGATGTAAAAAGTCGAGTAGATCACGGAAGCTCCCAATTCTGAACCATGTAAAATGTAGAGTGGAACTCGAAATTGCGCACTACTGTAGCATGTAGAATTTTCAGAAGAACTCAACAGGTACCACTACTCTACCATATTGAATGTCGTGCAGAACTCGACAGAGCCCAATTCTGTACCATGTAGAATGTGAAGCAGAACTCACAAGCCCACTTATGTACCATGTAGAATATATAGCAGAACTCGACAGTACCAATTTCTGTACCATGTAGAATGTCGTGCAGGACTCGATAGCGCCCACTTCCGTAGCATGCAGAATGTCGAACAGAACTCGGCAATGCCCAATTCTGGACCATGTAGAATGTCTAGCAGAATCCGGCAGGGCTTACTTCTGTACCATGTAGAACGTCGAGCAGATCTCTACACCTCCAACTTCTGTACCTTGTAGAATGTCGAGTAGAACTCAACAACGCCCTTTTCTGTATCTTGTAGAATGTCGAGCAGAACTCGAAAGCGCCCACTTATGTGAGATGTAAAATGACGACCAGAACTGGACAGGACCCACTGCTGTAACATGTGAAAAGGCGAGCAGAACCCGTCAACGCTTTTAACTCTTTGCCATATAAAATTTGGAGCAGTACTCTTCATCGTCAACTTGTCTACCATTAGAATGTCGAGCAGGACTCGACAGTACGCCGTTCTCTACCGTGTACAATGTCTAGCTGAACTCAACAGCGCCTTCTTCTCTAACAGGTAGAATATCGAGCTTTACTTGGTATCGCCCACTCCTGTGTCATTTAGATTGTCGCGTAGACCTCGACAGCGCCCATTTATATACCGTATAGAATGTCGAGATTAAGTCGACATAGCACCTTTCTGTACCATGTAGAATGTCGAGAAGAACACAACAGTGCACAGTCCTCTATCATGTAGAATGTCGAACAGAACTCTTCAGCGCCGACTTCTGTACTATGTACAATGTTGAAGAGAACTCGAAGCCGCCCTCTAATGTAACATGAAGAATTTCGAGTAGAACTCAACATCGTCCAGTTCTGTACCATGTACAACGTCGAGAATTACTCCATATCACCCTTCTTGTACCATATAGAATGTCGGGCCGAAATCGACAGCGCCCAATTCTGTACTTAATTGACCATCGAACCGAACTCGGCAGCACCAAATTCTGTACCATGTAGAATGGCGAGTAGAAATGGTCTCAGCCGGCTTATGTACGATGAAAAATGTAGAGCAGAATTAGAGAGCGTCCACTTCTGTACCATGTAGAATGTCGAGCAGAATTCGGCAGCTCCCAATTGCGACCCATGTAGAATATCAAGAACTCGAAAAACCCCACTAAAGTACCATGTAAAATTACAAACAGAACTCGACAGCGCTCAATGCTGTACCATGTAGGACGTGGAGCATAACTCGACATCGCTCACCTCTGTACCATGTTCTACATCGAGCAGAACTCAACAGCGCACACTTATGTACCATGTAGAATGGCGAGCATAACTCGGCAGGGCCACTTCTTTTCCATGTAGCCTGGTGAATAGAACTCGTCAGAACAAACTTCTGTAACATGTATAATATAGAGAAGAAGTCGAGAGCGCTAATTTATGTAGCATGAAGAATTTCGACTAGAACTCCTCTGCGCCCAATTCTGTACCTTTTAATATGTCGAGCAGTACTCGATAGCACACACTTCTGTACCATTTAGAAAGTCGAGCAAAACTCGACAGCGGGCAAATTTATACCATGTACAACGTGAAGCTTAACTCGACAGCGCCCACTCCTGTACCACGTAGAATGTATCATGTAGAAGGGCGAGCAGAACTCAAAAGCGCCCACTTATGTAGCAAATAGAATGTCGCACAGAACTCGACAGGGCCTACATCTGTAACATGAAGAAGGTCGCGTAAAACTCTACAGCACCAACTTCTATACCATGTAGAATTTCGAGCATAACTCGACAGCGCCCATATATATATATATATATATATATATATATATATATATACCATGTAAAATGTCGAGCAGAAATCGACAGCGCCGACTATTGTATCATGTACAATGTCGAGGAGAACTCGACGCAGCCCTCTTCCGTAACATGTAGAATGTCGAGCAGGACTCAAAAGAGCACATTTCTCTACCACGTAGAATGACGAGTAGAACTCGGAAGATCCCACTTTAATACCACGTAGCATGTCGAGAATATCTCGCTAGCGCCCATTTATGCACCACGTACAATGTCGAGCAGAACTCGACAGAGCCCACTTCTCCAACATGAAAAATGTAGAGAATAACTCTACGGCGACAACTTCTATACCATGTAGAATGTCGAGCAGAACACGACAGCGCCCTCTTCTGTACCATGTAGAATGTCGAACGGAATTCGAAAGCGCCAAATTCTGTACAATATAAAATGTCGAGCAAGTCTCGAAGGCGCACACTTCAGTACCATGAAGAATGTCGAGGAGAACTCTGCAGCACCAACTTCTGTACCATGTAGAATGTCGTGCAGAACTCGACAGCAAACAATGTGTACCATGTAAAATGTCAAGCAGAACTATAAATTGTCCACTTCTGTACCTTTTAAAATCTCGAGCAAAACTCGACAGCGCCCACTTCTGTATCATGTAGAATGTAGAGCATCAGTCGACCGCACCCCCTTCTGTACCACGTAGAATGTAGAGCAGATCTCTACATCGCTCAATTCCGTACCACGTAGATTGTCGAACAGAACTCGATAGCGCCCACTTCTGTAATATGAAGAATATCGAGCAGTATTTGTCATCGAATATTTCTGAACCATTTAGAATGTCGAGCAGAACTCGACAGCGCCCACTTCTCCACCATGTTGAATATCGAGCAGAACTCAGCAGCGCCTAATTATTTACCATATTAAATGTCGAGCAAAACTCGACAGCGCCCTCTCCTCTACCATGTAGAATGTCGTGCAGAACTCGACAGCGCCCATTTCTATACCATGTGCAAATTCGAACGGAACTCGACAGCGCCAACTTCTTTCGATTTAAAATATCGAGCAGAACTCAAAAGCCCCCAGTTCTGTACCATGTTAAATGTCGAGCAGAACACGACAGGGGCCAATTCTGTAATATGTAGAATGTCGAACAGAACTCGACGGCGCCAAATTATTTTCCTAGTAAAAGGTCGAGGAGAAAACGAGAGCGCCCTCTTCTATAACTTGTACAATGCCAAACATAACCCGACAGCGCCCACTTCTGTAAATTATATATTGTCGAGTGGATCTCGACAGCACCCAATTCATTAGCATTAAGAATGTTGAGCAGTAATTTACAGAGACCAATTTTCTACAATGTACAAGTTCGAGCATGACTCGACAGTTCCCACTTCTGTAACATGTAGAATTTCTAGCAGAACTCGACAGCTCCCAATTCAGTACCATGTAGAATGGCGAGTATAATTCATTAGCTCCCACTTCTGTACCATGTGTAATGTCGGGGAGAACTCGACAGCGCCCAATTATGTGCCATGATAATTGACGAACAAAACTCGACAGCGCCCACTTCTGTACCATCTAGGTAGTCGAGCAGAACTCGCCTGCTCCCTAATCTGTACCATGTAGAAGGTCGAGCAGAAGTCGACAGCGCCCAATTCTGTACCACGTATAATGTAGAACAAAAGTCGACAGCGCCCTCTTATGTACCATGTAAAATGTCGAGCAGGACTCAACAGCGCCCATTGCTGTAACATGTGGAATGTCGAGCAGAACTCAACAGCGAAAAATTCTCTACCATGTATAATGTCGAGCTGAACTTGCCAGCCTCCAATACCGTTCAATGTGGAATGTTACGTTGAACTCGACAGGGCCCACTTCAGTACCATGTAGAATGTCGAACAGAACACGAGAAGGCCTACTTCATTACCAAGTATTATGTCAAGCAGAACTCGTCAGCGCCCACTTCTGTAAAATTTAGATAGGCGAGTAAAACTCGACGACCCCCAATTCTGTACCATGAAGAATTTCGAGGAGATATCCGCAGCGCCCAATTTTGTACCATGTAATATGTCGAACGGAACTCTACATCTCTCACTTCTGTACCGTGTAGAATGTCGAGCGGAAGTCTATATCGCCCACTTATTTACCACGTATAATGTCGAGCAGAAGTCGACCGACCACTCTTCAGTACCATGAAGTATGTCGACAAGAAATCGACAGAGACCACAAGGGTGCCCTGTAGATTGTCGAGCAGTATTCGACAGCGCCCACTTCTATACCATGTAGAATGTCGAGCAGAATCCGACAGCACCCACATTTGTACTATGTAGAATGACTAGCAGAACTCGAAAGCGCAATCCTGTACCATATTCTTTTTCGACCAGAATTTGGCAGCGCCCCATATTTTACCATTGTAATGTAAAATAGAACACGACAGCCACACTTATGTACAATGTAGAATGTAGTGCAGAACTCGACATTCCACACGCCTGTACCATGAAAAATGTAGAAGTGAACTCGACAGAGCCCCCTTCTCTACCATGTGAAATGTCGAGATGAACGCGACAGCACTCACTGCTGTACCATGTATGATGTCGAGTAGAACTCGAAAGCGCCCACTTCTATACGATGTATAAAGTCGAGGAGTTCTCGACTCCACCAATCCTGTAACATGTAGATGGTTCCGTAGAACTAAATTGAGCCCAATTCTGTACCGTGTAGAAAGTCTGGCAGAACTCGACAACTCCAATTATTTACACTGTAGTATGTGGGGCAGTACTCGACAGCGACCACGTCTGTACCATGAAGAATGTCGAGCAGACGTCGACTACGCCCATTTCTGTACCATGTAGAATGCCGAGCAGAATTCGACAGTGCCCACTTCTGTACCATATAGAATAACGAGCAAAACTCGACAGCGCCAAATTGTGAACCATGTGTAATGTCGAGCAGATCTCGACAGCGCCCACTTCAGTAACATGTAGAATGTCGTGCAGAACATGACAGCGCCCACTTCGGTATCAAGTAGAATATCTAGCAGAACTCCAAATCGCCCATTTCTGTAGCATGAATAATATTGAGCAGAACATGACAGCTTCAAATTCTGTTTCATGTAGGGTGTCGAGCAGACCCCGACAGCGCCCAATTCTGTACCATGTAGAATGTCGAATAGAACTCAACGGCGCCCATATATGAACCATGCAAAATGTCGAGTAGATATCGACAGCGTCCACTGCAGTTCCATGTCGAATGTCGGGCAGTACTCGTCAGCGTCAAATGCAGTACCATGTAGAATGTGGAGCAGAACTTGGCATCGTCAACTTCTCTACCATGTAGAGTGTCGATCTGAATTCGACAGTACCCATTTCTGTAACATGTACAATGTCGAGCAGAAATCGACTGTGCCCACTTCTGTACTATGTATAACGTCGAGCAGAACTCTACAGCGCCCTTATCTATACCATTTATAATGTCGAGGGAAACTCGGCAACGCCCACTTCTGTACGATGTAAAATGTCGAACAGAACTTTACAGCGCCCACTTCTGTACCACGTAGAAGGTCGGTTATAACTCGACAGCTCCCAATTCTGTACCATGAAGAATGTCGAGCAGAACTCAACAGCGACCACTTATGTACCATGTAAAATGTAGAGAAGGACTCGATAGCGCCAAAGTGTATACCATGTAGAAGTTCGAGCAGATTTCGTCAGCGCCTTAATTTGTACCTTGTAGGAGGCGAGCAAAACTCGGCGGGCCCATTTCTTTACCATGAAGATTGTTGAGTAGACCTCGACAGCCCCCACATCTGTACATTGAAAATTTCGAGCGTAACTTGACAGCGTCCCCATATGTACCACATAGATTTTCGAACAGAACTACACTCCACACACATCTCTGCCAGGTACAAAGTCGTACAGGACTCGACATCGCCCATTTCTATACCATGAAATATGTCGAGCGCAACTCAACAGCGACCACCTCTCTATCCTTAAAATATCGAGCAGATCTCGACAGCGTCCAAATCTGTAACCTGTTGAATGTCGAGCAGAACTCCTCAGCGCCCACCTATGTACCATGTGTAATGTGGAGCAGAACTCGACTGCGTTAACTCCTCTACCATGGGGAATGTCGTGCAGAACTCGTCAGTATCCACTTCTGTACCATGCACAATGACGAGCTGCTTCCAACAGCGCCCACTCCTGTACAAAGTAGTATTTCGGGCATAACTCGAGATCGCCCAATCCTGTACGAAGTAGAATGTCGCGTAGAACTCGACTGGACCGACTTCTGTACCTTATTGAATGTGGAGGTTAATTCTTCATCGCCAAATTCTGTACAATGTAGAATGTCGAGCGGAACCCAACAGCCCACAATTCTCTAACATATAGAATGTCTAGCAGAACTCGAGAGCGCCCACTTCCGCACAAACTATATGTCGAGGTGAACTCGACAGCGCCCACTTCTGTACGTTATTGACCATCGAACCGAACTCGGCAGGGCCAAATTCTTTACCATGTAGAATGTCCAGTAGAAATGGTGTAACCCGGTTTCTGTACCATGAAACATGTAGAGCAGAATAAGAGTGCGTCCATTTCTGTACCATGTAGAATGTCGTGCAGAATTCGACAGCTCCCAATTCTGAACCATGTAGAATGTCAAGAACTCGACAACCCCCACTAATGTATCATGTAAAATTACGAACAAAACTCGACAGCGCTCAATGCTGTACCATGTAGGATGTGGAGCAGAACTCGACATCGCTCACCTCTGTACTATATACTACGTCGAGCAGAACTCGACAGCGCCCTCTTCTGTACCTTTTATTATGCCGAACAGAACTGTACAACGACAAATTATGTACCATGTTAATTGTCGAACAGAACTCGAAAAAGCCCACTCCTCTACAATGTAGAATGGCGAGCATAACTCGGCAGCGCCACTTCTTTTCCATGTAGCATTTTTAGTAGACCTCGTCAGAACGAACTTCTGTAACATGTATAATGTCGGGAAGACCTCGACGACGCTAAATTCTCAACCATGAAGAATTTCGACTAGAACTCGTCTGCGCCCACTTCTGTACCATGTAATATGTCGAGCAGAACTCGACAGGACCCACTTCTCTACCATTTAGAATTTCAAGCAAAACTCGACAGCGGCCAATTCAATACCATGTACAATGTGAAGTATAACTCGACAGCGCCCACTTCTGTACCACGTAGAATGTAACATGTAGAAGGGCGAGCAGAACACGAGAGCGCCCATTTCTGTAGCAATTAGAATGTCCCGCAGAACTCGACAGGGCTCACATCTGTAACATGAAGAAAGTCGTGTAAAACTCTACAGCACCCACTTCTATACCATGTAGAATTTCGAGCATAACTCGACAGCGCCCACATTTGCGGGGTGTAACAGGAGGAACGGACCAGACTTGGGGTTGGTGTTCCTTATGTTAAACTATACCGATATAACCAAAAACACCTATGTCCAAAGTAGAACCATTACGGAGATAATAGCCAGAGAAAAGTGTGGGCTTCATCGGAGTCGACGTACTATACGCCGTCCGTAACGTCATAATTGTCCAATCCGCCTGCCCGACAACGAGACATCGTAATGGAGTGATTTTGGCGTGTGCGCTACAGCGCACGGTAGCTCTGACGTTACAAGATAACAGATCAGCTGCCACCTGCGTAAAGTACTTGGAAGTCTAAGGACAACTATGACACGAGTACGAGTGCTTTTAGTTCAATTTAATGGTTTTATGTCACTCACTATTTACTTTGATGAAAAGTACAGATATTAACATTACAGAAACCACATATTCCTGCCAGTTTCAATAAGAATTTGGTAATCAGTAAGTGTGTAACAGATGTCAAAATTTCAAAATTCACTGACCATTATCTCCCAAACCGTTCAAATTTGGATATAGGTGTCTTGGGTTATATCGGTACAGTTTAACATAAGGAACACCCTCCCGAAGACTGGACCGTTCGTCCTGTTACACCCTGTATACCATGTAAAATGTCGAGCAGAAAACGACAGCGCCAATTTCTGTACCATGTACAATGTCGAGAAGAAATCGACACCGCACTTTTCCATAACATGTAGAATGTCGAGCAGAACACTACAGAGCCCAATTTTCTACAACGTAGAATGTCGAGTAGAAGTCGAAAGAACCCACTATAGTACCACAAGCATGTCGAGAATAACTCACCAGCGCCCACTACTGTACCACGTAGAATATCGAGCAGAACTCGACAGCGCCCAATTCTGTACCATATAGAAAGTCGAACAGAACTAGAAAGCGCCAAATTCTTTACAATATAAAATGCCAAGCAAGTCTCGAAGGCGCACACTTCAGTACCATGAAGAATGCCGAGGAGAACTGGACAGCGCCCACTTCTGTACCATGTACAATGTCCAGCAGAACTCGACAGCAGACAATGTACATGTCGAGGAGAACTCAACGCCGCCCTTTTCTGTACCATGAAGAATGTAGAGCAGTACTAAACAGCGCCCAAATCTGTAACATGTAGAAAGTCGTGCAGAACTCAACATCTCCCAATTTTGTACCATGTGGAAAGTCGAGCAGAACTCGACAGCGCCAACTCTGTACCTTGTAGAATGTCGAGCAGAACTCGGCAGCGAATACTTCTGTACCTTGTAGAATGTCGAGCAGAAATCGACAGCGCCTTCTTCTGTATCATGAAACATGTCGAGCAGGATTAGAGAGCGCCCATTTCTGTACCATGTAGAACGTCGAGAAGATCTCGACTGCTCCCAATTCTGTACCATGTAGATTGTTGAGTAGAACTCCTCAACGCTCTCTTCTGTAACATGAAAAATATCGAGCAGGACTCGACAGCTCCCACATTGTGTACCATGTAGAATACCGACCAGAACCCGACATCGCCCACTTCTGTACCATGCAGAAAGTCGAGCAGAATTCGAGAACTCCCAATTCTGTACCAAGTAAATTTTCGAGTAAAACTCGTCAGAGCACACTTCTGTACCATGTAGAATGTCGAGCAAAAATAGTCAACACACACTAGTACCATGTAGAATGTCAAGTAGAAATCGACAGCTCCCCCTTCAGTAACATGCAGAATGTCGAGCAGAGGTAGACAGCTCCCATTTCTGTACAATGTAGAAAGTCGAGCAGAACTCCACAGAGACCACTTCTGTACAATGTGGATTGTCGAGCAGGACTCATTAGCGCTCACTTCTGTACCACGTAGAAGGTCGAGCAAAACTCGAGAGCGCCCACTTCTGTATAATATAAAATGTCGAGCAGAATTCGACAGCGCCCACTTCTGTACCATGTAGAAAGTCGAGCAGAACTCGACAGATCCCAATTCTGTACCATGCAGATTTTCTACCAGAATTCGACAGCACAAACTTCTGTACCATGTAGAATTTCGAGCAGAACTCGACAGCGCCCACATATGTACCATGTAACATGTCGAGAAGAACTCGACAGCGCCCACTGCTGTAACATGTAGAATGCAAACAGGACACGACAGGGCCCACTTGTGAACCATGAGTATTGTCGAGCAGTATTCGACAACGCTCACTATTGTCCCATGTAGAATGTCGAGAAGAACACGACAGCTCCCAATTCGGTACCATGTATAATGTCGAGAAAACTCGGCGGCGCCCAATATTGTTCAATGTAGAATGTATAGCAGTACACGACAACGCGCAATTTTGTACCATGTAAAACTCGACTAAGCCCAACTGTGAACCATGTAGAGGGGCGAGGAAAACTCAACATGGCCCAAATCTGTACATTGTAGAATGTCGATCAGAACACGGCAACGCCATATCCCCTACCATGCAGAATGTCGAACAATACTCGTCAGCCCCACTTCAGTAAAATGTAGAATGTTGAGCAGAACTCGACATCTCCCACATCTGTACCATTTAGAATGCGGTCGGTAATCGACAGCAACCATTCCTGTACCATGTAGAAAGTCGAACAGAACTCAACACCGTCCAATATTGTACCATGTAGCATGTCGAGCAGAACTCCGCAACGCCCAATTCTGTGCAATGTAGAAAGTTTATCAGAACTCGACAGCTCCCACTACTGTACCATTTAGAATGTCGAGCAAAATTCGACTTCGACCCACTTCTGTACCTTGCGGAATGTCGAGCAGAATTTCACAGCACACCCTTTGTACCATGTAGAATGTCGAGCACATCTCGATATCGCCCACTTCTGTAACACGTATAAGGTTGAGCAAAACTCGACAGCCCCAATTCTGTACCATGTATAATGTCGATCAGAACTCGACAGCAACCAATTCTGTTCAAAGTGGAATGTTGAGCAGAAGTCAGTAGAATCCACGTCTGTACCATGTAGAAAGTCGAGCACCACTCGCCAGCGCCCAATTCTGTACCATGAAGACTGTCGAGCAGAATTCTACAGCACTCACTTCTGAATAATTTAGAATATCGAGCAGTACTCGGTAGCACACAATTCAGTACTATGTACGAGGTCGAGTAAAACTCGACAGCGCCCACCAATGTATCATGTAATATGTCTAGCAGAACTCGATAGCGCCCAACGCTGTTCCATTAGAATGTCGAGGAGGACTCGACAGAGCCCACTTCTGTATTATGAAAAATGCTGAGGAGATTTCGACAGCGCCCACTTCTGTACATGTAGAATGTCGAGAAGAATACGACAACCCCAACTTCTGTACGATGTAAAATGTCGAGCACAACTCGGCAGCTCCCAATTCTGTACCATGTAAAATGTAGAGAAGAACTAGAAATCGCCCACTGCTGTACCATGTAGAATGTTGAGGAGAACTCGTCAGGAACCATTTCTGTACCATGCAGAATTTCGAGAGGAAACTGACAGCGCCCAATTATGTAACATGTGAAGTGTTGAGCAGCAAGCGCCGGCGCTCGCTTCTCTACCATGTATAATATTGAGCACGACTCGACAGCGCACATTTCTGTACCATGTAAAATGACGAGCAGAAATCTAAAGAGCCCACTGTTGTGCCGTGTAGAATATGGAGAAGAACTCTACAGCGCCCACATCTCTACCCCTTATAATGTCGAGCAAATCTCGAAAGCACCCAATTCGGTTAAATGTAGAATGTCGAGCAGATTACGTCAGCGCCCACAGTTGTTTCAAAAATTATCAAACAGTATTCGCAAGCGGCCATTTTTGTACCATCTAGAATATCGTGCAGCATTTGACGGCGCCCAAACTTTTCGATATAGAATGTCGAGCAGAATTCTACAGAGGCTGCTGTTATACCTATTGGGATGTCGTGCACATCTGGACTGTTGTACCAAGTATATTGTGCAGCAGATTTCGAAAGGTCCCTCTACTGTACCATGTAGAATGTCGAGCATAAACCGACAGGAATTCGAAAGCTCCCTCTACTGTACCATGTAGAATGTTGAGCAAAAACCGACAGCGTCCAATTTGTAAAAAGTACATTTAAATTAGAACTCAAGACCGGCCAATATTTTGCCAAGTTCAATGACAAGCAGAACTCAGCATCGCACACTTCTATACCACGTAGAAAGTAGAGCAGAACTCTTCAGTTTCCACTTCTGTACCATGAAGAATATCGAGCAGAATTCGACGGGGCCCACTTCTGAACCATTTAGAATATGGAGCAGTACCGTACAGCGCCCACTTCTGTACCATGAAAAATGTCGAGCAGAACTCAACAGCGATCAATTACATTCCATTTAAAATGTCGAGAAGAGCTCGTCGGCACCCAATTCTATACCATGTAGAATGTCGAACACAATTCGTCAGCGCCTCATTTTTACCATGCAGAAGGCCGAGCAAAACTCGACGAGGCCCACATCTCTACCATGAAAAATTTCGAGCAGAACACGACAGCGCCCACTTTTGTACCATGTAGAATGGCGAGCAGAACTACACGGCACCAACTTGTATACGATGTAAAATGTGGAGGAGAACTCGACCCCGCCTTCTTGTGTACCGTGAAGAATTTCGGGCAGAAATAAACAGCGCCCAATTCTGATCCATGTAGAAAGTCGAGCGGAACACGACAGCTACCAATTTGGTTCCATGTAGAATATCGAGCAGAATTCGACAGAGCCCACTTAAGTACCATGCAGAATGTCGAAGCAGAAATCGGCAGCCCCATTTCTAAAACATATAGAATGTTAAGCAGAAATCGACAGCTCCCATTTCTCTACCGTGTACAATGTGCAGTAAGACTCTGCAGCGGCCAATTCTGTACCATGTAGAAAGTCGAGCAGAACTCGACAGCTCCCACTTATGTACCATGTGGAATGTCGAGCAGCACTCGAAAGCGCCCTCATCTGTATCATGCAGAATATCGAACAGAACACGACACCGCCCAATTCTGTACGATGTAAAATGTCGAGTGGAACACAGAAGGTCCCAAATCTGTACCATGTAGAATGTAGGGTAGAACTCGAAACCGCGCACCACTGTACGATGTAGAATTTTGAGAAATACTCGACAGGGACCACTTTTGTACTATGTAGACTGTTGAACAGAACTTATAAAGCGCCCAATTCTGTACCATGTGGAATATTATGTAGAACTCACCAGCACCCACTAATGTACCATGTAGACACACGAGCAAAACTGGACAGAGCCCACTTCTGTAGCTTATAGAACATTGGGCAGGACTCGACAGCGCACACTTCTGTACCATGTACAATGTCGAGCAGAACGCGAAAGCGCCCACTATTGTGCCGTGTAGAATATCGGGAAAAACTCGACAGTGCCAAAATCTGTACCACATAAAATGTAGAGCAGAACTCGACACCGCCCCATTCTGTTCAATGTAGAACGTGGAGCAGAAATCGACAACGACCACTGTTGTTAAAAATAATATCAGATAGTATTCGACAGCGGCCACTGTTTTACCGTCTAGAAAGTCGTACTGCATTGGACAACCCCCACTGTTTTAAAATATAGAATGTCGAGCAGAACTCGACAGAGGCCTCTGTTATACATAGTTGAATAGCGTGCAGATCTGGACTCATGTAACAAGTAAAATGCCCACCAGAAATCGAAAGCTCCCTCTAATGTACCATGTACATTGTCGAGCAGAACCTGACAGCGTCCACTTTGTAAAAAGTACATGCCGGTTAGAACTCAAGACCGGACAATTTTGTGCCAAGTACAATGACGAGCAGAAATCAGCAGCGAACAATTGTATACCCTGTAGAAAGTCGAGCAGAAACCAACAGTTCCCACTTCTGTACCATGAAGAATATCGAGCAGAATTCAACGGGGCACACTTCTTAACCATGTAGAATATCGAGAAGTACTGGACGGCGCCCAGTTCTGTACCATGAAGAATGTCGAGAAAAACTCAACAGCGACCAATTACTTTCCATGTATAATGTCAAGAAGAACTCGTCAGCACCCAATTCTAAACCATGTAGTATGTGGAGCAGAATTCGACAGCGCCAAATTTTTACCATGTAGAAAGTCGAGCAAAACTCGATAGGTCCCACAACTGTACCATGAAAAATTTCGAGCAGAAAACGCAGCGCCCACTTATGTACCATGTAGAATGGCGAGCAGAACTAGACAGCACACACTTCTGTACCATGTTGTTCATGCTCTGGTACACAAACACATAGGATTGTACATAGGTATTCGCTGGTTCTTATTTTGGACTGTATTATTATTATTCAAATCAAATAGTTACACAAAGGTAATTAATTTCTAATAGT
>Ga0123355_10003143_pt1 | contig 23591 bp, 26 predicted proteins | sample TergutEmb28metaG_3_FD_89872 | JGI IMG/M metagenome (GOLD analysis project Ga0123355, IMG submission 89872) | Embiratermes neotenicus P1 segment gut microbial communities from Petit-Saut dam, French Guiana - Emb289 P1 | ecosystem: Host-associated > Arthropoda: Insects > Digestive system > Gut ... | reverse complement strand
CGAATGCTCCGTGACCCAAGTCATGCGCCAAGGCAATGGCTTCGGTGAGGTCTTCGTTCAACTGTAGCGCGCGGGAGATTGTGCGTGCGATTTGTGAAACTTCAACAGTATGAGTCAAGCGCGTGCGGTAGTGGTCGTCCTCGGGACAGAGGAAAACCTGCGTTTTGTGCATGAGACGACGAAATGCTTTGGAATGGATGATTCTGTCTCGGTCGCGCTGGAAGACAGTGCGGACAGCATCATCCTCTTCGGGGATAGCTCGCCCGCGCGAATTTTCGGACAAACACGCGAGAGGAGATAGTATTGTACGTTCGTTTTGGGAAATCATCTCTCGTATCCTCACCATTATTGCTCCATTTGAAAATTGCGATTTCATATAATTAAATAGGCATTAATATCAAAAAAATACTTGAGATAATTCCGGATATTACAGCGTAATGAAACATAACTAACGGGAGAGCTTGAATTGCTACAGATGCTTTGTATTTTTCTTTCTTTCGTAAAATCAAAGCTGATATTAAAGCAATAATTATGCCCAATGGTAATAATAAGAGCATCCAAACCGTAATACCACTAGTGAAAAAAAACGGAATATTCTCTCTAATTGCATTTTCATCAATAGCATATCTGGCATATTCATCGACAATGAACATTATTGCTCCTGCACTTACGCATATTTTATTAATGAGAAGCACTGCTCCAACAATACTAAAAATTTTGCTTAGTTTCTTCAAATTGTATGGCGTGTCGGTTGTGTTTGCGTTTTTGTAAAAAATGGTTATCAATACTGCCGCAGTAACAAAAATTAAAATGATCGCAATAACAAAACTAACGATAACATAAATCATAGCATTCTTCTCACTTCATCATTTCCGATTTTTAAACAAAGGGCTTTTCAAATATACGCACATTTACCCGTAATTCCTGCTTTTGCAACTCACTCAACAACATATTGCGCCAAAATTCTGCGCAAACGGCTGCTGACGTCCGCATTTACGGCGATTCCGTCATCGGTATAGTCCACCAAGTTGACAGTTCCGTCGGCATAAATGGCAGCCAGTAGATCGTGGCGGTCGTTGGGCAGCAGCAGATTCACAACATTCTTGCGCTCTTTGGCGAGTTCGCTCAAGCGCGCGACCAATTCGCTTTCGCCCGCTCCGGTTTTGGCGGAAATTTGAATGATGTCGCACGCATCCACGCCCTCGATATAACCGAGTGGAGACTCGACCAAATCGCACTTGTTCATGACGAACAGCGTACGCTTGTCGCCTGCGCCCAGTTCCTCGATGAGGTTGCGAGTGACATGAATTTGCGATAGCAAATTCTCGTCCGAAGCATCCACCAGCACCAAAATCACGTCGGCGAACTTGACTTCCTCCAACGTCGAGCGAAACGCACGGATGAGATGATGCGGCAGGTTGCGAATGAATCCGACCGTGTCGGTGAGAAGAATATCCAGTCCGTTTGGCAGCGCAAATTTGCGTGTTGTCGGGTCGAGCGTGGCGAAAAGTTTGTCCTCTTCGAGCACACCCGCACCCGTGAGACGATTGAGCAACGTGGACTTGCCGGCGTTGGTATAGCCGGCAATCGCTACCTTCATGATGTCGCTTTTGTCACGCTGTTTACGCTGAGTATCACGATTTTTTTGAAGAACGGAGATTTCCGCTTCGATAATGGCTGTGCGCTCACGAAGGCGGCGGCGATCAAGCTCAAGTTTGCTTTCGCCCAATCCGCGTGTTCCAATTCCGCCGCCGCTTGCCGTACCTCCGACACGCGACATTTCTACGCCCTTTCCGATGAGACGAGGTGCGGTATACTTGAGCTGCGCCAGCTCAACTTGCAATTTTCCTTCGCCTGTTTTCGCGCGCTGCGCAAAGATATCGAGTATCAACATACTGCGGTCGATGACGCGCACATGATGAGCAGTCGGGTCATCTTTTGCGTCCACTTGCCTGTTATCGCTACGCTCGCGAGCAGTGACAAGCTGTTCCTCGAGGTTGCGAATCTGCATGGGTGACAGCTCGCAGTCGAAAATGACCAGGTCAACCTCGTTGTCGAAGCAAAGCTGCGCCAACTCTTGCACTTTTCCCTTGCCGATGTATGTCGTGCGGTCGGGCGTGGGGCGTGACTGGGTCATGGAGGCGAACACTCTGCCTCCGGCAGTTTCGAGCAGTCGCTCAAGTTCGGCGAGTGAGATGTCGCACTCACTCTCTTCGCCGCTTTTGAAGATGGAGACGAGAATCGCCTCGGGATATATCTGTGTATCTGTTGTGTGTAAGGTTGTCATAAGTTCTCCTTGTGTGTAGTATGGGCAGATTGGCGCTGATATAACGCTGTTTCACGCCAATTCCCCTCCCGGGAGGGGTGGCGGCGTAGCCGACGGGGTGGTTGGGCGCAATAAAAAATGACAAACAGCACGAATGCCGCTTGTCATTGATATAGCTATGTTGATACGCTTACTTCTTCGCTTCAAGACGACGCTTGAACTTGTCAACACGACCGCCTGCATCCACGAATTTTTGCTTGCCCGTGAAGAACGGATGACAAGCAGAGCATATTTCAACTTTGACAACTTCGGCAGGCGAAGTCGAACGACTGCTGACTTCTTCGCCGCAGGCGCATTGTATTTTGACTATTTTATATTCGGGGTGTATACCTTTTTTCATGATGCTCTCCTTCAACGCAGCGCGTTACATTTTTTCCTTGATTTTAGCAGCTTTTCCGACTCTGTCGCGTAGGTAGTATAGCTTGGCGCGACGCACTTTACCGCGACGAGAAACTGTGACGTCTACCACATTCGGCGAGTGCAATGGAAAAGTTTTTTCTGCTCCGATGCCATATGAAACACGGCGCACGGTGAAAGTTTCGCTCACTCCGCTGCCCTGCTTTTTGATTACTGTACCCTCGAAGATTTGCACACGCTCACGTGCACCCTCTTTGATTCTGTTGTGTACTTTTACCGTGTCGCCAACTGAGAAAGTAGGCACAGTATCCTTGAGTTGGTCATTGACAAATGCTTGAATTTTGTTCATTTTTCTTCTCCTTTTAAGTCGTCGGACGTTCGTACGTAGCCGAAAATCGCAGAGGATCGCCCCATGTGTATAAGACACAACGGATATTATAGCACACTCTTTCGCAAAATGCAAGAGTTTTTGCGAAAAATGTTTGAGTTTTCTTTGTCATTGAATTTCACCGCAAAATGTGGTAGTATAAATGACAAATATTAGTACGAAAATATTTTCGAAAAACCCCTTGCACCTGCCCTTAGGTAAGGTTGTATAATATACTCATCATACCGCACAAGGAGCAAAAAAATGAACGAACTGACCAAAATCAAAGATGTATCCGCTCGCTACGAAGTCACGGCGCGCACCCTGCACTATTACGAAAAAATGGGACTTATCACGAGCAGCCGCGACATTGATTCAAACCATCGTCTATACGACCAAGTTGCATTATCGCGCCTAAAGCAGATACTTATCCTGCGAAAGATGAACATTTCCATCAGAGACATCAAGGAAATCTTCGACGCGCAAAATTCCGACACAGTTTTGTCTGTGCTCGACCGCAAAGTAGACGACATCGACAGCGAAGTCGCCCTGCTGCACGAGTTGAAAGAGATTGTACTCGAGTTTATCAAACAAATCAAGCAAGCGGATTTTCACAACGAGGACCATGTGAAGTTGCTGTATGATAAGGCGATGGAGATTGAGACGTCGCTGTCCAAAGAAAGCGATAGCATCGGGCATTTGTTCGATACATCTGACAAATTGGATGACAGTTTGGAAAGTATCACAGTAAAAATCGAGGACAAGCCCACTCAAACTGCGCCCGAAAAAGAGAAAAGATTCGAAATCAGAAAACACTCTGCCTATCGTTTCATCGGCTGCTCGGTATATTGCCGTTTCAATTGGGGACATCCGCACCATCCGATTATCGATATTATAAGCAGCGCGTGGAAAGCAAAGGAATGGGTTTACTCTACCCTTGATGCCATGACCGAATATCAAACAGATATGCCATATGGTTCGGGTCTTTACATCATGGACAGATACGAGGACACGCCGGGTCGTGAAATGCAAGGGTATATCATCGGAAAATTTATGAAAGCAGACACACCCGTGCCGGATGGCATGGACTGGATTGAAGTGCCCGCAGGACATTTTGCTTTAGGTTGGAATTGCGAAGAAAATTATGTCTACGAAGCCACACGTGAAGCGGGATATACTCCGATGACATGGTTTATACATGGAGAAATTTATCCAAAAAAGATTGAAACCGAATATCCTAATCATACTGATTATGGTGGTTATTTGGTAGAATGTTATAAGCAAGGCGCAGGGCCGTTGTTCGTGGATACGGGAATAGAAAATCGTGTCAATACACAGATTTTGATTGTTCTCGACGCGGATAAATATGAAAAATCATATTTCGATAAAGTTTCCGACCCCGAAACTACGATGAATTTCACTTTTACGTTGGAAATCACCCCGGTCGGCAGCGGTGAAACGCAAAAAGTCACATTGCCCGTCGCTTCAAATTATCAAGAATGGCGCTTGCTGCGCTTCGAGCCGTGTGTTGCCGAGGGTGAAAACCGATTTATTCCCGAAAAAAATGTGAAGTATGATATCGTGCTTGAAATTCGCGAAAATTCAACAGGCGAAGCAAAACACGTTTCGTTCGAACAACCATTTTGGTTAAATGCAGACGCGATTGTGTAAAAAATGAAAACAGGAGGACATTATTATGTCAGCTCAAAAAAAGCGCAAACCAAGACCGAAAATCGACGAAGTAGCAAATAAATTGTTAAGTGATGAAAAGTTGAATTTATTGAATAACTTTATTGAATTTCTTAATGAAAACAAACTGAAACCATCAGGACAATCGAATAATGTATGGAGTGTAAATTACAAAGGCAGAAAAATATGCAATATCGGAGTTTGGGAGGATTATTGGCATATATGTGATATATGCCATTGCAGGAAATTCAACTTTTTTGAAAAAGCCGAGAAGTATATCACAAGCGAGGAGCTAAAACAATATATTTCAAATAATCTTGTTTTGCCTAGCGGACTTCGCGACGGAAATTGCGGGATGTGTATGGGAAGTGTGAATATACTTGTTTTCGGTAACGTTTTTGAAGCTATATGTACTTGCTGTCCGATTGCCCTTCGAAATCCCGAAGTAACACTATTGAAATATGCCGAAGAGTTAGTTTTGATAAGCAAACTTGTCATTGATGATATAGCATCCGAAGATAAAATAGTCTGATAAAAACCGGGAACTGTTTCGAACAGTTTCCGGTTTTTTATGATATAATGTAAACAACAACTCCACGAGGTAACCACATGACCAACCCATCTGACAGAAAACTGGCATTTCGCACGGGGCGCAACACGATTTTCGTGAATGTGCTGCTCTCTGCGTTTAAGCTGTTCGCAGGGATTTTCGCGAATTCGGCGGCGATGATTGCCGATGCCATGCACTCGATCACAGACCTGGTCAGCACGCTGGTAGTCATGGTGGGCATCAAGGCAGCCAGTCGCGCTCCCGACAAGGGACATCCGTACGGGCACGAGCGATTCGAATCGGTAGCGACCCTCATCCTCGCGGCTCTTATTACTTCTGTCGGAGTGTTAATTGGATGGAGCGGAATTGATGCAATCATCAGCGGAGGCTTCCGCTACCTCGAAATTCCCGGGATGCTGGCACTCATCGCGGCAGTGGTGTCACTATTAGTCAAAGAGGGTATGTTCTGGTACATCCGAGCGGCAGCAAAGAAAACCAACTCCAACGCGCTGATGGCGGATGCATGGCACAGCCGTGCGGATGGATTGTCGTCCATCGGCAGTTTCATCGGAATTGGCGGTGCTATGCTCGGATTCCCGATTTTCGACTCGCTGGCGGCGATTGTCATCTCGCTGTTCATCCTCAAAACCGCGTTCAGTATCGCGCGCGATGCACTGGGCAGGATGACCGACAGCTCGTGCGACGACGAAACGGTGGAGAAAATCCGCCAGACTATACTCGCGCACGCCGAAGTTAAGAAAATCGACCTGCTGCGTACAAGAAAATTCGGCAGCCGTGTCTACGTGGATTTGGAAATCAGCGTAGATGCAGAAATGAGCCTGCGTGCTGCACACGAAGTAGCTGAAAATGTGCATAATGCCATCGAGGCGGAGTATGCCCAAGTCAAGCATTGTATGGTGCATGTCAATCCATGTGAGTGTGTGTTTAATACGTCCGAACAAATGCGCAAACATTGACAAATTGGCGCAAAATATGATATAATATATCAAATCGGTTTACTAGGAGGCGAACTATGAAAGAGCATTTAAAAAACTTCACTGTCCGACCATACAAGAAATATAACCTGCGAATCATTATATACACTATGCTTGCACTATTAATGACGGCTATGACAATGCATTGGATTATATGGCGCAATGAGATTTTCGGCAACTTCCAGCTAGTTGTATTTTTATCTCCTATTCTCGCTTTTGTATTCGGTGAAATAGCATTGCAATATACACTTGCACTTTACAGACGACGCATTATTGTAGACGAAAACGAAATCACCTACATCCCAAAATGCGGCAAGAGAAAAGTTTTCACCGAATCTGATGTCAGTAATGTTGTAATACACGTAAAACACCCGGGTCTCGCATCAATGGGACCGGGAGTTAAGCTGTTCCCAACGAAATATATTGAAATTTACCTGTACAGCGGCAAGAAAATACGCTTTTCGGCTAAATACATAAATTCCGACTTGCTTGTGGAACGCTTTCAGAGCAAGAAAATTCCGCTGAAGCAACGGGATAGAGTACGATAAAATTTTGCGAGGAGCCAGAGTATGAATAACTCACTTAACTTTACCGTTCGTCCAAACATAAGAAACAAAATCCTGTTCATTGTGAATTTTGCATTCGTTGTCACACTAACAGCCATGTCAATTCACTGGCTGATTTTGCTGCGTAAATTTAACATCGCGACAATTCTGATGCCTATTATTGCCGTCATACTGGGTCGGCTAGCCGTGCATTATTTTTTCATTTTCTTCAGACGGCGCATTATTGTGAATGAAAACAAAATCACTTACAGACCTGCGTTGGGCAAAGCAATAGTTTTCGACGAATCAGATATAGATGACATAGTTTATCAAATTATTCACAGTGATTTAGGCTCTTTCGGGTGGGGGCGTTCGTTATTCCCGACGAAATTTATCGAAATATATTTGCTATGCGGCAAGAAAATCCGCTTTTCAGCCAAATACATAAATTCCGAATTGCTTGTCGAACGCTTTCAGCAGAAAAAAATACCTCTGCGCCAACGCGACAGAGTAAAATAAGGAGTTATACAATGAAGAAACTACTAGCTCTACTACTCGCTGCTATTGCGCTAATCGCATTTGCGAGTGCCTGTAATGGCACGAACACCACAAACGATGATGTAACGACAACCGAAACCACTACACCTGAGCCCTAACTCTCTTTAGCCGAGCAGCTCGTCGGAGTGTGGGATAGTCCCAATGGAGACCATACCGTTATCTTCAATGCTGATGGTACATTTGTTTTAGAAAGCTACCGTGGACCGAGTGTTGGTTATTTTTCAATTAACGGCAATCGTTTATTTAGATGGGGTCAGCACACATGGCAAACACCTACAATAACAATCGATGACGCTGGGCTTAGAATGGACTGGGGAACAGAATATATTATTTATACAAGGCGATAAATAATATTCATACTAATTACTTAAATGCACCGTTTCGGCGGTGCATTTTCACTTTCAACCATCGCTTGAACAACTATCCAAATAAATCATTGCATTCAACCGCACAAAGTTGATATAATAAGACTATGAAGCTTCATAAACCACACAACTCAAGTAAAGAGGTCAAAATCATGGTTAGTATTTCAGAAAAAATCTCGTCATTACGCAAAGCACACAATCTGACACAAGAAGCCTTGGGCGAGGCAGTCGGGGTTTCTGCTCAAGCAGTAAGCAAATGGGAAAAAGGCGACAGCCTGCCCGACATTTCGGTGATTCCCGACATTTGCAAAACGTTCGGCATCTCGGCGGACGCTTTGCTTGGCAATGAAAGTAGCATAACCTCCGAAACATATGTGGACAAGGCACTTGAAGCATGCAAAAGCATAGACGAGCGTATGCGCCTGCTCCAAAAAGTCATCGCTAGCAGCGTTGACGCCAAACCCGCAGATGACTCGAAGTATCTCTATTCATTATTATCTGACGCTCATGCTTTTACGATAGCCGACGGCAGAGGGTTCGGGATGTTTTTCAACGATATGTCCTACATCAAGAAGATGCTGGACGTAAGTTTTTCTTCCAACAGAATGCTCAAGCTTCTGTCCGATGAAAAAGCTATTCGGGTTTTCTTGCTCATTTGCATTAATGGTATACTAACAGAGAGCGAGATAGTGAAAATCACGGGTTATACCGAGCAAGAAGTGGACGAGAAGATTTTTGCGTTGATGAAATGCTCGACAATCGAGCCGGCGATGGGGACAATTAACAGCACCAACGCTATGGGCTATTCGATGTGCTGCCATCATGGGGTGTCGTTACTGGGTATCATCACGAATTTATTCTTGAGCGAGCCAGAAAGTCGCATGAATATAACCCAGCAAGGCGCGACCAAAAATTCGAATCCGGATTTAATGCGCAAATTTCTCGATTAATCACAAACGCACCGTTTTCCTCGGTGCGTTTTATGTTTGAATATCTCCGCCACACTTCGCATATATTGGAAGCAAACAATATTTGAGGTGTGGTATGATATACAGACAAGACAACAAGCACCGTTGCGAACGGGCTGCGGAATATTTGGTAGATAACAATTCCACAATACGAGCGACGGCTCAAAAATTCGGAATAAGCAAATCGACCATACATAAAGACATCACCGAGCGGCTTGAGAAGATAAATCCCTCATTATACAAAGCCACCAAGCAGGTTTTGGATCAAAACAAAGCCGAGCGGCATATCCGCGGCGGTGCGGCGACAAAAAACAAGTATTTAACAAAGAAATAGAAAAGCGACTCCTGTATTCAACTTTGAATATGGGAGTTGTCTTAGTTACCATAGTAGCTAAGTCTTGCATTCTGTGTTGATTTATGTTACAATATGTGGGAGCCAAGGCTGAAGCGACAGTGCGTTAGCCGAACAAGCCATTCATATATTCCGTCATCGCCGAGTAAACATAGAAAAGGCGGTGATGAACATGGAAAAACAGAATTTCTCTTCCCTGTTTCTTGGGAAACGGCAGTACAAGGAACTATACTACAGAGAAAAAAATAAACGAAATGCACGCAAACGTGAAGTGACCAATCTCGGCGTGTTATTTGCATCATCATTTGTGGCTTTTTGTCTTGGTGTCTGGATTTTTCACACGAGTGAATCAGAATCAGCAATCAATTCCCTGCTCAGCGGATTTGCTCACGCCCTCTTGCCGGGAAGTTTCACTGTCACGAGTTTGGCAAATGTCTTGGCTTGGCTTCTTTTGCCTATAGTTTTGATTTTTCTGAACGCATTCAGTTGTCTATCCATCGCGCAAAGCTCTGTCGTCATTTTCGCGCGAAGCATAATCGGCGGTTTTGGCACGTTCGCTTTGCTTTCCTCTATTGATGGCGGATTTTTTGCCACATTGGCATTTATAATTTTCGCGCTATTTGAGGCGATAATGCTGTTTGTGCTGATTTCATATGCTCAAAGCGCATACTTTTACCAAAATTATATCTTCACATCCTCCACACCACCTAGGCGCACGCCGATTACATTGCATCTTGCCGCCGACTTCGCTTTTTTCTGCGGAATCATGGTTTTATTGTTTTTAGTGCGCGGCTTGCTGGTTCGATTAATTTGAAAGATGAAAAAAATTATGTCTAACGAGAAAAAACAAAGTCTAAGTCTGTACAAACTGCTTAACCACAATAAGAGTGAAGCCGAAGAGTTGGAATTTCAAAAAGCTACCGCTCCCGATGCTCCGCGGAATTTCTTTCTGTTCTTCGTCATACTCAAACGACGAATTTATAACCTGATTCACGTCAACTTGTTGATATTGATATGCAACTTCCCTATCTTCTTCCTCTTGCTTGCCGTCGGAGGCAATTTCAGCGATGTTGCGACAACTCCGCAATCACCACTGTTTCCTAACACATACGGTGCGCTCCAACTTGCCGAAAGCACTCCTTATAGTGCCGTGATGCTGGGCATTTTCGGGACACAATCAACGGTGTATGTGAACAATACAACGACATATATCCTCTATGCTATCGGCGCACTTGTGCTTATCACTTTCGGGCTGGTAAATTGCGGTGTTGCTTATGTCACGCGCAACATGACCAAAGGTGAAAGCGTATCAGTGACTTCTGAGTTTTTCTCTGCGATAAAAACCAACTGGCGTCAAGGCATCATTCTCGGCATATTCGATGTCGCTTTCATGGCAATAACACTGCACAATATCCTGTTCTTTTCAGTTGGAGCGGTCACGGGCGGATTTACTGCAGATATGTTCTTCTTTGTTATGTTGTTCATCACATTTTTCTATCTTTTCGCTCGGATGTATCTCTATCCCATCGCTGTAACATTCAATCTCAGCGTGTACAAAATCATCAAAAATTCATTCATTTTTTCTCTTGTCGGATTAAAACGTAATATCGTCGCACTTGTAGCAATTCTGTTAATTTTGATACTAAATTATACCGTCTTTGTGGCGTTCGCTCCGCTCGGATTCATTCTGCCCATGTTCTTCACACTAGGAGTAATATACTTCATCATGACTTATGCGGTGTGGCCAAATATTGATAAAATTATGATTAAGCCGTATTACAATGCAGACGGGACGCCAAAAGAAGGTACGTTTGAAGAATAGTTGGGATGAAAACGTTCGTACAATCGGAGGAAACATGGACAACTCAATCGGGAAAGTCGGCTCAGCAGCGACGAAACTTAATGATACTAACACAGCAAGAGCTGTCGGAAGTGGCAGTTTGGACGTATTTTCCACGCCTATGATGATAGCGCTTATGGAGCAAGCAGCATGTAATGCATTGGTTGGTGTGATTGATGCTGACGCGACAACTGTAGGAGTGAGCATTTCCGTCGAGCATAAAGCTCCCACTGTATGCGGAAAAATTACTGCAACTGCCAAAGTCATCGCTGTCGATGGTCGACGCATTGACTTTGAGTTGTCAGCATGCGACGAAAGCGGAGAGATCGGCACGGGCATACACTCGCGATTTATCGTAAATATAGAAAAATTCATAGCAAAAGCGAACGAGAGGGTAACAAAATGAAAAAAATCTTTGCAATTAACGGAAGTCCTCGCGAAAGCGGAAATACTGCTTTCATGCTTAAAACAGTGCTGGATATTTGCGCTTCGGCAGGACACCAAGTAGAAGTATATCAAGCGGGCGGGCGAGCTGTTCATGGGTGTTTGGGCGGATGCGGATATTGCACCGCCAATATCGGAAAATGCGTTACAGACGATTGGGTCAACGAAGTTTATCAAAAAATCAAGGCTGCTGATGCAATTTTGCTCGGTTCGCCTACATATTTCGCTGATATCACGCCTGAGCTCAAGGCAGTCATCGACCGCTGCGGAGTTATGTCTCGGCGTGACGGATTTTCACTCAGCCGCAAAATTGGTGCAGGAGTAGTCGCTGTCCGTCGAGCAGGCAGCATTCATGCACTTGACTCGATTGCACATTTTTTTCAGATTAACGACATGATTATGCCGGGCAGTTCGTACTGGAACATGAGCATCGCAGGCGCAGTTGGCTCTGCAGAAGCCGACGAAGAGGGCATCCGCACCATGAAACGTCTTGGCGAGAACATCAATTGGCTGCTCAGTCTTATCCCATAAATATAGACAGACTGTTTAGTCTGTCTTTTTTTGGAGGAATCTATGAAGAAAAATGATGATTCAACGAAGAAAAAGAAACCAAATGATAAGCATCGCATTCGCTTGAAAAAGAAATTCGACAAGAGCGGGCTGGATATTTTCGAGGACCATGAAGCGTTAGAGTTGATGTTGTTTTACGTGCTCCCGCGGGTCAATACTAATCACATAGCGCACGCACTCATGGAGCGTTTTGGAACATTCAGCGGAGTGTTGGATGCAGAAATTTCCGAATTGCAAAAAATTGACGGAATGGGCGAAAATGCAGCGCGATTTCTCAAAATGCTGCCACAAGTTGCGGCGAAATATCGCATGGACAAGTTCAATAAGCGCATAACTCTCGACGATATGGATGCAATCGGCGAATATTTGACAGACTATTATTTAGCGCACACTCGTGAATCGGTTTTGTTGCTGTTGTTCGACAACAAAGTGCGCTTGCTTGAGACAGTTGTGTTGTCAGTTGGCTCGATAAACAGTGCTTCGTTCAGCCCTCGGCGAATTTTCGAGCTTGCGGTACAGCATTCGGCAACTTCTTTCATCATAGCGCACAATCATCCGCATGGATTACTCGTTCCGAGTGATGCGGACATCAGCACAACGACGCAATTGTGGCGCAATTTTGATGCGTTTGAATTACCTATGCAGGAGCACATTCTCGTCGCTGAAGACGGCTGGCTGGGAATTGTGGATTACATCAGAAAACAAAATGAAGTCGACTTCGACTAAGGAGAAATTATGGACAAACTTTACACTGCACACCGCGAGCTACTGCTCAAATACTTCGGCGAAATCTCGGCAATTCCGCGTGAAAGCGGGAACGAGAGCGCTATTGCGGATTATCTTGTGAAATTCGCAGATGAACGCGGACTTTGGAGCCACCGCGACACCACGCATAACGTGCTCATCAAAAAAGATGGCAATATTTCGGGCGAGCCGCTGCTTCTACAGGCGCACAGCGACATGGTTTGCGAGAAGAATGAAGGCACGATGTTTGATTTTGCGCGCGATGGACTGAAACTCGTCGAGGTAGATGGCTGGCTGACGGCAGAGGGCACGACGTTAGGTGCGGACAATGGCTCGGGCATGGCGATGATGCTCGCGATTTTGGGCAGCGATGATGTCAAGCATCCGCCGCTCGAGTGTCTCTTCACCGCACAGGAGGAAGTCGGGCTTGTTGGTGTGGAAAAATTTGATTTTAGCCACATTGCCGCTCGTCGGATGATAAATCTCGACAGCTCGAGTGAAAATATCGCTACGATTGGCTGCGCAGGCGGTGCCGGTGTAGCTTTTGAGCGTAAAATTGACCGAGTACCGCATGCAAATCAGAATTTGCGTGTACAAGTGCGTGGGCTGTTCGGAGGACATAGCGGTTCGGACATTCATCATGGGCGCGGAAATGCCATCAAGATTCTGGCGCAAATACTCTCAGCGTTGTATGCACTTGAAGAGTTCAACCTCGTTTCCCTGTCGGGCGGCGGCAAGAATAATGCCATTCCGCGCGAGAGCCAAGCAGTGATTTCAGTGCTGAATCGCGAAGAGGCGACGGCCCGATTGCTCGAAATCGAGCAGCAAGTACGTAGCTCGCTCATAAGTGAGGATGCGGACTTTCGGATTCTTGTCTCGCGCTGTGGGGCTACGGAAAAAATGGCGACATATCGCGACACGAGATTGATTTTGTCGCAAATTCAGCTCACTCCGAACGGAGTGCTGGCGAAATGGAAGCATGGAGTGCAAGCATCGTCCAATCTTGGCGTAGCCGAGATGGATGGGGACAAATTGCGACTGAGTGCGTACTTGCGCTCACACAACAAAAGTGTGCTTGATGCGACCATTTCGGCGATGGGACAGCTGTGCAAGTTGACCGAGTTTGAGTTGATTCAGGGCATGTCCTATCCGCACTGGGAAGAAGTCGATGGCTCGATGTTAGCAGCACGATTTATGCAGCAAGCGGAGCAAATTTTCGGAAGCACGCCGGTCACACAGGTGTACCATGCGGGGTTGGAGTGCGGCGTGATTATCTCCAAATTGGGTGGTGCGTGCGATGCAATTTCAATTGGACCGGAAACAGAACATTTGCACACACCCGACGAACGCATGAACTTGGAATCGTTCGCCAAGACGTATGAGCTAGTGTTGAGGATGATAGGGAAATAAGAGAACCCCCTCCGTGAACACGGAGGGGATGTTTTATATTTTCTTTATCGGTATCCAATTCTCCCACCGACTTCCCTTTTCGGGATGATTATGTTCCACTTCAATTAAACGAATCACGTTTTCACCATCTTCGTACTTAACATACCCATCAGGTATTTGAACTTTCTTCACCGCTTCTTCAACAATCCATAAATCCCAACCGGGTTGCCACTCATGGGTAACAATAAGAAATTCACATGCAGGAAATTTTCGCAAAGTGAAACCATCGGGCACATCAGCTATATCCATTTCATCAACAAATGTACCTGCCATGTAATTTCCGTTCGGATTAATTAAGTGGTTTACGACAGTACAATTATAAAATGGTTTGTTGCGATATTTTGTAACCATATCCCACCCACCGGACTTGTCAAAATCGTCCCATGCATCTATAATTCCAAGCCAACTTCGCGGATATTCCTTTCCGATAAAATAAAATTCTTCTTTCTTCACTTGATACACAAATATCATTGGTTTTTGTTTCTCGATTTTTTCAAGAGTATCACTTGCTTTAATTAAATCGTCCATTGACACATTTTCCTTTTCATTATTAATATGATTTTTAGAAAAAGAAATCGAATCTACGATGGAAAGCATATTGGTGCTGCCCAACAAATCCAATTGCGCAAGCAAATCGGAACTGGCACGTAGTTCTTCCGCCAATCGCGACAATATTGTCTTAATCGTGGACAGCGACGTTACTTCAATATCAAGTTCGCTTATCTTTTGCTCGAAAACTTCGATTATTTTAGTGCTGTTTTCGTTATTGAAAATTTCTTTTATCTGCTTGACCGAAATTTGCAACTTGCGCAAAATTATAATTTTCTGTAGCCGTTTTATTGCTTCCTCATCATAAACACGATATGCGTAATCTTCTCGCCGGCTGCTTTGCACCAAGCCGATTCGCTCGTAATAACGCAGCATTTGTGCCGAAATTCCGAACATTTTTGATATCTCGCCGATTGTTTGTAGCTCCATAATTTCATTCCTTTTCTTTTCCCTATGCATATTATATAGTCAAACCACTTGAAAACTGTAAGACAGTATTCAAGTGTAAGCGCAGCTTGTCGGCGGAGAATCCGCCGACGTTTGACTATGACACGATCACCAACAGCGCGTTGCGCTGTCAGCGATTCTCAGAATCGGTGCTTCAAAAGTGTACCACTTTTGAAGTGGTTTAAGTATAAACTAGATAACGGTTATCGTGTCAAGAGCTTTTCGAAAAATATTTTAAGTTGTTATTTACAAATTGTCAGCAAAACATCCTCCGTTTTTACGGAGGATGTTTGTTTAATAAAATTTATCCTGCAATCAAGTCAGACCACAAGCGTGAATAGTGATTTGTCATTGAGGGTATGTCTTGGAAGATGAAATCGTTAGCTCCACGAGGACGAGTCAAAGCTGGCTCATTGCGCAAAGAATAATTGGGGCTGTTACGCACAGATGTGTTCGGTGATGCGTAGCGAATCCACTCTGCGTTTTCCATTGCTACTTCGGGCTCAAGCAAGAAATTGATGAACATGTGAGCAGCACCGGGATTGCGTGACGTGTTCGGAATAGCCATAGAGTTGATAAACATATTCGTGCCTTCTTCAGGGAAAACAATACGCAAGTCAGGATTGCTTTCTCGCATAGTTAAGAAATCACCTGCGTAGTAGGCACCGACCCATGCACTTCCTGTTCCCAATGCACCGAAAATGCCATCCATGACTCTGTCTACGAAGCTGAATTGGAACTCCAACAGCTCGGCAGCAGCATCCCAGTCGGCGGTGTCGAGGGAGTTCACGTCCAGACCGAGGTATGCTTGCGCAATGGCAAAGGCATCGCGACGATTGTTAATTGTACGCGCTCTGCCGTTACCTACTCCATTAGGTCCAAATGTCTCATAGTCGAACAGCACTCCCCAGCTTGTAGGTGAGGGGATGTTGTTTTCCGCAAACATACGTGAGTTGTAAATCAATCCTACGAAACCATACTTGTATGGAACTGAGAACAGATTCCCCGGGTCAAAGCCTTGATCTAAGAACGCGCTGTAGACCAGATCCAGATTAGTCAGCAAACTGTGGTCAAGAGGCAAAAGCAAGTCTTCACGAATCATGCGCTCGATCATATACTCTGATGGGATGACTATATCGTGAGGAACGGCTCCGGCACTAATAACACCATGCATTTCTTCGTTAGAATCGTATGTAGTAAGGTTCACATTGATTCCGGTTAAACGCTCAAAAGCTCGGATAATGTTCAGCGAACCGTATGTTCCGTCCGCCATAAACATTCCCCAGTTAAATATGTTTAGAGTTGTACCTACATATTCGTGATTGCGATCAAAAGTGGCACGAGGGTCACTTTCAAGCTGGTCGCGACCGCCGCTGCAGCCGGTCAAAAAGAGCGCCATAGGCAATATAGCTAGGGCAAGGGTTAGTGCAATGAATTTTTTCATGGTTTTGCTCCATTTCTTTTTTCAGATTTTATTTGTATCAAATTGATTAATACCAAGAGAGTAAAGATGGTGATGAATATCAGTGTTGACAAGGCAAATACAGACGGGCGAACGCCTCGTCTTGCTTGGTTAAACACTTCGATGGGAAATGTATTGAACCCAACACCTGTAGTGTAAAAACTGATAATGAAATCATCTAGGGATAGGGCAAATGCCATCATCAAACCGGATATTATCCCGGTTGATATGGTGGGCAGTGTGACTTTGAAAAACGCTCGTACTGGAGTACAGCCAAGATCATATGCCGCTTCGAGCATATGGGGATCGGATTCACGTAGCTTTGGCATGACATTAAGTACAACGAAAGGTGTTGTTATAGTCACATGAGCAATCAACACTGTAACGAATGACAGTGTATTTCTCGTCCCAAGAAAATTGCTGACGAAAATGAACATCAGCATCATGGAAACTCCGGTGACAACGTGGGGGTTCATCATGGGAAATTTGTTTATTCCCATCATAGTGGACTGCATTCGCTTGCTCCTGCTATTGAATATCGCAACAGTTGCCAAAGTGCCGAAAACTGTAGAAATCAGCGATACGCTGCCCGCCAGTATTAGCGAATTTTGCAAGGATATCATCAAGTTTTCGTGATACCGAAACAGCGACACAAACGGTTGAAACGAAAAACTTTCAAAAACCACTGTTGTTGAGCCGGAATTAAACGAAAACACTATCATAACTACGATAGGTAAATACAGAAATGCGAAAACTACTCCTAGCAAAAGTCTTGGAAGAACTTTTTTCATCCTACATTCACCCCCTTTCGCTTGAAAAAGTAGTGATTTAGCGAAATCATAACCATTAAGCAAGCGAAAATAACCACCATTAGCACAAGCGACATTGCCGCTCCGAGATTGTAGTTACGGTTGGAACGCATTTCGTGGGCGATCATATCTCCAGCCATATTGAGCCGTTGATTTCCCAGTTCTGCTGCAATGTAAAAGGTGCTCAAAGCAGGCACCAGTACAAGCGTTACTCCGGTGATAATTCCCGGCATAGATAACGGAAGAATAATACGACGAAATTTATTCCATCCGTTGGCACCAAGATCGCTGGATGCTTCCAGCACTGACTTATCAATCTTTGACAGTATTGTATACAGCGGAATAATCATGAAGGGCAAAAAATTATACACCATCCCGAGGATTACAGCGTACGGTGTGCCGAGTATTTGCTGTGACTCAATGCCGAATAGCGCTATAAAGTTGTTGAGCAATCCTTCACGATCTAGGATGTTCCGCCATGCGTATGTACGAATGAGAAAGTTCATCCACATTGGTAGCATGACTAATGCCATCATCATTCGCTGGGTGTATTTGCCTTGTTTTGTCATGAAGTAGGCAAAAGGATAACCAATCATCAGCGTAAAAAAAGTAGTGGCTATAGCAAAGGCAAATGAGCGCCAAAAATTTTGTCTAAATCGCCATGCGTCGACAAAATTATAGAACCACACAAAACTTCCATCGGTGTCGGTGAAGGCATAATACACGACGAAAATCATTGGTACGACTATGAATAACGCCATCCAAAACGAATATGGCGCGTTAGCCAGTGCCGACCTATAATTACGCGATTTTTGAACGCGTTCGGGGCAATGAGGCAGTGTTTTAACTGTTTTCTGCATCAGTTACCTCCTCACCATCGCTGTCATCGTCAGGGTCGAAATCGGGATTACTCATTTCAACCATTTCTTCGCTGAATGAACTATAGTCACCGAAAACGCCAGAATATTTGGATTTGCGCATGATGTGGATAGCATCCTGCTCAATAGACAGCCCGACATAGTCGCCTTCGCGGTGCTCGTCGGTCGTTTGAACCATCCATTTGTATCCGTTGATATCTATGATGATTTCGTAGTGCACACCCTTGAACGTGACCGAGGTGATGTTGCCGCAGATGGTGCTCTTGTCCGGAGCAATAATATCCACGTCCTCGGGACGAATTACGGCGTCGATGGGTTCGTTTTTACGGAATCCGGTATCGAGACAAGCAAAATCATGACCCTCGAGACGCACAAGTCTGTCTTGCACCATGACTCCGTCGATGATGTTGCTCTCGCCAATGAAGTTGGCGACGAACTCGTTGATCGGCTCGTTGTAAATGTTCGCGGGAGTGCCTATTTGCTGGATGAAACCCTCGTCCATGACGACAACTGTGTCGGACATACTGAGTGCTTCTTCTTGATCATGCGTCACGAAGACGAAAGTGATACCAAGCGTGCGCTGGATGGATTTAAGCTCATTCTGCATGTCTTTGCGGAGTTTATAGTCCAAAGCTGCAAGTGGCTCATCAAGGAGCAGCACTTTAGGCTTGTTGATAACCGCACGAGCAATGGCAACACGCTGTTGTTGTCCGCCAGACAGGGTGTTGATAGAACGCTTTTCGAATCCGCGCAAACCAACGAGGTCGAGCATTTCGTTGACGCGAATGTCTACTTCGCTGCCCCTTACTTTTGCCACACGCAAACCAAAGGCGATGTTCTCGTAAACATTGTAATGCGGAAACAAGGCATAACGCTGAAAAATGGTATTCACCGGCCGCTTGTGCGGAGGAATACCATTTATAATGTTGCCATCAAAAAGAATATCACCTGATTTCGGAGTAATAAACCCTGCTATGATTCGAAGTGTTGTGGTCTTACCACAACCCGACGGACCCAGAAGAGTGACAAACTCGCCATCCTTTATAGATAACGATAGATTGTCGAGAACCGTATTTTCGTCGTAAGCGACAGTGATATTTTTGAGGTCGATAATATTAGATTTTATCATACACAATCCCCCTTTCAAACCCGAAATTAGGCATTCGGTGCCAAAGACTGGGGCACAGTCAATGACTGTGCTATATGTTTGCAAAAATTCAAACTGAGCTATTATATAGTATCTTGACGCAAATGTCAATACTTTTGACGAAAAATATTTTATTTTCTTTTTAATTGCACATATCATACAGTTAAAACAAAGCATCATCTTGACAATTGCAAGCGTTTCATGTATACTTTCAGTAAATACATGTTGACGTAGAGGTAAAGGAAATGTCTCTTATTACACAGGAAATTAAATATTCCAACTTCGGCAGGTGTCTTCTGGCACAATATCAAAATGTTGAAATGATTTTTACGTTGGACATTGGTCCGCGAATTATCAGTTTCACGGCGGATAATGGACCAAACATCATGTTCGAGGATATTTCTCGCCGATTCAAAAATGATGACCCTTTTATCAGCGAAACTTTCGGCGAAAACAGTGTCTGGTACATATACGGCGGACACAGACTGTGGATCTCGCCCGAATATAACGAGACTTATTATCCCGACAACGATCCCATATCGTATATGGTGAGTGGCAATACTGTGACGCTCACACAAGATATACAGCGTACAACAAACTTGCAAATGAGCATGAGTATAACATTTCTCGACGACGGCAAAGTAAAGGTGCTGCACAGCGTCAAAAATATGGGTAGCTTCGCAAAAGAATTCTCTGTATGGGCACTAACTGTGCTTGAGCAAGCCAGTGACCCCCCTCACAACGGAATCGAAATTGTTCCGTACAATGATTCTCGCTCAAATTTGCTTCCAAATCGCTATATGACTGTGTGGCCATATAGTGACATGAGTGATTCACGTGTCAATTGGGGTACCAATTTCCTCACGTTGAGAAACGATCCAAGCATTGTCCCGCCATTCAAATGCGGACTTGATGTGCGCAGCGGCATTGCATTCTACTTGAATCAAAATCAGCTCTTTGTCAAGAAGTTTCCCTATGTCGATGGAGCAACGTATCCGGACAACGGATGCAACTTTGAATCGTATTTCAACGATGCATTCCTCGAACTCGAATCACTGGGACCGCTAGTGAGTGTCGCTCCCGGAGAAGTTGCAACGCATGAAGAAGAGTGGCAGCTCGTTCCGAATGTTTCTGTAGATGTAGCTTCGGATGAGATGAAAATGCAAGCGTTGGTGGATAAGTACAAATAGAAAAAACGCACTCTCGAAAAAGTGCGCTTTGTGAAGTTATACTTGGTAGTATATACGTTTGAGATTATCCAGACTGACTTTCGTGCCGTACAAGCAGTCTTCCATACCCTCGTACTCGACAAAGATATTTCCGCTAAAACCCGAATGTTTGATTTCGCGTATAATTCCGACGATATCGAGGTCACCTTGACCGAGTATCGAACCGCGCAGATACTGCCCTCCTGCCGAGCGAAACCACGCTCCTGAGCAATCAAACTGGGTTGCATCTCCCGGGTCTGTCTCACGCATGTAAAAATCTTTCATGTGTATAGTCGTCGCAAAGGGGAGCATCTTTTTAGTGGCAATTAGCGGACTGTCATCCATACAGATGTAATTGCCCACGTCTAGCTGATGTCCGAAATTATCCGACTGGATGCCCTTCAATATTAGGCGCACACGTTCAGCCCCATTGGCATGAAATCCATGATTTTCGAGCAACAGCTTGATACTCAGCGCCTCTGAATATTCTGCTAATTCCTCATAAGTCTGTACGATAAGCGGCAACTCGTCGATAAATGTTTCTATAGTATTTTGCTCGATTGGACGACGAAATCCGGCACAATCGCAACGAAAAGTCGTTATTCCAAGTTCTTTTGCTGCTAAAATATGCGACTTGATTCGACCGACTTCAGTGCGCAACTCTTCATCAGTTTTTAAGAGGAAATCCGCATTGAGCGAGTAGTTATCGATACCTACTCCATATTTTTCTGCCGCAGTTTTCAAGCATACCGCCAAAGTTTTATCAGATAGTAAGTCTATCCCAAACGGCACTATTTCTATCACTTCGCTTCCCTGTTCGCATAACCATTCGACACCCTGTTCGGGAGTGATGGTCTTATTCATAATCAGCCGACTTATACTGTAAATACTTACGCCAAATTTCAACATATATAGCTCCAAATTTCGATTATTGCTTTGATTATACCAAATTTTCATTCAAAAAACAATGATTTTTCACAGGAAATAAAAATTCATGAAGTTCGTACCCGAAAATAGCCTACTAAACGAGCTAGCCACTCCAATCGTTATTACCACAACCGATGGCATTGTACTATTCAAAAACAAGCTCGCGCACAAACACATAAAATTAGCGCGAACGAAATTTAATATTCTCAAGCATCTTATGCCATGCGAACGGGAAAAATTCAAGCTGTTAGGTCATGCAGCTGCTACAAATGGACTCATTATTCGTTTAGGACTGCAAAATGAGTTGCACGCCTTAATTTGCGAGCACAAATATGGGCAAGAAGTGAGCTACGCATGGATTTTTGCTGACTGCTTTCAACTTGAAGCAATCCTTACTGAATCACAAACTGAAAGTAGCGTAAGATTTTCACAATTGCTCAAGAATTCGCTTAGCAATATTACAAGTGAAAATCTCAAAAGTACCAGCACTCAATTGCGTAGATATGACGCTCTCACTTCTCTCTCTAAGACAGTTTACTCAGCATACTTTGGCAACATCGTACTCAACCAAAGCAGAAAAAGTCTGCACCGAATTGTTGACTTAATAGACTATTTCTCGGAAAAAGTATTTTTGAATCTAGGCTACATATTTAAAATAGAATCGGGAATAAACCAAGATAATTCGATTTTCATAGACCAAGCGAATATTTGCGCCACCGCAATTTTAAAACTTAGCTCACTTTTTCTTGACAGCATTTTAGGAAATAAAGCGCGCATTGATATTCGTATGGATATAGCTGGAATTGCATTTGAGCTGTCCGGTACTTTTGACAATCAGGGTCTGTGCCATGCAAACGAAAAACCCAAACTTAGCCAAGTGTTTCCTAAGCGACATTTGATGAATTTGCAAATTTTAGAGGGGCTTGCAAAGACGTACGATTGGAAATTCGACACTGAATTGACGACCAAGAGTGGGGAAACATTGATGACAGTTCGCATGTTGGTTAAAAAATTTGAAGACCGACGTGGACGAATATTCTGGCAAAAAGATGGCGACGGACAGCCGCCTCTTGGTGAAGATATTCGCAATTTTTTCGATTTTTTAGGAATAGAATAAAGCAAGCGCACTCGATGCATAAGAGTGCGCTTGTTTTATTCTGCTTCGAGTTCTAGCAAGAACTTCTTCCTATCAATACCACCGGCGTAACCCGTGAGACTGGAATCGCTTCCAACGACACGATGACATGGAATCAGTATCGAGATGGGGTTAGCTCCGACAGCACCGCCGACCGCTTGTGCGGACATAGTGGTTATGCCACGTTGCGCGGCGATTTTGCGCGCAATGGCGGCGTATGTAGTCGTTTCACCGTACGGAATTTCAAGCAACAGCTCCCATACAGCACGACGGAATTCTGTGCCTTCAGGCGACATTTGCGGCAACGGCGGTAGCTTGCCTTTGGCGAAATAGCAGTCCAGCCATCGTATCATTTCAGCGAGAGCTCCGCTGGGTTGGTCGAAATCACAAGCATCGCTCGGAGCGCGTCCCGGCAGCCATAGTCCGCAGAGTGTCTCGCTCGTGCCACTGATTGTCAGCTCACCGATTGGCGAGTGATATGCATAATGTTTCACAGTTCTGCCTCCATAATCGGGATGATTTCTTCGATTTTCGAGTCTTCAATGTGCCTGCCGAGGAACATTTCTGCCGCCTCCTTGGCTTGGGCGACGAGCATGGACATGCCACCTGTGGTGGGGATGCCCAACTCGTTTGCTTGGTGCATGAGTTTGGTTTGCGCCGGGTTGTAAATCAGGTCCAGCAAGCACTCGCAGCGCGAAAAAATGCGCAAATCAATGACCGATTCATCCACATTTGGATACATTCCCACGGGTGTGGTGTTGACGATGATTTCGGCATCAGAGTGACGCTCTATGTTGCCGAAATTGTCCTCGCCGTCGAGCGAGATTGTGACAATTTTCCCTGCTCCGCTGTCTGCAAGCACGCATTTAACCGTGCGAGCCGACCCTCCGTTGCCCAATATTAGCACTTT
>Ga0123355_10003142_pt1 | contig 23594 bp, 24 predicted proteins | sample TergutEmb28metaG_3_FD_89872 | JGI IMG/M metagenome (GOLD analysis project Ga0123355, IMG submission 89872) | Embiratermes neotenicus P1 segment gut microbial communities from Petit-Saut dam, French Guiana - Emb289 P1 | ecosystem: Host-associated > Arthropoda: Insects > Digestive system > Gut ... | reverse complement strand
CTTTATAAAATCTTTTGAAAATATGCTTTAAATCTTTGTTATCGATTCCTTGACCATTATCTTCAATTATAATCTCTGTATAAAGGCTTAGCTTGTGATAACTGATTTTAATTTCTCCTTTAATATCTAGGTGTTCAATACTATTTTTTATAATATTAGATAGAGCTTCTAATTCCCATTTATAATCACCAATAAAATAAACATTAGAATCACCACTAATTTCTAATTTAATTTTTTTATGCTTAATTAAATTATTAACGTTAGCAACAACCTCTTCAAAGATTTCTTGAACATTAATTTTAATTTTTTTGAATTCAACTGCATTAGCATCAAATCTGGATAATTTTAAGATAGCGTTAATTAAAAAATTAATGTTCTCCACTTGTAATCGCATATCAATTAGAAACTCATTTCTAGTTTTATCATCCATATCTTTAGCATCAAGCAAGTTATCTAAACCAATTAAAATACTGGTTAAAGGGGTCTTTAGTTGATGAGAGATATCTGATACTCCATCTTTGACATTTTGCTTATCTTTGATGGCATTTTCTGATTGTTCTTTTAACAAAATGGTAATTTTATAGAGTTCATTTTGTAAAATAGATAGTTCATCATCTTGATTATCTGCTAAATTTAAAGCATAGTTTTTGTTATTAATAGCTTTTATATATTTAGTGATTTCACCTACTTTATGATTTTGATTTTTAATATATAAATATATCAAGAATGTGAAAAGAGAACCAAAGCTTATAACAATTAAAATATTGGTAATAATTAATAAATTATAAGTCGTCCTAGTGTTATTTAGCATTTGAATATCACTAACGTGAATACCAAAGACTTCTAAGTTAGCAAGTTTTGTTGTTCTACTATTTAAAATATTAGCAATTTCTTCTTCGGTAATATAAGGATTATTACTTTGAATAAGATTGATAAGACTAAGAACAACCTCATTAACTCTTTGACTATGATTACGGTAGATAAAATAATTATTAGTAAAAGATATTATTAAGAAAAATATTAATCCAATAAATACCCCTGTTAAATTTTTATTTTTCATCAGTTTCCACCATGTAACCAAGACCTTTAACTGTTTTGATGCTATCATTGCCAAGTTTTTCTCTAATTCTTTTAATATTAACCGTTAGTGTGTTATCATTAACAAAATTATCATTGACATCCCAAATTAAATGCATTAGGGTTTCTCTGGTAATAACTCGGTTTAAATTAGTAAATAATAAATGGATGATTTTATATTCTAAAGGGGTCAGATTAATTAGTTTGTCTTGAACAAAAACCTGAGCTTTATCAAGATCTAGCTTGATATTATTTATATTAACTATTTTTGATTTAGTTTGTCTTTTAATAATTTTATCTATTCTAACTAACAATTCTTTAGCTCCAAATGGTTTTGTAATATAATCTTCGGCCCCTAGTTCTAAACCTTTAACAATATCTTCTTCTTGATCTTTAGCGGATAAAAATAAACAGGGGATATTTGAAGTCATTTTAATTTTTTTACATAAATCGTAGCCATTGCCATCAGGAAGTGCAATATCAAGAATAATTAAATCATAGTCTTCTTCTATTTTAATTAAGCTTTCCTGATAACTTAAAGAAGCGGATACATCGTAGCCGCTCATTTCTAGTGAATATTTTAAAGCCTTAACAATTGAGTGATTGTCTTCAACCAATAATATTTTAGCCATTTTTTCACCTCTTTAAGTATTTAAATATTATCATTTCGAATAACTTCAATAATATTTTGTTTATTAATTTGTCTTAATGTAAAACTCATAATCATTTTAACAATTAGGAAAACGGCAATAATTGAAATAATGATTGCAAAGAGATTTGGATCATAAGTCACAATTCCACCTTCAGCATTACTAATAAAATTATAAATTAAATATGAGAAGAACATCCCAATTGGAATACTGATTAGTAATACTTTAATCCCTAAAAAAATACTTTCTAAATTAATCATTTGTTTAAATTCTTTATTAGTGACTCCAATTGCTTTTAACATTGCTAATTCTTTTTTTCTTAAATTTAAACTAGTTGTTAAAGTATTAATAATATTTGTGAGACCTATGATTATTATAACACTTATAAAACCATAGAGAAAGATTGATATCATTAAAACAATTCTAGCAGTAGCTATTCTTGAAGCTTCAAAGTTAGTAACAAACAGACTTTGTGATAATTCAAGAATTTCAGTTTCTAAAGTATCTGGATCATTTGCGTTAATAAGCATATGAGGAAATATCTCTCCTACTACATTACGCATTAACATCTCATCACTTACGATAATATAACCCATCCCCGAAACATTAATTGGGGTTTCAGTTGTTATGGTTGAAATTGGTAAATTAAAGCTTTCTCCATCTAATGATCTAAGTTCAACGTTATTAGTGATTTTATAAAAATGATGATCTGCGTTAGTGGCTTTAATAAATATTCCTTGATTTCTAACCGTTTGATAATTAAGACCTAAAGAATTTACAAAGTTTCTAAAAGCTCTATCGCCAATTGAGTAAACTAGTATCATTTGTTCACTTTCTTCGTCGACTAAATCATGTTCAAGGTCTACATAACGATTATTTATTATCATTGCCGTACTGTTTATAATCCAATAATCTTCATTTTCTTCTAATAACGCTAATATTTGGGGAATAAAATCAGATAAACCTTCTCGTTCACTAGAAGTAATTGCGATATTATATTCGGTTATATCATATCTATGTAGTGTCTCTCTAAAAGTATAATTAATAAAAGAAGACATTGTAATAAAGATAACGACACTAACAATCATTGAAATAACAGTCGTTGTATACCTTTTTTTATTACGCTTCATATTTTTATAAGCGAGTGTTCCTCCTAAACCAAAGATTTTTTCAATAAACCTAGGATTTTTTAATTTCTTTGCTTTAATTTTAATATCATTGTTATTCCTGATATTCATTATTGGTGATATTCTTGAAGTTTTAAAAGCAATAAAGATACATGATAAATAAATAGTTAAAGCGCCTAGAATAATTGAGACTCCAATTGCTAAATACGGAATAATATAAACCATATTGATCAGCGTAAAAGCATCCATCATTAAAGTATTAACAATCCAAATTAGGATGTAAACTGCTATCAAACCGGATATTATACCTAACGGAATTGCTATTAACCCTAAAATAAGCCCTTCAAATAAAACACTTTTTCTAATTTGTTTTTTAGTAGTTCCAATACTGGCTAAGATACCATATTCTTTGGTTCTTTCTAAAACCGAAATTGAAAATCCATTTCGAATAACAAATATACTGGTGAAAATAATAACACTAATAACAACACTAGCAATACCATACAAGATACTTAAAGTATTGTCTCCAACAACACCCTGCCATCTTAGAAGATTTCGATTAGTAATATAGCGTTCTATACCAAACTGCTGTGCTATCAATGCACTTATCTCATCTGTATTTTGAGGATTATGATAATAAACGAATAAATTAATGTCATCTGTTGGTTTATTTAAGTAAGTAATAACGGTGTGTGATTCTTCACCAAACCAATCAACTAAATGATTAAGAATATTATCAGCAATACCAACTATGGTATATTCTCTTGTAAATAAATATTCTTCCTCTTCATTCCAATCAACTATATTTCCATCTTCATCGACATTAATATTTCTTTCTAAATTAAATATTTCCAAACTTAATTTATCACCAATTTGATAATTAGTAACTGATTCTCTGAGAACCCGGTTCGTAATGATTATTTCATTTTCATTTTGAGGTAATCTTCCCTCAATTAACCTAATTCCTGTATTTTCTAAAGCGTTTTCATTAAATGCTGCCACAAATAAATAAGGCGTATGCTCAAACCGATTATCGAAATGAGCATGACCTAAAGGCTGAATATAAAAATAACTTTCAATTCCTCGATGATTTCTAATTACATCAAGGGCTTCTTGAGGAGCTTCTCTAAAAACAGTATGAAATTTACCTCCGATTTTTATTTCCGCTCTTACCATCGTTTCTTGGAAGCTAGCAAACATCCCAGCAACTGCTGTAATCAATGCCACAGATAGGATAATACCAATAAGAGTGACAAAGGTTCTCTTTTTATTTAATTTTAAACTACGAAATGTAAATTTATTTAAGATGTTCATTAAATCACCTCATTACTAATGATTTTTCCATCTTCTAAAGTAATAATTCGGTCGGCTTCTTTTGCTAACTCCAAATCATGTGTAATCATAATAATGGTTTGTTTATACTTTTGATTAGAAACTTTTAATAAAGTAACAACTTCTTCTGATGATTTAGTATCTAAGTTCCCAGTTGGCTCATCAGCTAAGATAATTGCAGGATTATTAATTAGAGCTCGGCCAATTGAAACTCTTTGTTGTTGACCGCCAGATAACTCATTAGGTAAGTGATTAGCTCTCTCTTCTAATCCCAATAATTTTAAAAGATCTTCTAGTTGATTTTTGTCTGTTGGATTACGATCTAAATCTTTAGGCAAAGTAATATTTTCTGCGACATTTAAGATGGGAATCAAATTATAAAACTGATAAATTAATCCCACTTGTCTTCTTCGAAAAATTGCTAAGGCATCATCTTTTAAGTTATAAATATCAACACCATCAACATAGACTTTTCCTGAGGTTGGTTTATCTACGCCACCAATTAAGTGAAGTAATGTTGATTTACCACTTCCGCTAGCTCCAACAATTGCAACAAACTCCCCTTTTTCTACTGAAAAGCTAATATTATTAACAGCATTAACAACATTTTCTCCTTTTCCATAAATTTTTGATAAATTTTCTACTTTTAATATTTCCATTTTCATCCCTCTTCTAATAATATTATATTTTATCAAAGTGACAGATAAGTGACAAATAAAAAAATAGTTATCTTTTAACTATTTTCTTCAGTTGGATTAACATGGACCATGCAATGTTTAACTTTAGGAAAGGCTTTTTCAATCTCGTTATGTACTTCTTGAGCTATATCGTGAGCTTCTTTTAAAGCTAAAGATTTATCTAATAATATTTCAACATCAATGTATATTCGATTACCAAAAAGTCTAGTTCTTAATTTATCAATTCCTTTTACTGAATCATGATTTAAAATAAGCTCCTGAAAGGCTTTTTCTGTTTCCTCATCGCATGCTGTATCCATCATTTTCATAATAGCGTCTTTAAAGATGCTAAGAGCTGTTTTTAAAATAAATATGCAGATAATAATAGCAACTATTGGGTCTAAAATCGGAAAACCTATTAGGGCTCCTAAGATACCAATAAAACTACCAATTGAAGTGATTCCATCTAAACGACTATGCCAAGCATCAGCCATTAAAACACTTGAATCAATTTTTTTAGCAGCACTTCTGACATACCAATAAACACCTTCTTTAACAATAATCGAAATAACCGCTGCTGAAAGAGCTAATAAACCAAATGAAGTTATTTCACCATAGTTACCAGTAATAACATTTTGTAAACCAACCCATCCAATTCCCAAGCCAGTAAAAAAAATTAGAACCGCTAAGATAATCGCTGCTACACATTCATATCTTTCGTGACCATAAGGATGCTTCTTATCAGCTTTTCGGTTAGCTAATTTAACACCAATAATCGCTATTATGGTACTAAATAAATCAGCAATTGAATGGATAGCATCAGAAATCATTGCCGTGGACATAGCTAGTAAACCAGCAATTAATTTAAAAATGGATAATAAAATATTGATAATGATACTATTACGCGCAACTCGCAAGGCAATTTTTTCATTCATTTTTATCTTCCTGTTCTTTTTTATTATATCATATGATATGTTGAATTTTATTCTATTACATAATAAAAAAGCTCTAATTTGAACTTTTTTTAATAATACCATCGTTCTGGATATTTTAAAGTTTTTGTTAGGTGATTATTTAATTGAATTTCTGGGAGATTTCTTCTTGGCATAGCTTTATAACCACTATAAAGGCTATTTTCTTCACTATTCCCTAGAACATACTCTTTTTCTTCATCAGTTAAATTCGTTAATGCACTTTCACCATAGGTATTATATTCTGCTCTAATTTGTAAGTATTCTAAATCTTTTTTTATAATTGTAATCTTTTTCAGTTTTTCAAAAAAGAAATCTAATATTGATTCTTCAATAAATTCTCGAATATTACCTTCGTATATTTCAGCATTTTGATCTTTATCATAATAATATTCAAGGAGCGCGATAAAACCATATTTATTTTCTAAATAACTATATGTTGTATCAATAATTGATAAGTCTTTCTCATTTTTTTGATTAAGAGCTGTTTTTAAGTAACTCATTCTTTCTTCTTGTTTAATATTATTTAGTTCTAAATAAATATCTAGTAGTTTAGCTCGAACTTTAGGTGTTATATCAAAATCAGTATAAAAAATATTAAGAAATACTGATTTTTCTAAAGAAAGAATTAAATCATCATCTGATTTATTAAGATAATCTCTTAATTGTTTATCATCAAGTTGGTATTTAGTACAAAATGAATCTAATAAGATGTCGTTAATAATAAATTTCCATCTTCTAGGGCCACTACGACCATTTTCCTGATATTCTTTGATAGCGCCACTTATTGAATAACCTTTTTCACTAATTAAATAACATATTGCTCGGTAAGGGATTCTTTTATATATTGCATATTTTCTTAATCTTTCACCAATTGAGTTCAATTCAATTTTCGGATCATTCTCTTCAGCTCTAGTTAAGTTTGGAACGGCTAAAATAGTTGGTGTGTTTTCTTTAATTTGTCTGATAGTTTCGTTCATACTAAAACCAGCCAAAATATATTTTCTAATTGAAGTATAATGAACTTCAAACATTTTTGCAGCTTCCATCATGGTTATATATATTTCTTGACCGTCTTCTTTCGTGTATAAAAATTTACCTGGAATATTACTTTTAATAATCATTGCGGCTTCTTCTGGATCGATTTGATTATATTTAGGCATATATAAGTTTTCAACTTTAATTCCATGTCTTTTAGCAACATCAATTTTTGTTTCTTTGTTCATCAAAAACACCCCTTTTTTGATTAGTTTGATATTTTAACAGATTTTCTAGTGTTTTTCAATAAAAAACAAGGTAATCTATTTTATTTCCCTTGTCTATTTTTAATCGCAAACCATATTTCAATAATTAATCCAGGAATAATGAATAATCCTAGAATAAATAACAATATTTTCCAATCTTCAAGAAAGTTTATTGTTTCTCTTCCTATTGTATAAATTCCAAAACTTAATAACCAACCTAAAGTAAAAATTCCAACAGTGATTCCACCAATTGCTAAAGCTCCAATAGCTGTTCCGCCAATTGCCATAAGAGCAATGGCTAAGGCTCCAATTGCTACAACACCAATTGATAGTGCACCAATTGCTATGAATCCAGTTGCTAAAGCTCCAATTGCTACAAATCCTTGCGCTACTGGACCAATTGCCACAAATCCTTTGGCCTTATAAGAACCAACTCCTGTATTAATATGGACAACTGGTAAACCAAAGATTTTACTTTTACTTTTATATTCATAGCGGAATGGAGTTCCTTGGTTAAAGATTTGAGATTCCTCATTACCAACTAAAGTATCGATACTTATATTAAATAACTTACTTAATTCAATTAATTTATCCATTTCCGGAGTTGTTTGCCCCAACTCCCACTTTGATAAGGTTTGTCTGGTAACACTTAACTTCTCTCCTAGTTCTTCTTGTGACCACCCTTTTGCTTTTCTTAATTCAATTAATTTTTCTTGAAAACCCATATTTCTTTCCTCCTGTTTGTTATTTTATATTTTATGATTAGACAAATCTACCAATTAGGGTTGGAAATATGTCAATTAAAGTTAACATTCTTTAAGATAAGATTTATTTAATTCGGTATTCCATAATCCAAGCATCCCATTTTTTACCCTCATGTAATTCATGTTCTTTAACTATATGTAACTTTTTAAAGCCCGCTTTTTCATAGGCTCTAATGGCTCTTTCGTTTACAACTCTTGGGTCAGTAATAATTGCATCCGCTTGTTTTATATTAATCAAATATTCAAAAATCATTTGAATATATTTAGTTCCAAGACCTTTTCCCCAATATTCTGGTTCACCAATAAACTGGTCCATACCAAAAACTATTTCGTTTTTATCTTCGTATTCATATTCTTTATATACTTCATTATAAACACGATATATCTGCCCATAACCAATTGGTATTTCATTATATTCAATGATGACTCTAACAATTTCATCTTCCCATAACTCATAAAATTCTTCTTGAATCATTTCTAGAGTAAATGGTTTATCTCTACCTTCATACCATTCTAAAACTCTTTCATCATTCATCCATTTATGCATTAGACTTTTATCAGCTCCGGTTAATTCTCTAATAATTAGATTCTCTTTTTTTAACAACATTTTTCCTCTTCTTCTAGTGAAAGTTTGTATACTTTTTAGCAAATTCAGTTAAAGCATTACACAACTTTTCACATTCTTGTAATTTGTTTTTATTCCTTAATCTTTGATTTATTTCAATTTGAATAATATCAATTCCTGTATTTTCAAAAATATATTTTGTAATGCCACCACCTTTAAAAGGATTATTCATGACAACATTTTCAATACCATGTTCTTTTAAATAATCAATTAAAGTATTTTGAGTAGTTAAATCTACTGTTAAATTTGATAAAGTACCAAATTCAACATCAAAATTATGCGATGCTTTTGCACCATGCAAATCAATTAATAGTTTAATGTTATTATCGTTAATATATTTTAGTAAAACTTCTTTAAAATCATCAACGATTAACGAATTGGAATCAACTCCGTTATCAATTGATTTAATTAAATAATTTCCATTAATTTTATTAGCAACATATTGGCAGATAGCTGCCGTAAATGGTTCTGAGTATTTAATGCTATCTTCTTTTAATTGCTGAACTGTGTGAACAGCAGTAAACATAATTGGCGTCTTTCCTTGTTTACTTTTATATGAAAAGATTTGGACATTTTTTTCATACGTCATAAGTTCTTTTTCAAAATCCATTTATATCATTCCTTTATAATCCAAGTTTCTTCATTAAATAATATTTTTGCTTTTAAGTCTAATTCGCTAGCAAAACCTTTAATTGCTTTAAATATCTTTGGTAGAAAATAAAAGGTATCCAGGTCGGTCTTATTTATTTTCTTATTAGCAACAAAATTAACGATTAATTCTTGATCGTTAATCTCAATAATAATATCTTCTATATGCTGCGACTCTTTAACTACAGGAATCTTTTTTCCAGCATTAGTTATTCGATCACCTTTAATGTCTATTTTATCAGCAAAAATTAAGACTTTGGCAATAAAATTATTTGTTGTTTCCTTGCCACTATGTAATTTTATTGCTTCTAATACCATTTCATTATCACTTGTTTTAATGTCATTATTTTCAAAATATTCTTTAGCTAACTGATAGCTTTTTTCTGCATGGTTATCTTTACCATAAGCGCACCCTATATCATGGAGTAATGCTGCTATTTTAGCCATTTCAATTATTTCTTGATTATAATTTAATTTTATTAAAACATCTTCAACAGTTTTAATAACGTTATTGATATGCAAAGAACTATGATTGTGCCATAGTTCCCCATCTTGCTCTAATAACTCTATTTGCTCATATAATTTAATTATGTAAGGATCTTGCTTTATTTTTTCAAACATATCTTTTTACCTCATAGATTTATCATATCATAAAAACATTTCAGTCGCTAATTGGTATTTACTTTTTTGGCAAAGAGTAATCTCTCTATTAAAATTTAAGATAAGCTTTTTGACTTTGATTAAGGATTCAATTGATGCTTTTAATATCTCTATCTCCATCTCTTTAGGTAGTAGTCTTTTTTCTCCATTAAGTGGATTAATTGCCACTGCATTATCAAAAGTTATTTCAAATAGATTATTACCATCAACTAAATGATAAGTTTCTCTTGCTTTTTCAAGATTAACTACCTGTTTTAAATCTTTTGGTATTTTAACCCTAGGATATTGCTTCTTAAATTTAAAAAGAGCATTTTCTATGGTCGGTTCACCCATAAACTTTAATTCGATTTCTTTTTTATTTATATAATCATTATTTTGTTCAATCGGTATTTTATAAGTAACTTTATGCTCTCCTTTTTCGCTTTTTTTAAGTCTAATGCGAAAAATATAATTAGTTTTTAATAAATCTTTATTTGGAGTATCAAAATACAAGTATTTTTTTAGTTGAGATTTTTTCTTTTGACTTTGATTAACTTGATATCCATTTTCCTTTAAAAAATTAATTATTTCTTTGTTATTAATATTATTAATGAGGAAAATTGTTTCGATTTCTTGTTTTACCATATTTATATATTCTCCTTTTTTATAAAAAAGATTAACTTTAGTTAATCTTTAATCATGACGATTAGTTAAATCCCCTTCAGTTTTAGTATACATGATAATCGTTTCTCCATGACTACTGAACCTAATATCAACTAAGAGAATACGATTTTGATTTACTGATCGAGTTCCTAGTGTTACGATACCAAAGCCAAGGTTTTCCAAAGTAACAAAATGATATCTAGATAATAATGCTTCAACATAGGTTTCAATATCTTCTGCTGAAACAGCACCTGATGCATAAGTTATAGTTACTACTCGCTCATCATTAGACCATTCTCTACTAATACCAATGATACTTCTTTCCCCAACGATAGCATAAATTGTTGGAATACTATCATTACCAAGATTAATTGTTTCATTAGTTTGCATATCTCTAAATGAGATAATACCCCATGTAACAAGGGCAATGATTATTCCTAGAATAACTGTAGCAATAGTAATTTTTTTACGTTTATTATTATTGGAGACAATAGGTTCCATTTGACCATAAAGAATTTGATGTCCACAATGAGCACAAATTGGATCATTTGTGTTATTTCCATTTCCACAGTTTTGGCAAAACAACATAGACTACACCCACCTCTATGATTCCATTATATCATTTTTAATAAAAAAACAATCATACTTTTTTTCCAGTATGATTGGCTTTAAATATAAAATCATTTTCTAATAAATATTATACCAGGCCAGTTATCACAAACGATTCTATCATCATCTCTTAAAAACCTACAATATTCTGATATTTCGCCAGGAAAAGTATCAGAATAAATCAAGGTGATTATCTCGTCCGCGCTCATTTTAAATCTACCATTTCCTCTTGCTTCTGAATTCTCAAAATAATGAATAAATCTTCCGTTACGTTTAAATATAAGCTGATGTCTAATAACATTAGATTCCCATTCCTGGGTTACGGAAGTTTAAGACAATAATATCATAGCCCTTAGACTTTAACATTTCTGAATGATTAGCATGTAACTCACCCTTAGGATCAGTTAAAATCAATTTTATTTTCATTTTTCTTTGGTGCTACTTTAATGCTTCTTTGTCAATGGTTGCCGCATAGTCCAACAACCATTGACAAGATAAGATATAATTAATTTTTTGTGTAATAATGATAAAGATAATAGATACCAGTAATGATTGCTAAAATTCCACCAATTAATAAAAATGTTTTTGCCTCAAAAGTTGCACCATCAACAATCCCTATAATACTGGCAGCAAAAAAGCTAGAAAATGAAAGTAAATATCCTATTGTAATTAATGCTTTAGTTTTATTTTGATTATAATGTTGTATTGTTTTAATGACATTTTCTTCAAACTTTTCTTGATAGTTGTTTTTATCAGTACTAATCTTTTCACCACTCAATAACTCATTGATACTAACCCCAAGTTCATAACTTAATGGTTTTAATAAAGATAAATCAGGCATGCTATTTCCATTTTCCCATCTTGAAATGCTCTTATTATTAACATTTAACTTTTTCGCTAAGACTTCTTGGGTCATGTTTTTTTCTTTACGAAGCTGAGCTATAAATTTTCCTATTTTTATTTGATTCATATTTATTTTCCTCCACGTTAATATTATAAATTTTTATTTACTACAAAAATATACCACAGCGGAAGAATTACTCTCGAATTATAAGAATATTCGTGATTTCTAGCCCAATTTAGCAGAAAAAGTCTTTCCATTTTGATTCAATATGCTTGTAAAATACTATATTGTACTTACAATTATGTTTGAAGCTGCTTTTTTCCATCTCATTATATAGTTTAACCAACCAATTTGATAATCCTACATTTCAGTCAGTTTATTTATTACTGCTCGGCATAAAAGACCGAGTTTCTTACTTATATGGTGCGAGGAGCAGGTGACATACGAACTGTCATCTCACTCATCACGTAATACAAGTTATACCATAACGTACTAAATATTGGAACACTTTTTGTACGTTTTTTGGACATTTAGAATGCGTTTATGCGTTTTGCCCTATTTTACGCAAGAAAAAAGCACTTGCAATTCGTACATTCATATATATTACAGGCATTAAACGAGAGGCTATTAATGGGCAAATATTTATTAGAAGTTATTATCTAATATGATTTTTGACATTAAAAGTGTTATTTAATTTTATATTACAACTATCTAACATTAATATGCGCAATGTCAAAATCAGCTTAATGGCATATTTCCCACATTCATCTTTGTCAAATCTTGTTCCTAAAGTATTCGAATGGCAAAGCCAATTACGATGTTCTATCATTTTGTTTATTGTGCTTTTTCTTTGTTTACTGCTTCCAAATTCACCTAAAAGTAAATTATTGCATCTTATAGCTTTTACTAGGCACGAATGTAAACCGGGTAACTTTCTAGTCTTGCAAATTCTAAACGCAAGTTTTTGTAGCCACTTTTCTTTTTTGTGGGTATCGATAGATAAACCGCATACGTAACCCTCTACACATTGGATAAATCTCAACAAATAGTCTTCTTCAAAGGTCTCCATACACAATGCATGCCTAAACAATTCAAATGTAACATATGTTTTATCTCTATTATATATCCATAATTTATAGAAATTATCCCAATCCAACGATTCGTATGGTAAAGGTTTCAAATATTTTTGGAACTTCCATTTTATTTTATTTTCTCTAAAGTAATTACAATATTTTAAAAGCGTTCTTCCGCATGCAAATTCAATATGTGAAAAACTGAACCAATGACCTCTTATCAGAAATACCATCTCTTGAAATTTATATATTCGTTCAATTAATGGTTCTATAGTCTTTAAATCTTTTGAAGTTGACTTTATTTCTACTCCTACCAAATGTTTAAAAATAGGACTATCAATAGAAAGTGTTGGATCCATTTCCATCAGTTGTTTTTTGAATTCGTCAGAATCTTCTTTTTCTAAAAAATCAACTGCGATATTTATACCATCACCTGTATTTATTCTAACATCTCTAATAGATGTTAGAGTTTTTGGTTGATGAGTAATTATCACTTTAATTGATTTTGTTTTTATTTCTTCTACATTTTTAATATGTTTACCGATTAGAAAACCATTATAAGATATTGTGAAGTGCTTTTCAAAACGATAAGGCCAATTTTTAAAGTATGTAGCCATAGTAACATCAAATAAAGTTACCTTTTCTCCTTTATCAGTTTCACAATATAAAAAACCAGCTTCAAAAAATTCTTGTTTTTCCTTAATAATCAAATCTTCAAAACTTTTTGAACACAAAACCTCTTTTGAACTTTGATTATCAGTTGTAACAATAAAAATTTGATTAATAGAGCTATGCCTTTTTCCATTGTTAACTGGTAAATTAAGTATTCTTTCAATTGTAATTTCCATCAAATTGACCACTTCCTTATATAAGGATTATAACAAAAAACGAACTATTTAAAATAGTTCGAGTAAAAATCTTATGGTGCCCATGGCCAGACTCGAACTGGCACGGTATTGCTACCATTGGATTTTGAGTCCAACATGTCTACCAATTCCACCACATGGGCCTATTTTAATTATAACACATCAAAACCTTTTCGATAATATTTTACTTCGAATATATTCTTTTTCAATTTTTTTGTTGACAACTATGGTATTGTTTAAATGATCCATTAAACTATCTAAATATTGTTCATAAAAATTAATTTTTTCGAGAGTTGGCTCAGATAATAAAAAGTCATAGATAATTCTTTGTATTTCAACATCTGCATATCTTCTAATTGGTGATGTAACATGACCATAATATCCTTCATCCAAAGCTTGATGACCAATGTTGTGTCTTTGGTATTTAGCATTATCAGCAATATTTGCCAAACTATTTAAAATATCATTAATAGCTGGTAGGTTATCATCTTTATAAAATCCCTGAAAAGAGTCTTTTATTTTTTCTAATTCTTCTTTACGATAAAATTTATGGGTTCTAAAAAAGAAAGGTATATCACTATTTTTTCCGAGTTTTGCGGTTGTTTGTGAATTAATTAAAACCATGATGCTCTCAATAATTTTATGCGCATTACTTTTTTTAGTAGGATGATCAAAATCAAAGTAATCATAAGCATCAATATTAATTCTTTTACTCTTACTTTGTAGAATTGATGATAAATTAGAGAAGTGATTTAGCATTACTTCTAATTCATAATCTGGATCACCTTTTATTAAAATATGGTTTGCCTCATCATGAGATAATCTTCTATTAACAAGAATTGATGCTGGGGCAATATCAATTTCTCTTTCAATCTCGCCATTTTGGTTAATTACCATATAAAAGCGCATTGTATTTTTAGGACTTCCGGCTGTTAAAGAGCATAAATCTTCGGAAAGAATATTAGGAAACATATGCTCGATTCGATCAGGAAAGTAAAAAGTATTTACTTTTTTACGGGCAATCATATCAATTCTTGATCCTCTTTTAATTAACGAAGCAACATCAGCAATATAACCATAAACATGATATTTGCCATCAATAAATTTAATAGAAATTGCATCATCTAAATCAGTTGAATAGGCTCCATCAATGGTAACTATTTTTTGATCATTAATGATTAGTCTGCCTTCTTTATTTAATTTAAATTTGCTTTTTTCATCTTCTGGAGTCCAAATATAAACATTATATTTTTCTAATACTTCTTCTGGTTCAATGGCTTTACTACCAGTTATTGTATGACATAATGATTTTAACCACAGAAGCTTTTGTGAATCTTCAACTTTATTAGTTGCACAAATTAGTATTTTTTCAACACTTTGTTTAATATCTTCATCAATAATCATATTTTTACTTTCCAAAAAGATTTCAATAACATTTTGATGATAAGTTAAATTAGGAATATTAGCAGGAATTTTTTTGTTAAGGATCATTTTAACAAATGCTTCGATTAAATTACAAATAATTGGTGTGCCGTCTTTATCTTTAAGGTTTACAAAATCAGGATATCTCTCAATTAATTCTTTAATATCCTTAATATCTTTGATTTCGTAGATAAATTTCATGATAAAGCGATAGTGATCTTTATTAATATCTAAAGATTTGGTTTTAACAATATTTAAACGACGATAGATTTCATTTAAAAATTTATAAAGTTCTGGTTCCGTTTTTCTAATCTGTCTTTGGTGATTTTCAATAATTGATAAAGCGTTTTTTGCTTTACGATAACTATAAACTTGAGAAAAGCTATTATTTTCCTCACAAAATAGATTAAGATAATGAGTTATCTTTTCAATATATTCAAGATTAGGTTCTACTTCTTCATTAATAGTTAGTCTTACTTCAGCTTCTAAGTTTTTAAATAATTCTTGTACAATACGTTTTCGACGGTTTGTATTTAATAAATAAGTAAATTCGCTTGTAGTAATTTTATCACCCTGAACAATTCCTGGAATACTTGTTCTAATGTTTTGGATTCCTTCTTTATCCCACGCTAATTTAACTGTCCTAAATTTTTGATAAAGCTCTGTTTCTTTAACAATTTTAAAAACTTCATTAAAATTCTCATCTAGCTGTTTCCTAGTTCTTAAATCCATTCTAATGTTTTTATGCATTAAAAAACTCTGGATAATCATTCCATGATATTGATAATTAAAGTCTGGATCATTGTTTATAAGAGCTGTTAAATAAGCATTAATTAAATCCTGAATTAAATGAGTTTCTTGGTCGTTTAAATTAACTACATGATGATGTTCTAAAAGATAATCAATTACTTTGTTACTAACTTGCTTATTAATCATTCTTTTCATGTAGAAAAAATCATATTTAAAACTTACCTCAGTATTCATAATGTTCCCCCTGATCATATGCTTACTCTAATATAATAATTATATCTTAAAGCAAGAAAAAAACCAATAAAAATTGGTTTAAATTTTTGCTTCTTCTTTATAAATCGAATTGAATAATTCTTCATCTTCAATTTTTAGCTCTTCTTGCTTTGGTAAATCTTCGATGGTTGCAAGCCCAAAGTAATCAAGAAATTCATTAGTAACAGTATAGAGGTTTGGTCTGCCTGGCATATCACTTTTACCAGATTCTTTAATTAATTCTTTGGCAATTAGTTTACGAATAATATGAGAGGTACTAACACCTCTTAGTTCATCAACTTCTGCTCTTGTCATTGGTCCATTATAAGCAATAATTGCTAGAGTTTCTAAAGCGGCTTGACTTAAAGTATTAATCTCTGGATTACCAACTAATTTTTGATAATATGTTTTATGTTCTTGTTTTGTGGTTAATTTAAAAGCATCACCTAAATAAGTAACTTTTAGGCCTCGGTTTTCTTTTTCATAGTTTGTTTTTAATTCTTTGAGTAATTCTTTTGTTTTCATTTCATCTATTTCAAGAGTTTCACTGAGTACTTTTAAACTAATTCCTTCTTCACCAACAACAAATAAAATACCTTCTAAAATACCTAATAAATTCATGTTTATTGCTCCAATTCTACGTAGATATCAGCAAAATTATTTTTTTGCATGATTTTAATCTCATGATTTTTAGCCATGCTTAAGATGGCTAAAAAAGTCGTTATCACATAGCCTTTTGATAAATCATCAAATAGTTCAGTAAATTTGACTCTCCCTTGATTATCCGTTAGTAATTTTCTTACTTGTGAACATCTTTGCTCAACACTAATTTCTTTTTGGGTAATATGAGTATTTAATGGAGCGGTTCCTTTGGCTCTTTTTAAATATCCCTCAAATGCCGTTAATAAATCATTTAAAGATACATCACTTAGGGGCAACCTTTTTATTTCTTCATAATGTTCTAAAGAACCCCTAGTTGTATAAACTTCACCTCTTTTAGCTTCTAACTCTTTAAAGTTTATTGCTAATGATTTAATTTTATCATATTCAATTAAGCGAGCTGCTAACTCATCCGGGTTTTGGAATTCGTATTCTTCATCACTATCTTCATCATGATTATTTAAAAGCGTTTTACTTTTTAAATGAATTAACTCACTCGCCATTACTAAATATTCACTTGAGGCATCAATTGTTAGATTTTTATTTTGTTCAATGAAGTTCAAATATTCTTTAGTTATGATATTAATATCAATATCATAAATATCTTGTTTTTTAGTTTTAATTAAATGTAATAATAAATCTAAAGGACCTTCAAAGTCTTTAACGGTTAGTCTCATCGACATTCAAATCCTTGGGCAATCATTTGATATCTGACCCGGTTGGCACTTCTTTCAAATTCATGGAAATGATATGGAGGAAAGTCACCTTCCAGTTCAAAACCATATAATGAGATATAGGCTGTAAATTCTACTCCAAAGCTTGTTTCTTCAGCTGAGGCAGTACTATTTTCATTTAAATTAATCGCATTAGCAAAAGCTTCGTAATAACGTAGTCTTTCGATATGAGCTTCTAAATCATTATCATTAACTCGTGCTCTGAAGTTATGAACTAATGAAATTAATAGATCATCTTCAAAAGTATAGATAAAATCAGAATAATCAAAAGTACAAGTTAAGGTTTGTTCTTCGCCTAATTCAATTTCGTCATAATCTTCTTCAGTTAATCTTTGAACTCGGCCGTAATAAGCCACATCCGGATTAAAACTAATCGGTGGCCTAATAACTAAACTCATCTCTTCATTTTCATTACCAATTATCCCTGTTAATTTGACTCTTCTAATAATTCGTTCATCAGCACCCATTATTTCAAAATAGAGAGTATCTTCACTTAAATTAACTGGTTCTTCTTCGTTAGTTCGAATATAAAAAACAATCGCATTCGCTCCTAAACGAACATTGGTAATATTAATATCATCAAAAATAATATGAGCATCACTACCTAATAAATGAATTGTATTATTCGTAATGGCTTGTTCATCTGGTTCTTCACCAAAGAAACGATCGTAAAGCTGGCCTAACCATCCTTCATCTTCTTGTAAGAATGTATGGACATATGGCCAAGCTAAGAAAATACTTAGTAGTAATACGAATATAATAACAATAAAACCCATATTTCCAGTACTATCTTTTTTTAAATGACCTAAAACCACAGGTTCTGGGTTAAGATTTGGCTCTTTTTGTGGAGTATTTTGATTTTCCATAAAATTCGCCTCCTATTCTTCTAAATTATAGCAGAAAAAAACTAAAAATTAAAGCTCTCTTCCATCTAAGCTAAAACTTTTAGCTGCGGTAATTTCCACATCAATTATTTTACCAATATTTTCTTTTTTACCTTCAATATTTACTAACTTCATATTTTCTGTATATCCACAGATTTTCGTTTCATCTTTTTCACTAATTCCAGTTACTAATACTTTACAGATTTCACCTAATAATTTCTCGTTTTTTCGTCTTGAGAAGTCATTAACTAACTTATTTAACTTTTGTAATCTAGCCTTTTTAACTTCTTCAGTTAAGCCATTTTTTAACTTAGCTGCTGGAGTTCCTTCTCTTGGTGAAAAAATAAAAGTGAATGCACCATCAAACTGACACTCTTTTACTACTTCTAAAGTTTCGTTAAAATCAGCTTCTGTTTCTCCGGGAAAAGCGACAATAATATCAGTTGTAACACTAGCGTGAGGAACTTTAGTTTTTATTTTATTAAATAACTTTAAATAATCTTCTTTAGAATATTTTCGATTCATCGCTTTTAAAATATTGTTTGAACCAGATTGAACAGGTAAATGAACATAAGGCATAACATTATCACACTCAGCAATAATATCAATCATTTCATCTGTGAAATCCCACGGATGGGATGTCACAAATCTAATTCTTGGAATCTTTGTTTTACTAACTAATTTTAATAATTCGCTAAATTCTACTTTTTCTTCTAAGTCTTTACCATAAGCATTAACATTTTGTCCCAGTAAAGTTATTTCTTGATAACCATTTTTAATTAAGTCTTCTACTTCTTTTAAAATATCTTGAGGTTTTCTACTTCTTTGTTTTCCTCTTGTAAATGGCACAATACAATAACTACAGAATTTATCACAGCCGTACATAATATTAACCCATGCAGTTATCTTTGAATCTCTAATATATCTATTATTAAATTCTATAACATCGCCTTCTTTACTATAGACATTAATAGTTTGTTTAACGCCTTTTTCTTTAAGCATAGTTGGTAGCTCGCTAATATTATGAGTACCAAAGATTAAATCAATATATGAATGCCTTTCTTTAATTTCATTAACTACTTTTTCTTCTTGAGCCATACAACCACATAAAGCTAAGATTAAATCAGGTTTTTGTTTTTTTAAGTGCTTACATTTCCCCAAAAAGCCAAAGACTTTATCTTCAGCATTTTCTCTAATTGCACAAGTATTTAAAATAATAATGTCACTTGAGTCAAAATCTTCGGTTTCTTGAAAACCCATTCCTTCTAGAATTGCTTTAATTTCTTCTGAATCATGCACATTCATTTGACAGCCATAGGTTCTGATAAAATAATTTTTATTATTAAAAAGATTTGGTAAATCTCTATTCTCATAAATATAATTTGTTTTTGTATCAGTACGTTTTGCTGCTTCTAACATATTTGGTAAATTCATTTTTATCACCACTTCTTGCATATGAATTATAGCATATTATTAGTTTTTAGAAAATAAAAAAAGCGCTAGCTTATTTCAGCAACGCTCCCCATTTGATTAGTTAAAGGTAATTATTAATATTTAAGCATGTATTAATTTGATGAATTAAGGCTCATACATGGCCTCATATCTTTTCATCCTCTATTTTTTATTTATGTATTAACAATTAATAGTAGGAAATATTTTTCTTTATAACATATATCACCCCTTTCAAAGAATGAATAAACTAGAATAGTTAAGTTTATTGGTTCATTGTAATGTTAACATTATTGCTATCAAGTTGATCATTATAGATTCGACTTTGATAAGCTAAAGCCAACAAGACTAATATTAGGAGTAAGTAAAAAATAACCACTCCTTTATAATTAGCTGCTTTTTCTAACATATTGCCACTCCCTTTCACTTAAACTTAGTTTAACACGAACAATTGTTTATAGTCAACTATTTTAGAAACAATTGTTTGACATTTTACACTTCGTGTGTTAATATCATTTTAGGATGTGATAGATTTTGGAGAAGTTAACAAAAAAACAAGAAGAAGTTCTTGTATTCATTAAAAAATATATCGTCAAGAATGGTTATCCACCATCGGTAAGAGAAATATGTACTGGTTTAGATTTAAAGAGTCCGGCTACGGTTCATGTCCATTTAAATCAATTACAAATGCGTGGTGCTATTACTAAAGCTAAATCTAAATTTAGAACTATTGAGGTTGTTGGTGATAACGAGTATGCTCCAAGAGATGAAAACTTAGTTAAAGTTCCATTACTCGGAAAGATTACTGCGGGTTCTCCAATTGAAGCAATTGAAAATCCCGATGAATTATTTACACTACCAGCTAGTTTAATTCCAAATAAGGAAACTATCTTCACTTTAAAGGTTGATGGAGAGAGTATGATTAATGCTGGTATCTTTGATGGGGATATTGTTATTGTCCAAAAGCAAAAAGTAGCTCGTAATGGTGAGATTGTTGTAGCAATGAACGGTGAAAATGAAGTTACACTTAAAACATTCTATAAAGAAGTGGATCACATTAGACTACAACCAGAAAATGATACTATGGAACCAATTATCTTAGATGACTGTGTTATCTTAGGTAAAGCTATTGGCTTATATCGTAAATTCTAACAAAAAAATCCTGTTAATCAGGATTTTTTTATTTTATTGATTTATTAATTCTAAAGGCGTTCCAGAAAGACTAAATCCTCCACCATAATCAGTAATTGATTCAATATCAGCATTTATAAACGAATTTTGGCCATCTTCCATAAACTCAAATTGTTCTGTCTCAGAAATCGGATGTTCAAATGCTGTTGCATTAAAAGCTACTTCACCATCACCTAAATCCATATATAGCCTAGTATAAGTAATGTAATTACCTTCTTTAGTAAAAGTCCCTCTTGTTAATTCAACATCATTCCCATCTCGCCAAACAGATCTTAAGGAAGCTGTTCCATCTTCGTTAAGGGTTAAGTAAACATCCACTACATCTCCAAAATAAGATTCAATATGACCACGATAAGTGCCATAACGGAAACTACTAGTACTTTCTCCATTATTAGCGGGGGTATCCTCGGTATTACTTAAAATAAAATATCCCCCTAAGCCTAAAATTACTAATATTATGATAGCAATTAAAACTTTTAAAAATTTATTATTTTCCATATTAATTCGAACCTCCTTTTACTAACATTCAAAACTGAAGCGATTTGTCTGTTGAACAGATGTATCTCGAGGATTAACTGGCGTACTACTTGCACGAGTTCCTGTTCTTACTTCAAGATGTAAATGTGGCCAACAAGCATAACCACCTGACGTACCAACAGTTCCAATAACTTGTCCTTGTGAAACATTCACTTGTCTCCAACCAGTATTTTGTCCATTATTTAATGCCACTGTATCTAAATGGGCATATAGAGTTATAATACCATCTCCATGATATAACCATACTTGAGTTCCCCATCCGCCACCGCAATCAGCTGCACTCGGATTATATCTACGAGGATCAGTATGACTTCTTTGCGCAGGACAATTCCAACTTACACAACCAACATCCGCAACTCTAATCCAAGTTGCATCCGCAGAAGCTCTTACCTGAGTTCCTCTTGGAGCATCGAAATCAATTCCTCGATGAAATCTACTGCCGACATCAGCACGTTGCCTATTGTTAGCAGGACCATAGTATCGCCAGTCGCGATTATGAAATACTGCTGTTCCATATTGACGATCACCAAAATATGATGAAGTAGCACTACAGGCAATTCCTGGCGCTCGAAGTTGTAAAACATTTGGTGCCATCGGCGAAGTTGTTGTTGCTTGAGTAGTCGTTGTTGTATTACCAGGAGTTGTTGTTACTGGTCTTGTCGTTGTCGTCGGCTGATTCGGACATTGAGGAGCATTTAATGACATTCCTTGACGATTAACATATACCGTTTGACCATTATGTGTTCCTCGACAAAATTGATGAGCTACAACGTTACCATCTGATTGTGGGAGTCTGGTTCCATGAACACATGCTTGCTCAGGGCGACCATCTAAAACTATTCTTGAGCCACATGGTAGGGTTCCTGGTGTCCCATTCATTGATCCAGCACGAAATTCCGTACTTTGGCCTGAGAAACGCACTATTTCACCACAACTTGCTGGACTTTCACCTAAATTTTGACGACGAACAATAGTCGGCGTACTTAATTGAATACCATTAATTGCTGTTACTTCACACGAAGAAGTCTCTAATCTATTAGCATCGCAAGTAGTAACAAACACTACATCACCACAAGATACTTGAACTCCAGATATTGTTGCCGGTCTGATAACGTGACGATCTTCATGAATTTCATCTCTTCCTGTTCCACCAGTAGTGACAACAGTTAATCTTGCAGTTCCACCACCAGGAACATTTCTAAAAGTAACAATTAAGATATCTCCTGATTGTAAAGGCGTATTTGCCCCAATAGAGCTTCCATTAGCGTGAGTTCCATTAATTGTTATTGTCGGATCTATCCTTCTTAGCATTGCTAAAGTTGTCCCAGCAGATATAGTTACGGTTCCGTCATTATTTAGTTGCGCTACATTTGTTGCAGGAGTTTGCGCTAAACTTAAAAAACTAGCTGTTATTGAATCTTGTTGCAATGAATTAAAACCAATTGGATTATCATTAATCTGCCAGCCAATACAAATTAAATATTCAATAATATTATCAGTTTCACAAGCTGGGTCAGTTGTACCTCCACTGTTGTTCCCTCCAGAGTTATTTCCGCCGCTTCCCCCAGAGTTACCGCCTGAAGTACCAATTCCTGGCCAATCGCATACTGAAGATTGGGTTGGATTAGTTCCCCAGTGACATACTTCACAAGGTCTTGGTCCTTGTTCATATTCGAATATTGAATTTAGACGGTTTACTACATCAAATGAATCATCCATTGTTCCCATCGTTCCAAATGATCCTATTGTTGTTGCTACCTGTACACTCACCTTCGGTGGTGCTTCAAATATATCAAAAAATCCGATTGTATAATATCTATTTATATTTATCGTTTCTGCAAATCTTCTCATCCAGTTTTCAACAAATTTTTCTTTATTTATTCTTACTTCTGCACCTTCTGTTAAT
>Ga0123355_10003141_pt1 | contig 23595 bp, 21 predicted proteins | sample TergutEmb28metaG_3_FD_89872 | JGI IMG/M metagenome (GOLD analysis project Ga0123355, IMG submission 89872) | Embiratermes neotenicus P1 segment gut microbial communities from Petit-Saut dam, French Guiana - Emb289 P1 | ecosystem: Host-associated > Arthropoda: Insects > Digestive system > Gut ... | reverse complement strand
TTTAAACACGGTATATACTCTCCGTTTCTTTCTCTTCAAAATGCAGTTTGTTTCATAATTCTAACATATTTGGTTCCTGTTTTATTCACATTTTATATACAGGGTGTGCTAAAATTAAAAAAATAATTCCGGTGCCAAAAGGTTAATAAGATTTGACCTTAGGAACTGATTTATAATTTCATAAATGTGTGTGTAACAATAAAAGAAGTCAGGATGCAATGAATGCTTAGTAGTAGGAAGTCCTGCACAGAGTGAAGATAAATAAGAAATTTGATTGGATTAAACAATGTTTTCTGTGAGAATATACAGGATGAACAAAAAATGCATGGCAAGACATGTGGAAGGTGACTCTACACCACAATACGAGAAAAATATTTTATGAACATGGCCTTCTGAAGCATTATTTCTGAGTTATGGCCTCATGCAGATTAAAGGAATTCCTTGAAGTGTCCACCCTGAGTCTAGGGGTGGGGTGTTGCACAACTGTACTGTGACTGCCTGACCCATTGGGAAATTCAAGTTGTTGTACTAATCATTTCAAATGCCCTGTGCTGCGTTGTTGCAAGTCCTGGACATCACCAAGTTCTTTAGCATAAACAGTAGACTTTAGCTGTCTCCAGCGATAAAAATCCAAGGGATTTAAGTAAGAGAAATGAGCATTCCATGCTGTTGGTCCACCTCCTCCCATTCATTGTTCCAGAAACTCGTTCAAGAATTCCCAAAATGTAGGAAGAAAATGTGGTGGAGCACCATCATGCATTAACCATAACTGAATTTGAGCCTGCAGATCCATGTGTTGCAACAGTTCTGGAAGAACAATTTGTAGGAAATCATGGTAAACATTCCCACTTAGATGTGGTGTATGAAAAGAAGAGAAGTCTTGTCTTCTGCAATGCCTGCATGGAAACTCAAAGGTGGACACATTGCACAATTTCTCTAATTGTCAGGAGGCTGGAACTGGGAAACCATGCGCCAGAAGACCAATGTTTATACCATATATATATATATATATATTTTTTTGTATTTCATAGATTCACCTTCTGTTCGGTTGGCCATGCATTTTTTTGTTCTTCCTGTGTTGTCTAATTGATTTATTGAAAGATTACAACTGACAAATTTGTTGCATACACACAAACATTTTTTTGTAAGCATTTGAAATTCTTGTAATAGTCAATGTTCACTGTTGTCATTCCATGTTCTTAACAAAACTGCCTATTATTGTACTTGGGATTTACTTTCTGTTGTATGAAATAATATTAACCTTTCTCCACTGTGCAGTGTAAAGTAGTGGTGCATCTCTGCAGTCCATCTAGCTGAGTATTGCATTTTTCAGTAATAACACCATTACTCTTCAGTCATATTTGGTCACTTTTCATCTGTTACTTTATACCTTTCTCTTTTCACCAGTATTACTGCTGCTGCTACTGCTACTACATTAAACCAACATTTAATAAATGTTTGAAAATGACTTTAACATTAAATCCAAATTGGGATAGCATAATGGCTCTTTAATTGTTTATGGTTCAGTCATCTTGTGTTTAACTTGTTGTGGCAGTATAAATCCATATAAATCAGTATGCTTAGTTATTGTAGGATGCTGCTGACTTTGTGTAATTTGAAGATTACCATCTTCTCAGGTGTGACACCATGTTGTCTTAGAAATTTGTGAACATTTTTGAGGAAGCTTTTGCTTTCATCTGAAGTTATTTTCCCATAGGAGGCTGGAGGCTGTTTTGAAACATAATTCAGTTTCTGCCAAACTACAGGTTGTCACATCAAGGAAGACCATAATGATTGTAGTCACTGCTGAGAATCTTTAGTCACACATTGTGCTTTTTCACCTGTAGACTAGAAGCTGTAATTAAGTGTAAAATGGCTATGTATAATTGTTGTTCACATGAAATGCTTATATGTTTGTTACCTTTTAAGTTAAGTTTCTCACTGTAGAAGAGGCTTTTTCAACAGTGCCTCTGTTGTATCACCCCATGTTCTTTAATGGGAAAGTGCGCTGCTTTCATATTTCAGCCTTGAATCACTATAGCACTAGTGTCAAACCTGTCTTTGGCTGGATGTGTGTGATTTATCTATCAGAGCTACATACTATGCCGAATGGATATGTTTGATTCAGTAGAGTTAGGTAGTGTGTATGAGTGAAAGGGATGTGTGATTCAGTGGAACTAAGTAGTATATGAAAAGGATATGTTTGGCTTATTAGAGCTAGGTATTGTGTAAAAGGGAGTGCAGTCTCAGTTCTCTGAGTCCCAGTTTTTTGAGGTTCTCTTTCTTCGGAGCCCATATGCTGTAGTCAAGGTTGTTTGTATGTTGGGTACTGAATTCAGTTGAAGTGCATATTTCTGGGTGCACTTAGGTCCTTCAGGCATGACTGTATGTCTTTTTAGCCATTGTGTTTGTGTATTATTGCATCTAAAATGAGACGAAAGGTTTTTATATCTTACAATATAACTTAACACTGTTTATTTTATTATTATACAGTGTGTATATCATATACATGTAGTCTTATGTTCTAAATTGCCATAATCTGTGTAGACAGAACTTTTTGGTAATTCGAGGCAACCTCAGTTCCATTCATCTTGAACTATCGACATTGTACTGTGTACATTTAAGAACAACAAATTACATGCAGATGATGGAACACAGATCCTTGTAACTTTTTTCTGGCGCAGATAATTTTCATGTTTGAAATATTCTTACATCATACTGAGAAAATGACACAGTTTGTAATTGCATATAGACAGGTTATTGGTGTGGTTTTGTTGAATCTCTTACTGATGTTTGGTTTATGTTGGTTATGTATGAAGGATATACCTTCTTTCATACTTTCAGTAAGAAAATACATTGTACTACAGGTCTGAATTTTGTGGATTACAGGGACAACTAGTTCAGGGTACTTATCATCATGATCAGCTCAGAGATTTTCCCCATTTTATATTGGTTTCTATACATAACTTGTCTTGATAGATATGTACCAGCCTTTGATGCTGTTGTAGAGACATGCATATATTTAATAAATGGCTTGTTTTTTTGTTTTACTGATTTACTGATATGATGTTTTGTTTCATTATGTTTTAGGTTGTATCACATATAATTATGCAATATTTTTATTTTTATGTGCATTGCTTGTGTAACTGGTCATACAGTTGTATCAGTACGTAAATGAAAAAGAATAGTGATGGTGATGGTGTTGATGATGATGATGATGATGATGATGAGGAGGAGGAGGAGGAGGAGGAGGAGGAGGAGGAGGATGGTAATGATTGACGAACTCAATGACGATGTTGCAATTTTTTTGGCAGACGATGGTGTTGGAGGGAGGGCTGGTGCCTAAAGGACTATACATGACAGAAGGTGACCTTGAAAGGGAGGGTTGTCCACTGACTGAAGACAGCATCTATCATTTGGTTACCTTGGGTCGTGGCCAGGTGAGATGGTGGAACATGTAATATGTGCAAGAAAATGTAACAGTTTTATTGGTTTCCTATTGCATGCTGTGGCCTTAACAGGGAATACCCACACATGTAAAATTTAATGTATAGTATGCAACTTGCATAATAGCCACAGCTGTGAATTTGGCTGTTTTCCATATTACTGGGCCTTTTGCAGTGAGATTTTTGGCAAAAATTGAGACGATTTTAAGCATGCAAAATGTGAGTATTATTTTGCATTTATGTAGTGAATGACACTGAAGTATAAGGACAAAGTAAGTCAAAACACAACTAATTTATTGGTTGGGTGTTAAAGAAACGACATGTTTTGGCCTACTCAGAGGCTTACAAAGTTCTAAGAGACTAAATATTGTTTGTGTATGGTGGATGTTGAGATCTCATCATCAGGCCTATAAATTATATATGAGACATAAACTGCGTGTGAGCAGGTAAGGCGGTGGATGTGCGTTGGTACGTGGTATCCTGGGCGGGGGTCATCCATCTTGGTTCTGCCGTTGTTGGCGTTGGGGGAGGGGGGGGTTCCGGATGGCGATTAGCAGGTCTATATGCCTCACATCTGTGGGAAAGATTAAAAACTATATGTGAGGGGGAACAGTAGGTGTGTCTTGATCCCTATCTGGGGTACACTGAGTGTTACTTACGTGTGGCGTTGGAGATCCATAGAATAGACGTCTATTCTCCAGCGCCACATGTAAGTAACGCTCAGTGTACCCCAGATAGGGATCAAGAAACATCTACTGTTCCACCTCACATATAGTTTTTAATCTTTCCCACAGATGTGAGGCATATAGACCTGCTAATCGCCATCCAGACACCTCCCCCAACGCCAACAATGGCAGAGCCAAGAGGCATGACCCCCGCCCAGGATACCATGTACCAACGCACATCCACCGCCTTACCTGCTCACATGCAGTTTATGTCTCATATATAATTTATAGGCCTGATGATGAGATCTCAACATCCACCACACACAAACAATATTTAGTCTCTTAGAACTTTGTAAACCTGATGATGGCCTCTGAGTAGGCTGAAACATGTCGTTTCTCTAACACCCAACCAATAAATTAGTTGTGTTTTGACTTACTTTGCCCTTTTACTTCATTGTTACATACACAATGGGGATGCCTCAACTTAAGATTAACGAATGACACTTTTATTTTTGATTATGATTGTAATTTTTTTGGCAAGAAAAACCATGGTTTTAATAATTTTATGATATTGTAGGTATTGATGGTATAAAGGATGAATATAATTTTGCATTTTTATAGCTAACTATGCCTTCATTTTTTATTAGGGTTGTACAAAAATTTTTTTTGTCCAGAAATGACAACAATTCTGATTTTGAGGATGATGATAATGACAATGATGACAACGATGATGATAGTGTTGTTGGATCTGGAAGTTTCAATTCTGTTAGAGATAGTGGAGGAAAATGTAATGAATCTGGTGGTCTTAGAAATACACAGTTGCTGTTCTTATGTCATGGGAGCTTCCAGAATTACCAGATAACTGAAAAATATACCATCCAAGGAATGTGGAGTTGCATCTAGCATGATCTGGCTTTGTTGTTACTGTGAGATATATGTTTGTGTGTGTGTGTGTTTGCATGCAACATATTATAATTTACAGTAATATGTCCTGTTATTTAGGTTCATGAAGTGCTGGTAACAAATGATGATCCAGGTAGTGTGATCACATGGGACTTCGATGTGATGAAACAAGATGTAATGTTTACTGTGTACCGCACACGTGCTCCTGTACCTGCCCAAAGTCCATCAGGTAATTACTGGCACTTAATTTAACAATAAATGCAGCATAAAAATATTCCTCTGCCAAGTAAGGAACAGTCAGATGTCTGGATGAATATGGCAGTGCATTGGAATTCATAATTTGTGGAGTTCACTTAATTTCTGCTTTTGTAGATTGATTTGTGACTCTAAGTTAACAGATAGTGCTGTAATATATTAGAACAAAATAGACACAATGGACTGTGTTAAACAACTCTTCTACCATTGCCAACTTTCAGTATGTTTTGCATTCCCTTGTGGGTTTAGCTCTTCAGCAATCCTACACCATGTCTGAAAGGCAGTAACTGTCTTAGTGGAGATTAATGTCAGTCACTTGGTGTTGTGAAGTGCATTTGAAGTGACAATATCTAAGTTACAGCTAGAACCTCATAATTATGTTGGACTTGTAAAGCTGTTTCTGTAGAGTTGACCTGGTAAAACAAGTAATGCTATTGTGCACCTTTGTCTTATATGCCCTGGATATCCTGGGCTTCCACAACCTGCAGTGCATTGCTGTGCCTGGAATATTCAATCTGTAACTTACAGACATTTGTAAAAGTTTTATGATGGAATGTATGCAGTCAGGAACAAATTGTAAATTTTTTGCCATCTCGTGACAAAAATTTGTACGATTCCTCCAGTTTTGTTGATTGTTAGCCAGTTTGATCCATCTTTGATACTTGCAGACTATGTCCTATTACCTCCTTGGTCTTCCAAGTGACCACTGTCAAAGAAGTCTGCCATGAAAGTTTAATGTGTATTTTTTTGGTCTCCCAGTCATAACCTTCCTTTCTTACCCCAGAAACTTGGGTGACCTGTATAATTTATACAGTACTTCAGTGTGTGATCTTCACTGTACCTACATACCCAGCACAACAGAACTTCCTCCACTTCACTATCCTACCAACCCCAAGTGACGTGTATAATTATATGGTTTCTTCTTGTGTGATATTTGTACTAGCTAATCACATAGGCCATTGTAGCCTTTAGCATATCACTATCCACACAAATCCAAGTACCCACTATAAATCAGACAGTTCCTTATTATGTCATATCCATCATACCTACATACACAGCTCCCTGTATCCCTGCATTTCACTGCTGTCACAATAAGTGACTTTTATAAATCACATAGTTTCCCATTATATGGTGTCCATCCTAGCTGCATGTCCAATCCATGGCAACCTTTTACATTTCACTAGCATAACAACACCAGATGGTCTACATAAATCATACAGTTCCTTGTTAATGTAATATCCTATTCCTGTTCACTGTATCACCCTAAATTTCTCTGTCCTTACAACAGTGGGTTATCTTTACAACTTGTACAGTTCCTTGTTATGTCATAAACTACCCACTTGATAATTTGAGTGACTGGAAGCTTCATGATGGGGTTGTGCTACATGGAATTAGTTTCTGCTGTTTTCCTATAGGTGCTCTTCAAACAATACAGCAAATGAATCCCTTAGCCCCTGACCCTGAACATCGCTCAGCCATAGAAAAGGGCTGGAAGGAAGGACAAGACTATTTTCGAGTGGAGACAGCTATTGTTTGTCATGATGGCGAGAGCATTCAGGTATAGTGATGTTCTTGTTTTATTAAATAACACTTTCAGTGTTCATTTTATACAGTATCACCTTGTCAGTTGATGCAATAAAAATGTAACAACTTGGACAGATTATCAAATGTTTTAATTATCTAAAATGCTGGAGTCACAAGAGTGATCTTCATATATGTTCACAATTCTGTATTTGTAACATTTATAATTAACCCTGTTGTTGTATTTGAGGTTCACATGGCAGCAACTCTGATGATTGCTATCTTCTGGTATGTGATACCAAGTAGTGTGGAATATGCTGCCTCCATCAGCAGGGTAGATTCATCTGCCCTGATGGTGAGGCAGCAGGTTGCTTTTGAAATGGAAAGCAGCGTCTGGCATACTGTATTGTGTGATCCCAGAAGACAGCAGTTTTCAAACATGTCTTTGTGTTTGGTATGGCTACTACTGGCTATGTGCAGTGTATTAACTACTGTATTAGAAAAAGTAGCTTCAGGTGTGTATTATTTGAACACATGATGTAATTTACTATAGTCACTGTTGTACGTGCTCACTGCCTCTCTGCTGTTCGCCCCTGTCTAGCTCAGTACAGTAGGTGAGACTCTTTGGGATACAGTGTGTGCTCATTGAATATGATACAATTTTTTTTGTTTGCATCTGATTTCTTACTTAATTACCAGTATCTTTGTTTTCGTAGAGGCCAGTCAACTGCGCTTGAGGAATAATTGGTAATTTTCTGAATTGCCATAATTTATTGGTCTGATCACTAACACACCTCAGTAAACACCTGTCCTCCCTGTCAGATAATCATGAACTATCTCTGGAGTTTTGTTAGAATGACTCATTATGATGTTCACCTGAATGTAATGGACTGTGACTGGTTCTGTCAGTATTGGAACATCACATCATTGTTGAGGAATTTACTTGGATGCGAGAATTGAGCTCTCATTGGTCAGTATAGAATAGTTGGGTTCAAGGTTTACTGGTGTCAGGTGATTACCCTTACACCCTATGGCAAATTGTGAGTACTTCATCTTGTGCCCATGTGTTTAAGGAATTAGTCAAGTAGACTTTTTTTTCCATTGGTTGCTCACAGGATATTTGAACCTTAAAGGTATATGGAGTAATGATCTTCTATCCTACAATGAAATTTCCTTCAATGGACCTCTTTTGTAAGTTTTATGATGTTAACAACTATACTTTGTGGTTATTCTGTTGTATATGGATGGCTTTGAACTGCCCATAACTGAGGACTAGCAATGATATTGCCTTATAAACAAATATGCAAAACAGTCAAATGCTTTACTGTCCAACTAATGCACTCAAGTATATAAAAAACATTACATTGTTAAAAACCAATGAAACATATAAAAGTCGCTCCAACATGTTTCGGTTCACACAAGAACCATCATCAGGGAGCTACCACCAGGGCTTAGCTAAAATTACAAGTATTGTTCAACAGTGCATGTCGTTGTAGATGCTGTCCGTGTTATGGCGGTTCACTGCGCAAAGAGGTACAGTACCTCTTTGCGCAGTGAACCATACACATGCACACTAGGTCAGATATGCCACCATAACACTGACAGCGTCTACAACGACACACACTGTTGAACAATACTTGCAATTTTAGCTAAGCCCTGGTGGTAGCTCCCTGATGATGGTTCCTGTGTGAACCGAAACATGTTGGAGCGACTTTTATATGTTTAATTGGTTTTTAACAATGTAATGTTTTTTATATACTTGAGTGCATTAGTTGGACAGTAAAGCATTTGATATCATTGATGCACGGAGTAACCATGAAGATTATGCAAAACAGTGTTTGGCTACACTCTCTTCATCACACAGATCCAACACAATATTTCAGTCAGTCATTCTTGGAGATGTGTTAAATGGTTGAATTTTTTTTAAACTATTGATCACACTACTTAATAGTTATCTGATATGCAGGCCATGTTTGATATTAACATTTACGTACACCAGATGGGTTGTTATAGCAGTAATGCATTCAGGGTATGCCTTGTTCAGATTGTGGTGAGGTCTTCAGCTATTCTGACTGAGGTTTTTCTGGCTTTCCCGATTCCTTCCAAGCAAATGCTTGTGCTAGTTCCATGATTAGGTTATGGTCACTTCATTTCAAGTCCTTCTGAATTTATTATTCATTAATCATCCTACCACTGGATGCTGGTCAGGGTGCGCAAGCCCTGAGCGCCATGCATTCAAAGTGACTGAATTTTGTTGAGTGGTGCCTAATATTTGGAGATTCTCAGTGTGGAACTTGCTTGAAGTCATACTTCTGGTACCTAGAATTTTGAAGTGGCTCCTAGAATTTTGGAAAATTTGTGTACTCCTGTGCTATGTAGTCATACTGACAGGATTGTGAAATAACACATGTGGGGTGTGTATACTTCAGGATGATGGATATGGTACTTACAGGGCTCACATGTCACCAGCCATGTAGGAACATATATTCTACAGTGGAAATTTCATTGTGCTCACCCACTGGACCTCATAGACTCCATCACTGCTCACAAAGCACAGGTTATGTATTACTACGAGACACTTTGTTCTGCTGACTACAGGTGAGTTCACTGAGTAAGATAATACAGAGGAATTTGGAGTATAATTTGTAATACTTTTTTTTTGATAAGCAGATTTTTTTAAATCTGACCTTGCATTTATAGTGTTACTATGTATTACTTGGTGTCTGAACTTTCTGGTGTTCCAAAGGATATGATGGTGAGAAATTCAGCTCTGTTCCCATCAGATGAAAATGTAAGGAGTCATCTACTCCTTGGAGTTGCATACCTCATAGGGTCAGGGTGTGCATGCGTGTGCACGCGCGCATGCGCGCGCACGCACACACACACACACACACACACACACACAGAGTGAAATTTGGATTTAATGTTTCCTGAACCTACATTTTCCTTCATGCGATGCATGTTTTAATTGGTTCCATTGAAAGTTCGGTAAGAGGAGGTTTATGTATTCCTTGAATTTATGTTTGTTGTTTCTTCTGAGTTCATTATGTGTACCAGTTGAGCATTAGGTGGCCTGGTACTGTCATTTTAAATACTTTCAACTGGAAGTCAGGAGAGAAAGTTGAATTTTGTTTATAATAATTTCTGGATCCTCTTTTATGTTTATGTATGCTTAATACCTTGGAAGGTGATGCATGCTAGACAATCTGTGCCTTCCGTATTACAAATGTTGTAATGTTAAGGTCACACCAACATCATGCCTGTGTCAAAGGGGTGCCAAGTCTCACGTCTTGTGACAGGTCTATAGTCTCTTTGAAAACAAGTCCTCCGCAGAATGCAGTGTAGTGTTTCCTTTTTAAATTTTCAGTATTCTGTATTTTCCTTAAGGTCATCTACTAGCTGCTTATGTCTTTGTCCTTGCTTTCCTTTCACTTCTGTCCTTCTGTCCGTCTTTCCTTCAATAACATGTTTTAGAAGGCATTATTCTTAGCAAGGTGTAACCAATCCAGTTAGCCTACCTTCTTTTTATTATGTGTAGGACATTCCATTCCTTCTTGACTCTTTATATACTTCATTTTTCACATGAATAGTCAAACTGTTCTTCTCCATACTACTCCAGCACCATATTTTAAAAATTTCCAAGTTTTTCTGATCTACTTGCTGAAGTGTCCAAGTTTCAGCACCATACGTAGCTATGCTCCAAATGTAGCACTTCACTAGTTTCTTCGTTAAATTTAAGTCCAATTTGTTGGTGAATATTCTTCTTGTTGAATGCTGCCTTTGCCGTGACAAACCTACATTTAATTTCATGTGTACATTTTGCATAAGTTTTTCTCATGCTCCCTAAATCATTGAAATATTCCACATTTTCTGCTTGGTTGTGATCAATTATATATAGTTACAAATGACTTTGGAAGCGAGTTAGTGTTGCTTTTAGAATTTACTGTGAATTTAACTGCCAAACAGTTTTATTTATGGAACCCTTTCTCGTAACAATTTATTGTAGTGACTGCAAGTTCCACATGCATTAAATTACTGTGTTAATGTTACTTTGCAAAATTACTGTGAATTAAACTAGCAAGCAAGTTTATTTTAATTTGTGGTTGCTGTTGAATTTTTATAACTGTGTGTGAACCAAAGAACAGGAAAGCCTTCTTTGTATAATTAAATATGGACATTCTAGCTCAAGTGGATGCTGGTAAGGAAGTACCTCATGAAGTTTGATGTTTACAATGATGTGATGACTGAGAATGAGGTGTACCAGGGTTCTGTAGAATATGAAGTTGAATCTTAATGTAATGGACATGTGGACATTTTTAAGACAATATATTGAACTGTATTGCACTGTATTGCATGTTTAATGCAGTACAGCATTATTCTTGTGTATTTAATTTCATTAGTTATGTACGATTTCATTTTCTTGATTTCACGTTCATTTTAAATGGTCTCCTCAGAAATGTAAAGTGCAGGTTTCACTGTACATGGGTAAGAAAGTAAAGTCTGAAGATTACATTATTCTGGAATGTAAGACCATGTACTGGTGTAGATAATTTTGGATAGGGCAGCAGCAGTTGTCTTGAGGGTACATTTCTACTCTTCTGCCTTGAAGGTGGAGGCAGCAGGCTCATCCAAAATTTTGGTACATATCTATCAAATTACTTTACATTACATCAGAGTCCAGATGAGTTTTATGTTTTGTTGACCATGCATCCCTGTATAATCTTTTACAAATGAAGCCAAGTAGGTGCACCTCGTTGGCTTCATTTGAAAAAGATTATCAAGAAGAATTTAGTCAATAGAAACGTGTTTTTATTTTATTCAGGGGCTCAATGTCTAGTCTGCAGTCTGGTAGCAGTGCATTTTCAGCACTGAGCAACCGCTCTGGGACAAGCTCATGCCCATCCAGATGATGTATGGATCAGTTGCAGACTAGAAGAGCTGCACCTGAATCCTGACAAGCTTCCAGGATCTGGAACAGGATAATTGTACCTGAGCAGGTGCTTCTTTTACATGGAGGTCATCTTTTCAGATAATTTATAATGCTATATATCTGCTACTGCAGTGAACATTGGTGGTGGACATTTATGTTTAATTGTTAAAGTACAGCTTTTATTACAGGTAAGGCTTAGATATAAGATCTGAGATGTTTGTGGTGTTGAAGATTCATGTTGTATTCAGTTGGGCTATGACACTTTGTAGACTTGTGGATGACTATCCATATATCAAAGGCACATATTACTTCCATGTTCACTCCTTCCCTGAATATGGAGGCAACATGTTTCTCCATAACATTGCTATCCATGTACCAGAATACACAGTGTTCTAGTTCAGTGGATCACAGTACGATGTTAGACACATAAGTAATGTCCAAAATTGGTGTTCCGGTCACTGGGATGAAATGTTTTTATGAATTTCATTAAAAACACGTGATTGACAGGAGTATGTCTGAGTTTCTGAAAATGAAATAAATATCATTTTGGTCACATGTCGTGAATTCTGTTGGAAAAGTGATGAAAATGATAGCTGATCTCTGAGTTGGGAACATGTTTGTTTGTTCATTATCATGTGGGGCAGTTTTGCCTTACCTGAATGTGGTATAAATATTGGATGCTAAGGTTAATAGATTATATTCTAAAGGTAGAGAAAATTATTTAACATCTATGCATTGTTTGTAAGCACCTGTTATGATGATATTTTATAAAATTGTGTTTCACAGTACTTTGCGAGCAATAGAATGTAGGTTTATGGATTGGACTAATGCTGTCCTGATCCACAGAACAATTAAAAAAGAGGAGCAGGGGAGGTCTTTAAACATTCATTTTAAAGTGTAGAACAGCAGGTGTAAACTAATATACAAGCGGGGAGTTCCAGTAATGTGGTTTATATGACCTTGTTTTAAGTTGGCCTGAATCTTACAAATTTTATTTAAACTGTGTAGAGTAAATAATGTAAAGATATTGGTGGTAATTCGAGGAGAAAGGATTTTTGACTTCTCTCTTTGGATAGGTATAACGTTTATGACAGACCCGTATGACCTGCCAGAGATGATGAGAAAGCTAATCTCTTTCTTCCAGTATTAATGTCTTTATCATCTTTCATCCTTTGTTTAGATTTCTTTCTTTTTCCTTTTCTATACTATGACTTTTCCACTTCCCATATCACAGCAACATTCAAGGTTTATGTTTTCCCCATATCCTAGCTCCAGTAGTAAATAGTTGGGTGTTTTTCACTGTATGCTTGCAATGGCAGAATATTGTTTGGATTTTCTCAGTATCCTAACAGTAGCGGGAGGTGGTTTGGTGGTTTGGTGGTTTGGTGGTTTCTTTGTATTCTAGCTGTGGCAGAAGATTTATCTTGCATAATGCCAGTGGTGTAAGCTAGTATTTTTACTCTGTTTAGTAATGGAAGACGATAGTTCAGGGTTTACCCTGAGTTGTAGCAATAGGAAATGATAGTCTGGGGCTCTGCCATTATTCCAGCAGCTGCTGAAGATATTTTAGAGTTTCCCTAGATACTAGCAAAGGAAAAAGTTGGTTCAGATTTTTTTTCCTTTATTCTATTCTGAGTAAAGGATAATTTAGGTTTTTCCCACATATCCAAACAATGGCAGAAGGTAATTGGTGTTTTCCCACATCCCAGCCATGACAGAAGATATTTTAGGTTTGTCCCTGTATTCTAGCAGTGGTATGTTAAGAATTCCTTTGGAATGATAAGCATTAGCTATTATTTATTTGTATATTATTACACTATATTTATTCCTTTATTTAAGAGCATACAGTAGGAATAAGTCAGTGCATGAGTGTGTGCCTTGCAACACCAGCCACACAGTTTTAAAATGGACAGAACTTCATTTAATGACACAAATTTGCTATCTGGACACTTCACGTACTATCAAACATGAAAACTTCACATATAGATTACAAATGTCAAGCACAGTATTCCAATAGGAGTGGCTGTGAGCAACTGTAAATAGTAATGGTAATGTATTTATGAAACTCTCAGTTTCACATGTTACACAGTGTCTTTTGCAACTGATGAGTTTAAGTTAGCTTCTACAATTGAATATAGCTTTCTTTTAGTTTGTGATTCGTATGTGTTCTATAAGGTATGTTCATTAAGTAATGTTCTCCAGCCTGCAACTTTTGTGTTAATGAAGTATGTACAGTAGGGGTAATGTGAAACAGATGGCACAGGAGACAGTCACATGCCATGTTGAAGGTAATTTAATATGCAGTGGCAGTGACATTGTAAACTTGGTCACCCAAAGTTCGTGGTGTGATTCAGCTTTTATGGTTGGAACACGTTCCCCACATTGAAATTCACGGCAGTTCATCGAGGTGTATGGTGATGGAATAACGGGTGTGCAGCATGTCAGAAAATGGTGCAGAGTGTTCAGAAATGGTCAGACAGACATCCAAGATGATAATGATGGTTGGCCCAGCACATCAGAAATCCACATGACCGCAGCAAGAGTGGAGGACCTGATTTTGAAAAATTGATGAGTCACTAGCATGGGTGCCAATTCCAAGATAATGAATAATGGTTGTAAACAGAATAGGCCTATTTCTACTGTGACTTTTTCATCATGTCCCTTAAAGTTCATAGAGCATTTTCTCACTGTTGTCCAAGCCATGACAGTTTTAAGATTTTAAAGCCGAGTATAAATCTGTTAAAAAAGAACCTCGATATTGAAACTTATACAGGACTTTCATGGTAGTACTGCTTTTACTGTTTTTATAGTACCATTTGTTGTGATGTTGGTACACTTTAATGAAATAATGTTGGAGTTTAGGTTGATGGTGTTAATTGTAAACTTGGTATCCTGCATTGTGGAACAGAGGGTGTTCATTATGATTGTTTGAATACAGTGTATGTAAAATATAAAATAGCCCTTTCACCAAGATCCTGTATTTTCAGTTTCTATACATTTTCAATATCATCAGTTTCCTGTGCAGGCTGTTTCTGTCACGTGGTTCATATGTGGAATTTATTAATGGAAGTGACTCAAGTTATCAGTGATTGGAACGTGCAGTGTTGGGGAACAACATGGTCTGATAGAATGGGCAGGAAGCCTGTAATATAGAGGAAAATTTAATGTACTACATAAAACAAATGCACAATGGATGGAGTATGATAAAACCATTTACATAATTGCAAAATTGAAATTTAGTGCAGAAATGAGAGTATCAATAGTAAAAGCTTATCAGTCAGGGTGCCTATGCCACAAGCTGGATGGCCCATGATTGGGGTTTGATTCCACTCGCTGTAGTGCCCACCTAGCCTCCTAGCCACCAAGTAGTGAGCATTACCTCTGTCGGGTTCCATGTATATGATTGCTCCTGTTTTCCAACATATCTGCATAGCATATTTAATTAAGCAAATAACCTGTCTCTATTTTCTTCAGCTAGTGAAAGAAAAGCATGGAAAATGTGGGCCATGCATTTCTTATCAGCCAGTTTAAAAACTAATTTCTTAATCAGCCTTCATTACTCTATGTTACTGTTCCCCAGCATTGTAGTGTATGGATGTCTCAATTTTGAGAGCCTTTGTCTGTCACACCTCGAGTGGGATTTTAAAATTTGCTGTTTTGTTCAGTACTGAGTTTCATGTCAGTGTATTATTCTTCATTCTGTTAAGTGGTATTTGACTGCACCCATATTGTTTCTGAAAAATGTTTCATTTGCTCTTACATATGACAAACACAGTTGATATGATATTCTTACATGAGTGCATATTTAAACTTCTGTAAGACACAAACATTTTTCACATATGTTTACTTAATAGTATGTTGTGGCAATATCAGAAATATTTTTATCAGATGAACACATAAAATAATGATGTTTCACAAAAAATGAAGAGCTACTTTAATAAGAAGGTGATAGAATGTTCATTTTATCACAACACTGTCAGTAACCTGTTCAAATGACTGACTTTTTAAAATTACTGTAATTCTTATAATTAATGAGAATTTGTAACAGTGCAGATCTGCAAAACTGTAGCCTCAGTGTGAATATTCTATGAATGTTAGATACATTTTTTATTTAATGCTTTCCTTTGCAGGTTTGAGGGAAATATTTCAGTACCATAATGAATTTGTGATACAATTATATATATATATATATTTTTAAGATAAAGTATAATAAATGTTAATTATCTGTGCTGTGATTCAGAAGTTAAAATACACAGAGAGCTGTCCAAACATCAGTTTAAGAAAGTGTATCTATAAGCCAATGGGTAATGCTTGCAGTTGTGAAAACATACAGCTTAAGCTTAACCCTTTAATGCTGGAATTAAATCCTGCCAAGCAACGCAGCCTACCAAGATATTTTACTGGGAATTTTAAATTTTATTGCTTACTCTTAGAAAAAAAAGCATGTCTCATAGACTTATCCTTCAGATTTAATGAAACAAAATTTTATAGTCTGCATATGAATTGGTTAATTCAAGAAATAAAAGTTCACCTATTTTTATAATAAATTTAGGCCTGTGAATCACATGCATTATATAAAATATGGTGTAAATAGTTTGTTACATAATTCTGGCTACTGCAGAAGGTCTGTGGCACGTTGGATCACTGTTTTATCATGACACACAGTATTCGCAAAGAGGGTGATATATTACAGATTTACTTTTGTGTGATAGTCCGCAAAACAAGGCACCACGCACAGGCCCATGTCACATCCAGTGTACTTATACACTGTGCCCTTTCTTTGGCGTGGGGAGAACACAGACGACAGCACATTTGGGTTGATGATTTCGCTGGCCAGTGTTTGTTATGGCGACTTCTGCTGAGGCTTGCTGCTTTTGTTGTTGTTGTTCCTCTTCTTCTTCTTCTTCTTCCTCCTCCTCCTCTTCTTCTTCTTCTTCTTCTTCTTCCCCTCCTCCTCCTCCTTCTTCTTCTTCCTCCTCCTCCTCCTCCTCCTCTTCAACATCCCTAGCCTCAGCACCTGATTCCAAGTCGGTACCAGCAACCAGCATTTCACTGATGGCTTCCCCCTCAAGTTTTATTTTTTTTCCGGCCAATGCTCGAGATCCACTATTATCTGCGTTGTTTAGACTACTATGTATGACTGGGCACAGTTGCAGAAATGTAATACCAGTGAGCTATGAACATCTTCTACAGTGCCAGCAAAACAGATCTAAAGCTAAGTTGCGACTACTGTATAAAATGCCAGCTATTTGAGGGTGCCCAAGACGTTTTTAGTAGATTGATGGCTGTATGTTGCATGTTACTACTCTACAACCCCTACACATTACCTCAGCACTAAAAGAGGCATGTCTATGGGACCTCCTGCAGCTGTAAACATTTAATTTTTGTGGATATCTCTGATTTTTGAGCATTAGTTTTATCTAAATTGTGTGGGTACAGTATGTCACTGACAATCTCCTTGTCAACAAAGAAAGTTTGCTTCATAGGCCAGTGTTGATATTTCAACCCATAGTGAACCCCAGTGCAAGCTATAAACAAAGCTATCAATGTCTAAACCATATTAGTTAGCTGGGACAAAATGTGCAGTTACCTTGTGTCGACTTATGAATCAGGGTTTGTGGAGGGGTTTAGGAGGTGGAGGGCATACATTCTGGCTCCATAAAGAAACCCTGACCTTCAAGGGTCCTGCAGCTTAGCAAGCCACAACAGTTTAACAAATAGGAGTGAACAAAATTCCTCCAAACTTCAACACACTGTTTGTGACATCTTTATAAGTCATTCAGCATTGAAGGGTTAAAGTACATAGTTAGACTACACTTGTATTTACCTACTTAAATATGAGTCCATGTTGCAATGTATTTTTTTATTTAATGTACCTAATTTTTAAGTTTAAAATGATACTAAGGAAAGGATGGTAGAAACAAGAGAACTGCAAGAATATCTGCTTCACAGATTGGTTTTGACTTTTGTATAGGTCATAAATAAAGCATGATAGTTTTAAATACATGTTATTAATATGTTACACAAAAGCACTTATTGTGATGTCACAACATTAATAAAGCAGGGGATATTTGATTCACATAAAAGCATGTTACCCTTACATAAAAGTATGTTACCCTTGTGCATCCAGTATCATTTTGCAGAAAATAACTGGTCAGTGGTTCTTCAGCAATACTTCTCTAAAGCTGCTGTGATTTTGTCTTCAGTTCTTCACCCTGCAAGGTGCATCACTCACTGATAATGAACTTACAGCTATGAATTGTTAACACCGAGTTACTAAAATCTGGTGCAACTGCATATCATACTTGTTTTTGATGACATTGTACAATTTTGCGTAAAGATCTGTTATGTTATACAGATGACAGGCAGTGTACATGTAACATAACATTGAGGTGCAGTGGTGTAACCCCTGTTGCCACGGAAAAGATATAAGTATTGTGTATTCTGATTGTGTGTCTCTAGCCTCAGTTATCCAGCATGCAAAGGGTATTCACTGTGTTTATTGTCATCTATGACCTGTTGGGCTCTACCTTATGATTCTACACTGTCTCATACATGGCACATTTTTCAGAAAACCCTAACAAAAATAAGATACATGTTTTAATTTTCTGTACAACTCTTGTCTGCAGTATTTCTCATTCTAAGAATTCAGTGAGATAGAGATACTATTATAAATGTACATACATCTTCATGTACAGGACCTGGTATTCATATCAGATTTTAATGAAACTTGGATTTTCATGGCAGATTTTCAAAAAATCTTCAAATAGCAAATTTCTTGAAAATCTGTCCAGTGGAAGCTTAGTTGTTCCATGCAGATGGACAGACATGATGAAGCTAATGGTCACTTTTCACTGTTTTATGAATGTGTCTAAAAGTGCATTAAAGATTCAAAGTTTTTTAATGATAATAAACCACTTCTCAAGTAAATTTAAGTAATTTAAGTGGCATTCTCTGTTCCACATTGCACTGATTAAAGTTAGTGTGTTTATAGTACATTAAAACAGCTGAGTAAGTAGGGCACTTTGGTATGGATAGTAATAGCAGAACATGTGCAGGCAACAGAGAACTGGCTTACTACTTTATGTGTGATAGCCAATTAACTAATTTTTTAGTAGGTTTTGGGCAGGTTGTATGTAAAATACACCAAGATAACCACTTTTATAACCTTCAAAGGGAAGTACACTGTTCAAGCGTTGCTTTCTGTATACTGTAGACGTGGGCACAGTGAAACAAGATGGCTGTATTCTGGCATGTGGCACCATCTAGTCTGGGTGAGGCATACTGACATTTCATGGGAACCTGAAGCCTCGATGAAAATGGTAGGTGAATGTTTATATACCATTATGGTAGAAGCAGGAGGTTCCTATGAAATGTCAGTTACCTTCTTTCAGATCCCAGAAGACTACAAACCTTGTAGTCATTGTTGTTTGAACCTTTAATGTTACAAGTCTGAAGAAACATGAATTAAAAGGAATAGTATGAGTATCTTTCTTTATTTCTAGACAGGCATTAAGGAGGAAACAGGTTATAAAAAGATTTTATTTATAAACACATTTTATTTATTCAGTAATTTGTTCTTATTTTGTAAACTTATTGTAACTTTACTTGGAAAGATCATTACGATATATGCACGAGAAAATCAAAAGCCAGTACACCTTAGTAGAGTGACAGGGCTATGGACTGGATGACTGATGAGTCAAGGTTCAATTCCTGGCAATGGCAAGAAAATATTCTCTTCTCAGACATGTCCACACCAGATTTTAGGCTTACCCAACCTCCTATTTGATGGGTATGAGGGTCCTTTCCCCAGGGGTAATTGGCTGGGCCATAATGCCGACCACTTACCTCCATGTAATGCTGAGGTTAAGAATGTGTGGAACTATACTTGACTCTCCCATGTAACTAAATGGTGAGGTGTGTAACTAAACGTGAACAACTTTATAGTCTTGTGTGTGGAAAGTCTGATAACACGGAAGTATACAAATCTGACAGAAACAGGGACACACCAGCTGAGGGAAGACCTAGACACATTGGTGATAACAACAGCCTGAAAATGTATGAATTGATGTTTGACAGTGACTGATAAAATTTCTAATGTGACTAGTCTTGTTGATTTAAAGTTCAGTGGTTCACTGATGATGGAGATCAGGAAATGTCTGAAACATTGGACTTAAATCTGCACTGCCAGGACTGGTCAGCCGAGAAGATTCTGTCATCAAGGATTTTTTTTTTTCTGTCCACGTGCTGTAGTGATCATTTCTTTCTGGCTGTCTGTTGTATAATTTGCAAAGTTTTAGCGCCTGAATGAAGCTGGTTCAAACTTAAGGAGAATGTAGATGGAGGCTGCATATCATCAAATGTCAGGTTAGATACTAATTGTTATGGTGACAGGAATTTTGCGCATGCAGATTAGAGTTCTTTCAGAATGTGCACCTTCAAAACAAGGGTTTCTTACATTGGAGATTATATTGTAATGAGACAACACTAGGTATTTTACAAATTCATGCAGATTTCAAAATATATAAACATGGTATGGCAAAGTGTGACATGTTGTACTGACCTCAGAATAGGGGGCATGGCATAAAACAATGGTATAAAGACAGTGAAGCTTATCAAAAATTGTACATTTCCTTGGGCTCTAAAAGAGTTACTGCAGACATTGTAATATTGGAACAGAATGTACATGAATAGTTTTATGTGTAGTATAATAACTTTGTAGGTACCACTACTTTCTTAACTGGGTTAGTGTACATGGAGTATGGTAACATAAAGGTAGAAAATTCCTCTGGATCTGGGAAGTAGACATGAAAGACAGATTGAAGTTACAAAGAATGAATGTTTAAATGAGTTCTTTTTTAACATCTCATAATTGAAATATGTAGTTACTAACATAAACAGGATGTTGTCATTTGTAACATAGTTGGTACCACTAAGCTTTATTCACATAAAGCCAGGAGCCTTACTTATTCAGTGATTGGTCCTGCACGTACCATAAATGTTTTTCAGGAGCAAGTAAATCATTTCAAACAGGAAAAAAAATGCAATTATGATTTTCCCACCCAGTCTCAATCTGGCCTTTCATCTTCATTCACACCAGCAGAGTTTTGGACATAACTTAAGCATTTGTGTTAATATATACATTTAATACACAGTCTTGCACAACATAATTACACATCTTTTAGGTTACTAGTTTCGGCCCATTAGCCAGAACCTGTAAAAAATATCGTTCTTTACTAGGTTCTTTACATTATAAAGGTCTAATAATGGCTTGGCTAATGGGCTGAAACTAGTAACCTAAAAGACATGTAATTGTGTTGTGCAAGACTATGTATTAAATGTATATATTAACACAAATGTTTAAGTTATGTCCACAACTCTGCCGGTGCGTATAAAGATGAAAGGCCAGATTGAGACGGGGTGGGAAGCACAACAGGGATGTGACACTGTGTAGTTTGTTAGAAATTCACTTATATTTAAGAGGAACATGCATATTCCTACCAGACTAAATGACCCACGTCCCTAAAGGTGTTAATCTTCATAGTAACTAATGTGAGAACCTCAAATCTTGAATCTGTGTTGGATTTCGTAAATATTGCATTAGTTTTTTTTTGTTTTTTCTCTGTAGTGGTACTTCACTAGTGCATTTATTTTTGTCAGAAGCATTCCTTAAAAATAATCTAGTTTTGATGAAATGAACTTTACAAGTGTACACTCTTTACATGGATTTCAGTGTATGACATTCTCAATGCAGTAAAGTATATGGAGTGTCAAGCTGAACATATAAATATGTCTTGTGTCAGAAGTACGGGCAGGGGCGGATTTACCATGAAGGTAAAGAAATGTAAGCTTCAGGGCCCCTCACTCACATGGGCCCTTTCCAAGACTCTGGGAGGGGCCCAAAATAAATATTCACTTTCATACCTGATTTTATATTTGTAATTTTGTATTCTTTTTCTTAAAGTGGGCTCCAAAAATTGTACAAGCTTCATGCCCCACAAAACCTGGATCTGCCCTTGCCCACATGTTTTCATGATGTGGTATGTAATTAAGGAGAGGAATAATCACACCCCTCCCTTAACACATGTTCTGCATTGGCCATTAATGGCTGCTGTAGTCACTCAGCACAGAGAAGTGGGAAGTGGGAACAAGGTATAAGGTCATGAGTTAAGGAGGTCATATTGTGTTCAAAATGTGACTGTAACTTCAGTTAAAAGCAGCATGGGAAAGAATTCATGTAGAATTTCTTACCAGAAAAACAGTTATCTATTTTTAGAGTGCATTTTCTGGGTTGATACATAAACATGTAGAAAGTTATCAATACTTCAGAAAAATCCAACCCCAGTGAGGAATTGCTGGGGTTCATGGAAGGTGGCAGGTTCCTCTGAAATGTTAGTAACCTGGTTCAAGACTGAGAGTTTGATGTAATCAAGAAAACCATAAAGTAATCTTCCATGTTATTATCCTAAGTTTGAGATTCTCATGGCAGTGACTATGAATATTAATGTTTTCTGGGCTTCTTGTACAAATTATCGGTATTTTGGAGGCATGCTGTCATCAGGAACACCAGCACATTTTTAACCAGGCTACATTAGAATTCTGATATAATGCAACACTGTAGATGGCAGAATTCCATTTGTTATAATGAATTTTAGTTAGACTGCAACATTTAAGAAGTTCAGAATGATGGTTCAATACATGCAAAACAAGAAAAAGACCATGTTTACTTTATTAAAAACCCATAATATATACTGTGCAGGCTGTTTTAGTAGTGATTTCTCAGTTAATTCTTGGAGAATTTTACCGCTATTCAGTGCATGGACCAGAACGTCTTTGTTGGTCATTACAAAATGCTGAAGCCTTTGCACCATGTTGGATGCTTCTATAACAGTAATGAACCCGTCGTCATCGTCACCACCACCACCACTACTGCCACCTGTCTTCCTTGTCCTCTGGCATCCTGTCTTTCTGTCAAGATTTTTGACATATTTGTCTCCTGTGAGCTTTTCAACAGCAAAGGCACCATCATCACACCACTAAAGTCCTCCATTGCCACCTCAAGATAAGATCTAATTTTTGGCACAAGTTTTGCCACTTTTTCAGTATATCGACATCACCATCAGTTGTGGTTTCACTTTGGCATTCATTGTGTGTCTTTATTCAGGTGTATTCACAACCATAGCAGCGCTGAACATCTTAATAGCCTCCAGAATGTTTATGTTTGTGGTATGACCCACTGAAATGGTGGCCAACATTCACTGCACTAGCTGCTACCAGAAGAGCATTTTTGCAGCATTGATTATGCTCTTTCCAAAGGCAAAAATACGGAAGTACAAGTGGGTAGTAGGAACATGACTTTAACGTTCTCAGCATGTCATGTCACATTCTCTGTACCCAATAATTTGTAATTAGAAGTAGAATGTTCTGCTTCTCTGTCATAATTTGATATTCTAATTAAATTCCTTCTTTCAAAATCACATGTTGTCTGATGTTATAATGATGTGGTGTACAGTTTGAAAATATTTGCTGTTAACAGCTGGTGCGAGAACTTCTTGGTAATATTGTCATATAATGTACAGTAATCAGCATTGTGTCTGACGACACCATATCGCTCAGTGATACAGAATCAAGAAAGATATCTGTCCATCCCACTTTGAGGTTGCACAGCACTGTTAAGTGCCGAGTAAATGTCATTTTTGTTGCTAAGTAGTGTGAACTGTGCTAGTTTTCTCACCTCAGAGCTCAATCCTGAACAGTATGGCAGCTCAGGTATAAAGATGCATATACATTGGTTGATTCAAGTTGCATGCACATTGGAGCTTGGGGGGGGGGGGGGGGGAAAAAAAAACGAACAGGGAATGTACACCCCACAGAA
>Ga0123355_10003140_pt1 | contig 23600 bp, 21 predicted proteins | sample TergutEmb28metaG_3_FD_89872 | JGI IMG/M metagenome (GOLD analysis project Ga0123355, IMG submission 89872) | Embiratermes neotenicus P1 segment gut microbial communities from Petit-Saut dam, French Guiana - Emb289 P1 | ecosystem: Host-associated > Arthropoda: Insects > Digestive system > Gut ... | reverse complement strand
GAACTCAATCATAAACCAGGGAAAAAGCCTACTCATAAAAAATGTCCTAAATTCGAAGATGCCGTAGTGCTGTATCTTGATAATGAAGACGAACGTGAGCGGGCTTTAGATTTTTGTGCGTGGCTGCGGGCAAATAAACTGACCCCCGTTGCAGGGAACTCAGGGTATAACTGGTATATTTCACAGAACAAACAACGAATATTGCAATTAAAAATGTACAATGATACACGGTACATTACCACGCGCTGGGAGATTATTGACGAGTTAATAAGTAAGGAAGTGTTGAAAGAAGTATTATGGGCAAATATTTGTTATTGCACCCTTTGCAACACACGCGGATGTCCATGGGGCACACGCGACTTTGACTTGTTTGGGCAGGAGTTTAAGGGTGTTTGCCGACAATTTATGTTAAGAATAGGCAATCCAGATACACACACGATTAACTTGTTGAAAGAGTTCATCTTGGCGCGGAAATGATTTATCTCGCGTTTATTACATAAACTTGGAGGAAAAAATGCAAACCACCAAAACCATTTCAGACCACATAACAACATTCAGCGGGGTACAATTTACTCCGTTAACACCAAACCCGACACAACTGGACATAAAAGACATCGCGCATTCGCTATCGCTAATGTGCCGCGGCAATGGGCATATCATACATTTTTATTCCGTATTGCAGCACTGCGTAAACTGCGCACATGAAGCCGCCGCGCGTGGGCTTTCTGCCCGCATTCAACTTGCGTGCCTTTTGCATGATGCAAGCGAAGCCTATTTGTCAGACATCACCCGACCTGTGAAAAGACACCTGCCCAAATATGTAGAAATCGAAGACAATTTGCAAAACGTCATATACACCCACTTCCTAGGCTCTCCGCTGTCTGCACAAGAAGGAGCTACCGTAAAGCAAATTGACGATGATATGCTGGTGTACGAGTTCAAACACTTGATGAAACGAGAAGTTTTCGACAGCCAGCTTGCACTCATTAGTACACCAAATCTGGCATTTACCGCTTTCGCAGATATCGAAAGCGAGTTTCTGAAATTATTTAAGGCGATAAGCTGTGAAATATAAGCATATAATCTGGGACTATGGCAGAATAAAATTTTAGGAGTGACTCACGCCCATGATTAAAGAAATAACCAACCCGCAAGAGAAGTCTGAAATCTGTAACAAAATTCTACGCGCTTTGCCCGACTGGTTTGGTGTTGAAGAGTCCATTGTAGACTACGTTGCTGGCGTGGCGGACAAGCCTTTCTACTGTGTGTATGATGGCGTACTAGCCGTAGGATTTGTGTCAATTCTAGTGCACAACCCTTGCACAGCCGAAATATATGTAATGGGAATATTAGACACGCATCACAGAAAAGGCATTGGCAAAAAATTTGTACACATCTGCCAAGATTATTGTCGCACCCATGGTATGGATTTCCTTACTGTAAAAACATTGGCGGCAACACACCCAGACCCGCACTATGCAAAAACTCGCCAATTTTACGAAGCTATGGGTTTTAAGCCGCTTGAAATTTTTCCAACAATATGGGGCGAGGCTAACCCATGCCTTTTCTTGGCTATGCATAAATCCAGTTGGTGATAAAGCACGCTTGCGTGCGCGTTTCGTGCAGAGCAATTATTCAGTTGGAAATAAAGCACGCTTGCGTGCGCGTTTCGTGCAGAGCAATTATTCAGTTGGTAAGAGTTTCTTACCAACTGAAATACAAAGGAGCGACCCATGACACAAAACCACTTCACCGCCACGGGGATTGTTTTCAACCCCAAGGGCGAAGTACTTATGATGAAGCACAAAAAATTAGGCGTATGGCTACCACCAGGCGGCCACATAGACGAAAACGAACTCCCATGCGACGCTTGCTTGCGGGAAATTTTTGAGGAAACAGGCGTGAAAGCCGAAATAATTTCATCATCCCCTCAAATTGGCCTGGCAAATGACGCACATTGCAAGGAACTTGCCCAGCCCTTTGTTATTCTGCTGGAGGACATAGAGAAAACATGGCAGCATAACCACATCGACCTGGTGTATATTTGCCGTGCGGATGCGGACGCGCTTATCAAAAACGAAGCAGAGGCCGATGATATTGGCTGGTTCACCCCAGATGAAGTGCGGAAACTTGACACCTTCAACAATGTGCGACGCGTTATAGCGCAGGCGGCAGAGTTTATGGCAGCAATGCGGAAAAAAGAGGAAGTCATTCCCTGGCATGATTTGCCCGATGTGCTGGGGTGATAATATGAATGTTGAATTAACAACCATGGTTATGATTCAAAACCCTGCAACAGGCGAAGTACTGGTGCAAAACCGCACGGGCAAATGGCCTGGTTACAGCTTCCCAGGTGGTAAGGTGGACCCTGGTGAGAGTTTTAGCGACTGCGCCATTCGCGAGATAAAGGAAGAAACAGGCTTGATTGTTTCCGACCTTGTTTCACGGGGTGTGGTTCACTGGTATAATAAAGATACCAGCGACCGCTATGTTGTGTTCCTATACAAAACCAGCACTTACCGTGGCGAGCTGATTGCCGAATTTGATAAAGGCCAACACTTTTGGCAAAGCTGGGATGAACTAATGAGCCTGCCAAAGGAAAAATTCAGCAACGCGAAATTGCGCTACATCGAGCTGTATTTCGGGCAAGAATTTAATGAAGTATTTATCACCTACAGCGGAGACGAGTACGCGATAGTTTATAGCTAATAAATTTCAAAAAATAAAAAGCACGAAACACACGAAAGAAAAACCCGTGAATTTTTCGTGCTTTTTGTGTGTTTCGTGATAAAATGTTATTATAGTGAAATGAAATGAAAACAGTCTAAGGCGAAGCCTTGAGATGTTTTCATTTTAATTGAACGCCCCGCACCGACGCAGCGAAGCGAAGGAGGTGCGACAGGCAGCGCAAGCTGACTGTGTCATATAAATAGACGTTTTTCCATTTATATGACTATATAAGGACGAGACCATCAACCTAAAAGGAGAATGAAAAATGCCAAACAAAAACCTAGCAGAAACCTTACGCGGTGGCGTAATAATGGACGTTTCCACCCCAGAACAAGCGGAACTTGCCCAAGCCGCAGGCGCGTGCGCCGTAATGGCTCTCGAACGCATACCAGCGGACATCCGCGCCGTGGGCGGCGTTTCCCGCATGAGTGACCCTAAAATGATAAAAGGCATCCAGGCCGTATGCCGCGTGCCTGTAATGGCAAAAGTTCGCATAGGACATTTTGCAGAGGCGCAAATTTTACAAGCTATCGGCATAGACTATATAGATGAAAGCGAAGTGCTTTCACCTGCCGACGATGTGTACCAAATAGACAAAACCACATTTGACGTGCCGTTTGTGTGCGGCGCGCAAAATTTGGGCGAAGCACTGCGCCGCATACAAGAAGGTGCTATGATGATTCGCTCTAAAGGCGAGCCAGGCACAGGGGACGTGGTGCAAGCAGTGCGCCATATGCGCAAAATGTGCGCAGAAATCCGCGCGCTAACCGTTCTGCCAAAAGATGAACTCTACAACGCAGCAAAGGAACTTGCCGTACCATACGAGCTAGTAAAATATGTGGCGGAAAACGGCAAACTGCCTGTGCCAATGTTCTCCGCAGGTGGCGTTGCCACCCCGGCCGACGCCGCACTTATGATGCAACTAGGCGCGGAAGGCGTTTTTGTAGGCAGCGGCATTTTCAAATCCGGCGACCCTATGAAACGCGCCACCGCAATTGTGCAAGCTGTGAAAAATTACAAAGATGCAAAACTGCTGGCGGAAATTTCGGAAGACATTGGCGAAGCAATGGTTGGCATAAATGAGCAGGAAATCGAAATTATGATGGCTGAACGTGGCCGGTAAAATTGCTGTTTTTGTCTTGGCTGCCCTAACCTTGCTTGCGGGCGCGTGGGCTGTATATGGCTTTGTGCAAATTTTTCGTGCAAATGACATATACTATATGCCCGCGGTAGTTTACGTGCCATCAGCAGAGGTAGAGGTTGAAGAACCGCCACAAGTTTACCAAATTGACGATTTGATTTTCTTTCTGGATGAAGGCCAGGTGCACAGTCGGACGATAGATGGCCGCCATGTGGCAACTTTTGGCGCAGCAGATGTGACAGCATTCGAAATAGAAATACCCTGGCTGATTTTTTGGCAGTATGGCGAGGACGCGAAATTTTTCTATAACATGGACACAGGCGAAATTCATAGAGAATAAACTTTTCGCACACGACTACGTATGTAAGTTATAGAGCACAATAAATAGTATGGTTCTTAAAAGAAAGGATGCGAAAAAATGAACGAGAAAATGAAAGTACTCGAACTGTTGGAGAGCGGCAAAATTACAGCCGACGAAGCGGCACAACTGTTAGAGGCTGTAGGCCGCGGCAGAAGCGAAACCCGTGAAAATGTAGAGGAAAAACTACACAACTTTGCGCAAGATGTTACAAAATTTGCAAAAGACGTGGGCTGCAGAGTGCAAGAACTCTACAAAAACCAAGAGCCGAGAATTAAAAGAGTAAGCCATAGCGCGCTGGAAAAAGCGGCTGCGGCACTGGACTCTTTAGCGCAAAATATTGCAAATTCAATGGAAAAAGGTACATGTTGCGATGATAACTGTACCTGTAACGAAGACGACGACGCACCAAGAGCAAACTAGGGCTTACACAAAAAGTGGCGTAGCCACTTTTTGTGCCGCCGCGCAAGTGGCGGATGCCGCCGGAGGCGGTATTTAGCCCTATGAGCGTAGCTGCATAGCAACGAAGCGAATACTAAAATCAAGCAAAGAAACCAAGTTAAAAAAAAGGGGCTGCCTTGCTAATGCAAGGTAGCCCCTTTATATTGCTATATTTGTAACAAGTCACAATAACTTTGAAAACAATTTGCAAATGTTTGTGTAATATTATTGTAATATAAGCTGGACATCCATGGTACAGTCTGTTACAATACTCTCATCTTGATGGAAAATGAATCCAAAAATGGTTGTGGCGTGGACTGTGAAGCATGCCACACTTATAAAGGGGAGAATGTAATGGGAGCGTTAGAAAACTACTATGCAAATGTGGTTACAAAAACAGTGCAATGTGACGAGGGTAAGACATGGCACTTCGACTACTACTTGCAAACGTACACAAGTAGCAACAACGTAGAGCTGTATGGTGTTAAGGTGTGCAAGCGTGGTAATGCAATTGTAGTGGAAGAAGCGGAGACTTTTGCCATTACAGACAGCCGCGACAAGGCGGAGACCATTTTAAAGTATCTTGCAGCCGGCACTGTGCCGCCCTGCGTTTTAATCGAAATGGTTGACGAGTGGTTCTCTAACGAGGTGTGGAGTTCTGGCGATTTTTTGGAGGCGTCGCAGATTCCCACCTGGCATACGTACCACATGGGAGGGTAACGCCACTGGTGGCAGGCAGGCCAATTTCGCCAACGGAAACCTTGCCGCCAATCATATGGCGGTTGGCCACAATTTCCAAAATATTGCCATAAACAGTAGGCGAAAATCCAGCTGTGTATGCATTTATTAACATAAATTTTGCTCCGCTGCCTTTGGTCGCGGAGTTTTTTGTATTTAAAATCTGGGCGCAGGCGTCTACCAGTTCGTACAATTTTTCTTCCAGCTTCCACATTTCGCCGCCTGGGCCGCGCCCGAACACTGGCGGGTCCATTATAATCCCGTCGTAGAAACTTTCGCGGCGGCCTTCACGCTGGACAAATTTTAGGGCGTCATCTTCCATTATACGGTGGGGGATATCTGACAGTCGTGACAGATTTATATTGTCCTTTGCCCAGCGGTTCATGCCCTTTGCGGCATCTATATGGGTTACATTTGCGCCTGCTTTTAGGCAGGCTAAAGTCGCGCCGCCTGTGTACGCAAACAAATTTAGTACTTTAGAGCCAGGGTTTACCTTTGTGCCAAGCCACTGCCAATTAACAGCCTGCTCGGGAAACAGGCCCATATGCTTAAAACCCGTTGGCCGTATATGAAAACGCAGGCCGCCATAGCCAACTTGCCAGGCGTCCTTTGCATTACTAGTCAGTTTCTCCCAATGCCCGCCGCCAGATTTGCTACGGTGATAATACATATCGGCAACCGACCAATCGACTTTGCTGGACTTGGGCCAACACGCAAGGGGGTCTGGGCGCACAACCACTACATCGCCCCATCGCTCTAATTTCTCGCCGCCGCCAGCGTCTATTAGGCTATAGTCTTGCCAATCTTTTGCTATGTTCATTATTTGTCCTTTCCGCAGGGGCTTTGCCCCTGCACCCCACTCGCTTTTTGAAAAAAGCGAGGCAAAAACTTTAATATTAAACGCGCATGGCGGTGGTGACCGCCACATCGCGCGTTTTAGGATTTGTACTGTGTATGGCTAGTGCGTGATGATGGGTCAAGGGGTGCGCCCCTTGTGGGGTTTGGGGTGAAACCCCAAGGTTTTATGATACCAATATCAACCGATGCAGTGCTCTTGTGCATATCAAATACATTAGGCGTCGGCCTTGCTCGCCTTCGAATTGTTTGCTGCCGTAGCCTGGGCAAATTACGCAGTCGAACTCTAGGCCTTTTGCAAAGGGTACTGCCATTACCATTATGCCTGGGTTAAATTCGTCATCTTCATCAGCAACAAGCTGTACGTTTTTCATATTAAGGGTTGCATGGTACTCCTTTGCGGCGTTTACGCTAGGTAGCAGGATACCCACAGTTTTGTATTCTTGCGGCAGGTTTTGTAAAATTTCCTGTACTGGTGATGTTAGCACCTCTGGCTCTGGCCCGTGGCGGGTGAAATGTGCCTCTGTGTTTGGGTTATCCAAAAATTGTGCGGCGAAGGTGTTAATTTCATAGGTAGATCGGTAGCTTTTTGTTAGAGGTATGTCTTTTGCGTTTGGATATAGGGCTTGCAATTCTGCAATGGAGTTTATGCTAATGCCCGGGTACAGTGCCTGGTTTGCGTCTGCCAGTACAGTAAAATTGCTGCCAGTGTACAGCCGCGCAAGTATACGGTGGTGCAAGTGGCTTAGATCCTGAGCTTCATCTAACAGGATATGCTTAACAGTTTTGTCTGGCTGTACTTGGCCTGTTAGGATATCGGTATAAAAAATCAGTAGCGCGTCTTCGTAGTACAATTTCTCGCTATCCAGTGCTTTGCGAACAAAACTGTGGGAAAGGCCAGTGGTTTGGGCGTATTTCTTGACAAATTTTTGCAATAGCTGGACTGCGGTAGGGCGTAAACGGCTGCGTAGGTCGCGCATTACGATGCTTTTCTCTTCTTCAAATTTTACGCGAATTTCGCCGTCGGTAAAGTCCTGATCGTGGATACTGTTGAACAACGCGTTTATCGCCCGCTGGTTTTCCTTGAAATATTCGGCGTAGGCGCGCTCTACATAGGCGATTACGCGGTCGGTTTTACTGCGCAGTGTACTGGCTGCGGTGCGGTCTTGGTACAGTGCCTCCAGGCGGTAGCCGTCACAAACTTTGTCAGTGTTAAACATTACATCTTCAAATGAGGGGGTGTAGGCCTGCACATAATGCTCTAGTTCTTGTATAAATTTGGGCGAATACTTATGCAATAGCCACGCTGTGCGTGTATCGTTCTGCGGGCGAGTGGTCATATGGTCTATCTGTTGGTACAGCCCGTGGAAGTTGCGTCTGTCTCGAGATTTTTCCCGTATTAGGGTTGGAAAATCTAGGTTTTGTACATCTTCTTCGCCCAATTCCGGGATAATGCCTGCGATATAGGACGCAAAAACAGGGCTTGGCGAAAATATGCGCAGCTTGCTAGAATGCAAATCGCCACGGTTGCGGTACAGCAAATAGGCCAAGCGGTGCAAGCCAACGGATGTTTTGCCGCTGCCTGCAGGGCCGTGAACCAGCAGATTTTTATCCTCTGCACGAATGGCGCGGTTTTGCTCGGTTTGGATGGTGTTTACAATCGTTTTAATATGGGCATCGCTAGACTTTGCCAGCTCCATGCGCAAAATTGTATCTTCGATGGCAATATCGTTGTCGAATAGGAACAGTAGCTCGCCCTTTACAATTTCGTATTGACGTTTTAGGGTTATTTCCCCCTCGATTGTTGCGCCAGTGCTGGGCACAGTAAAACTGGCCGCACCCACCCCAAAGTCATAAAAAAGGGAAGAAATTGGCGCGCGCCAGTCGTATACATGATAGTTTTTTGTATCTTCATCAAAAAGTGAATGGCGACCGATATAAATTTGCTCTGTGCCATAACCATCCTCTAAAAAATCTATACGGGCGAAATAGGGCTCGTATAGCATTTTTTTTAGGCGCAGTAATTGCTTGCTTGTTTCGGCGTAGCTACGCTCGTTTGAGGCAACTTCTTCTGCGAAAATGTATAGGTCGGCCACGTCGTCAAAATCGCGGACGGCACGGCGCGCTTCGCGCCACATTTCCTTGCGTGATTCCATTACCTCGTCGCGGCGTTTTTGCAGGCCTTCGCCTAGTACATTTATTTGTGACAGGATTAGATCTGTTACGGTAGACAGCTTTGTTGTTTCTGTTTTGTCCATGTCAGATTTCCCCCATAAGATGTTCTAGGATTTGTATTGCGTTTGTGGCCGCGCCTTTGCGGGTGTTATCTGCCACTACCCACATGTTTAGGGTGTTGGGGCAGCTTTCGTCGCGGCGTAGGCGGCCAACGTACACATTGTCTGTGCCGGCGGCGTGTAACGGCATTGGGTATGGTTCACCAATTACAATGCCGGTGGACTTGGCCAGCAGCTTTTGTATATCTTGCAGGATAAATTCATTTTGCAGTGTTACGTTAATGCTTAGGCTGTGGCTGTACTCTATTGGTACGCGCACGCAGGTTGCTGTAATGGGAAGATGGGGCTGGTGCAGGATTTTTTTTATTTCCGCCATCAGTTTTTTTTCTTCGCCTGTGTAGCCGTCGTCTTCAAATTTATCTATGTGGGGGATAATATTGTTTGCGATAGGGTAGGGGAAATGGGCGGGCGGGTTGCCCTGCTGGGTTTCGCGCAGGTCTGTCATGCCGCCAACCCCTGCACCTGAAACAGATTGGTATGTTGAAATAATTACGCGGGAAAGGCCGTATACTGCTTGCAATGGCCTTAATGCCACAACGGCAGGTGCGGCACAGCAGTTTGGGTTAGCAATTATGTTTTTGTGTTTTGCCAGGTCTGTTGCGTTTACCTCTGGTACTATTAGCGGTACATTGTCGGTCATGCGCCAGGCAGATGAATTGTCGATTACTATGCAGCCTGCCGCGGCGGCGATGGGTGCGTATTTTTTGCTAAACTCGCCATTAACCGCAAAAAGAGCATAGTCGATTTTATCAAAAATATGCTCCGATGTTTCTTTAATTGTTATGTCTATTCCTTTGTATGGAATTGTTTTGCCTGCGCTGCGTGCAGAGCCGAATAGTTGAAGTTCGCAGTCCGTAACCCGTTCTTCTAGTATTTTAATGAACATCCCGCCAACCATGCCGCTGGCACCGAATATTGCTATTTTGGGTTTTTGCATTTTTGATTCCATTGCCTCCTTAAACGTATCCAAGAAACTCATATATCCCATCAACAATCTCCTGCGGTTTGTAGCCATGTACATAGTGTCCGCAATCGAGTTGTATGTGTTTTGCCTTTTCAAACTCCGCTACTGTGCGCCTGTGGTTTTCCAGCAAAACATCTGGGTTCATGCCGGATTTTGTCGCTTCCCGAAAATTGGAGCTAAATAGCAACAGTGGCGTTTGGGTTGGCAGTGGCTGCGCCTCTACATAGGCTACATAGCTTTTTATGGCGCGCAGCTCGTTTATCATGTTTTGGGTTAGGGTACGGCGGCGCGTAATTTCGGCAAACATTGCCCTGTCTTCATTGGTTAATGTTGGGTGTTTGTAAGACGGATATCGCTTGCCGCAAAAAATTGCGACAGTGTCACTGCTCATACGGCGTGAAACCCGTGTGGCTAATTTTATTGCCAGCTTTTGGCGCAAACCGAACTTTACCATTTTTGCCGTTTCTGGCACTGTTGGGTCCAGGCCGATTATTGCCGCAACCTCTTGTGGAAAAAATTGTGCCCAGTACAAAGCATCCATGCCTGAAAGGGAATGGGCAACCAACACATAGGGCGGCATAATTTCCGCTTGTGTAAGGGCTTTTCGCACTTCTGCTAAAACAGTGCCCATATCCCGTGGTGTTGCGGTAATATCACTAAGGCCGTAGCCGAATTTTTCTACTACTGTAATATTGTGCTGCTTAGCCAGCATATGCCACAGGGGCTTGAAGTCTAGCATAGGGCAGCTTGTTCCGTGGCCGGAAAGGAACACGAAACGGTATTCGCTTGCACTTGGCCCGGGCCCGGCACAAAATATATGCATTTTGTTTCCGCCAATTTCAATCATGCGCGAAGTTTCCACTCTGTTACCCCCAGTCAAACTATCCAACGTTAAAATCGTCAAAGGCATCGTGCACGGCACTTGCTGCCTTTGTTACCTGGGCTTCGTCCACCAAAACTGCAATTTTTATTTCCGATGTGGAAATTGTGTGAATATTTATGTCCGCCTTGTATAGTGCTTCGAACATTGTGGCGGCAACGCCATGGTTTGTGGCCATACCCGCGCCCACCACCGATAGCTTTGCCATGTTTTCATGGGCTTCTATTGTTTGGTGGCCAATTTCCGGCTGTTGAGCGGCAAGCAGATTACGGGCGGTGGCCATATCGTCTGTTTGCACGGTAAAGCTAATATCGCAGGTATCTTTTTGCGTGGCAGAGCGCAGGATAATATCTACTGATATTTGTTCCCGCGCTAATATGTCAAATATTTTGTAGGCTACACCCGGTTCGTCGGGCAGCCCGGTTAGGGTTATTTTTGCCACGTTTCTGTCTATTGCAATGCCGCTAATGCTAAGTTCTTCCACGGAGTCCTCCTTGTATATTACAGTGCTAGTGCCCTGGCCGTGTGAAGCACGCACGATAATTTTCACGCCGTACTGCTTTGCCATTTCCACCGCGCGGCCGTGCAGCATTTGCACCCCCGCGAAGGCCAGCTCAAGCATTTCATCATAGCCTAGTGACGGCAATTTTCTTGCGGAAGGGACAATGCGCGGGTCGGCGGTGTAAATCCCATCAACGTCGGAATTTATTTCGCATTCCATCGCGCCCAGCACGGCGGCCAGCGCGACGGCGGTGGTATCTGACGCGCCGCGGCCTAGGGTTATGAAATCGCTATTTTCGGTTATACCTTGAAAACCCGCCACAAGTACAATATTGTTTTTATCCAGTTCAGCTAAAATGCGGACAGTATCAATTTCTTTTATATGCCCGTTGCCGTGGTTGCCGACGGCGTACAGCTTAACCTGTGCCGCCGTTAGGGAAACCGCGCTATGCCCAAGGGATTCGATGGCCATGGCCATTAGTGCTACAGATTGCTGTTCGCCTGTGCAAAGGAGCATATCCAGTTCCCGTTTTGATGCGTTTGGGTTTATTTCTCGCGCTTTTTGTAGTAGCGCATCGGTTGTGTTGCCTTGTGCAGAAAGCACGACAACCACTTGGCTGCCTTTTTCCTTTGCATTTATTATGCGGCGGGCTACGTTAAATATCCGTTCGGGGTTTGCGACAGAAGACCCGCCAAACTTTTGTACGATTATGTTTTTAGCGGACATAGGTTAACTCCTATCATATTTCATGCCTCCTTCGTCGGCGGCTTAAATCGGTTGGGTGAAAATTTGCTTCGCAAATGTTTCACAATTCAACTGGTTGGATTTGGTTACCAGTTGAATTTTACTTGCCACACATCTCTTTCAATTTCTGTAACGCCAAAAGTGCTTCCAGCGGGGTCATGTTTTCGATATCCATATCGCGCAGTGCTTCAACAGCTGCGTGCTCTATTTCATCTTCTATGGTAACAGGGGCTGGCATTGCGGATAGGTTGGCCGTTACATCTGCCTGGTTTAGTGCGGCAAGCAGTGTGTTTGCGCGGCTAAGCACCGCCGTTGGCAAGCCTGCCAGCTTTGCTACGTGTACGCCATAGCTTTGTCCTGCCGCGCCTTCGCGTAGTTTACGTGGAAAGATAATGTTCTTGCCTTGCCCTTCGGCAGTAAAGCAATAATTTTTTACGCCGTCTACCTTGCCTGCTAGTTGGCTTAATTCGTGATAATGGGTAGCGAACAGTGTTTTTGCCAAAACCTTGCTTGAAATGTATTCCAGTACCGACCATGCAATAGAAAGGCCGTCGAAGGTGCTTGTGCCGCGCCCGATTTCGTCCAACAGCACAAGGCTTTTGTTGGTTGCGTTATGCAAAATATTTGCCACTTCCGTCATTTCCACCATGAAGGTGCTTTGGCCGGTTGCCAGGTCATCACTTGCGCCAACGCGGGTAAACACACGGTCGCAAATGCCTATTTTTGCATATTCCGCTGGTACAAAACTACCCATTTGCGCCATTAGTACAATTATTGCTACCTGGCGCATATATGTGCTTTTACCTGCCATGTTTGGGCCGGTTATTACGGCAATTCGGTCTGTGTTGTCCATGGCGGTGTCGTTTGAGACAAAGCCAGATTGCACAAGGCCTTCCACTACCGGGTGGCGGCCTTCTTTAATTTCTAACTCGTCACCATCATGTATTTCGGGCTTGGTATAGTGGTTTTGTTCCGCCACTTCTGCCAGGGATTGTAATGCGTCCAGGGTGGACAGTGCCTGGGCGGTAAACTGTATGCGGGCCACTTGTTCCAATAATTGACGGCGCAGGGTGTCGAATAAATCGTATTCTAGGGTTGCTATTTTTTCGTCGGCACTTAGAATTGTCTCTTCCAAGTTATTTAACTCTTCGGTAAAAAAGCGTTCGCAATTGGACAGGGTTTGCTTGCGGATATAATGGGGCGGCACTTTTGCCAAATGGGAAGTTGTCACCTCTATATAATAGCCAAAGACCCGATTGTAGCGTACTTTTAGGTTGGTTATGCCCGTCTCGTCTTTTTCGCGGGCTTCCAGCTCGGCCAGGATACCGTTGGCATTATCTTTTATGTGAAAGAGTTTATCAAGTTCGGCGTTAAAACCGTGGCGAATCATGCCGCCTTCGCGCACAGAAACAGGGGGCGTGTCTGTTATAGCCGCCTGTATTGCGGCGTGTATATCGCCTAAGTTGTCAAAAGTGCGGCGCAGTTCGGCATTGGCGTCGGCTGTTACGTTGGCCAATAATTTTTCGATATGGGGCAAATTTGCCATGGAACTGCGTAGGGTTACCAAATCCCGCGCGCTGGCGGTGCGGGTGGTTAGCTTTGCCAGTATACGCTCCATGTCCAGTATTGTTGTTAGGTGCTCCCGCAGTTCTGCGCGCTCTATTGGCATTTGCACCCATTCGGCCACGGAGTTTAGGCGGCGTAGTATTTCGGCGCGGTTGGCAAGGGGGCAGTCTACCCAGTCCCGCAATTTACGTGCGCCCATGCTGGTGCGCGTTTTGTCAAGCACCGCAAGCAGCGAACCCTTTTTTGTACGGTCGCGGGCGTTTTGGGAAAGTTCTAGGTTGCGGCGGCTTGCGCCATCTAACATCATATGCGCTTGGCCTGTGTATGTTTTTAGTGCGGTAATTTGCGAAACAGCACCCTTTTGTGTGTCCATTAAATAGGAAAGAAGTGCCCCTGCCGCAGAAATTTCCGCCGCGCCCGTGCGTAGCCCAAAACCCTCCAGGTTGTGTGTGCCAAAGTGGGTGGTAAGTGTTTTTTCCGCGTTGGCTTGTGAAAATGTCCAGGCTGGGACAGCCGTAGCTTTTATGCCCACGATATTTTCTACCACGCGGGTTAGCCTAAAGTCGTCCGCAAGCAAAAGTTCTGCCGGTGCTAGGCGCACGGCTTCATCTAACAGTTTCTGCTCTTCGCTTACAGGCATGGATGTTGCCATAAATAGGCCAGTGGTTATATCTGCCACGGCCAGTGAAAGCCGCATATTGTTGCCATGTAGTGCTACTATGTAGTTGTGGCGGTGGGCGTCTAAATAGTCGCTATCTGTCATTGTGCCTGGTGTAAAAACCCGTACAACCTCGCGGTCTACTATGCCTTTTGATAGTTTTGGGTCGCTAACCTGTTCGCACAGTGCTACCCTGTGCCCTTTGGCTACCAGTTTAGCAATATATCCGTCTACGGCATGGGCTGGTACGCCGCACATGGGGGCGCGCTCTTCCAAGCCGCAGTCACGCGCTGTTAGTGCAATGCCAAGTTCTGCCGCGGCCAGTTTTGCGTCTTCGAAGAAAATTTCAAAAAAATCACCCAGGCGGAACATGAGGATGTCATTCCTGTGGTTAGCTTTTATGGACATATATTGTTCCATCATTGGGGTTAGTTTACCTTTTGGCATATTGGCCTCCTGTTGCGGGGTTAGGTGCAGCGCCCCGAAATATAATACGTCCTAGCGTGGGTTATTTCTACCGATACTATATCGCCTGGGACTAAAGCCGCCGCCGATGTAAAATGTACCAAGCTGTGGTCGTCGGTACGGCCTTTGTAGCCATCGGCGGTTATATCTTCCACCATGGTGTCGAATGTGTGGCCAATTTTTGCTTCGTTTATTTCCAGCAAAATCGGCGATACATCTGCCACCAGGCGGTCGTATCTTTCCGACGCTATTTTTGGCTGTACAATATCGGTACGCTGGGCGGCTGGTGTGCCACTGCGTTTCGAATATATAAATGTAAATGCCGTGGCAAAGCGCACCTTGCGCACTACATCCAGCGTAGCTAAAAAATCATCTTCCGTTTCGCCAGGATAGCCTACAATTATATCTGTAGAAATTGCTATGTCGGGCACGGCGGCACGTAGTTTTTGTATCAGTTCCAGATAATCGGCCTGGGTGTACATACGGTTCATGTCCTGCAAAATGCGGGTACTGCCAGATTGGATAGGCAAGTGGATAGACTTGCAAATTTGCGGAATGTCCGCTACTGCCTGTACTAACTCATCGGAAAAATCCTTGGGGTGGCTGGTCATAAAGCGTATACGCTGTATGCCTTCCACTTTTGCTACATCGCGCAGTAACTGGGCAAAGCCAAATTCGTAGGAATTTACATTTTGGCCCAGCAGCATAATTTCCTTTACGCCATCGTGTGCAAGTTCTGCCACTTCATGCAAAACATCGGCGGCTGGGCGGCTTTTTTCGCGACCGCGCACATATGGCACAATACAGTAAGAGCAAAAATTGTCGCAACCGTACATTATATTAACACCAGCTTTATGCGCAAACTCCCGTGTAGTGGCTGGCACATCTTCTAACTCTGGCAGGCCTTCGTCTTCATTTATATCAATTACCTGCTTGCCTGTTTCTATTGCTTGCCATAGTAATTCTGGCAGGCGATGGCGATTATGTGTGCCAAAAACCAAATTTATATAGCGGTGTGATTGTTTTATTTTTTCCGCAATTTCTGGCTGCTGTGCCATGCATCCGCATACGGCAATAAAAAGATTTCGTTTGTCTTGCTTTGCGCGCTTTAAGCGGCCTAAGTTGCCAAAAATCCTATCTTCCGCGCTTTCGCGCACACAGCATGTGTTATATAACACAAAATCCGCCTCTTCCTGGGAATTGGCGGCAGTGTAGCCTAGCTGTATAAGTAAAGCCGAAAGTTTTTCGGAATCGCGGGAGTTCATTTGACAGCCATATGTGCGCACAAAAAAACTGGGACGCCCAGCAGGGCTATCGGCAAGTGCGTCATTGTGTGCAGATATTTTGTAGCGGTAATCTTTGTCCATAAACACCTCAAGTATTACTCCGCACGCAAACAGCAAGAAAGTCGCACATAATTTTTCACGCACCTGCTTTGCCACAAGAACCTTGCGTACTTCTAGTACGCTGCGGTTATTGCAGCTGCGCATCTGCGCGGAAAATTATGCGCTTTGTTTCTTACTGTTCACGCGCGGAGTAATATATATACTTGCATTAAGTGCATATGGGATTATATCATATATCAACAACAATAAGCCAGTCGTAAAAAAAATCTGGTATGGGCGTTTTTTTAGCGCGGAAACCTTTACAATTTCTTGGAAATCCTTTACAATTGCATGGCAAGGTATTAAATAAAACGACATATTTTTTAAGGGGGAAATCAAGATGATTGTCCAGTTTTTACGTGCGGTATTGAAGAAAAATTTTCCACGCAACTTAAAGGGTGAACCCTTGTCGCACGCACAACTACGAGCAATAAGTGTTGGTGCGATTTTGGCCGGAGTGCGAATAGAATATTGGGATAGCCTGATAACAGGCACAGGAACGAACACACAAAAATCATTGAGTGAATGGTGGGGCATTGATTCTTCACAAACGGCTGTAGAAACGCTGGACGGCCTAAAAAACAAAAAACATAGCCAAATGTATAATCTTATTTTGGCGAATGTTGGGCCAGCATGGCACCTGGACCCATCCTTTGAGGATTTTATTGGAGCATATCAATCGGTAAACTTGCCGTTGATAGATGATGATATTGCAAATAAATACAGTCGTGAAGTTGAAATGTTAGAACCTCATATCGACAAATTATATAATATGTCCACAGAAACTTCTGATGATAATGTCGAACAAACATTGAAAGAGTTGTTCGGTGATGATGAAACCATCAGTCTGTGCATACAAATTTATAGCAGCGTGATTGATAAGTACGAAAATTACACGCGAAGCTATAACAACTTAATAGAAACATTTGAAGAATTACAAAAGCGTAATATTGTGGGCAATAAAAATGAATTGGAGAACATTGATACTGCGGCATGGGATATGGGGCGCATGGTCAACGTAGCCCGGTGGTGCTATGAATTAAAGCATATATCTTCATCACAGGCGTGGGAATATATTTTCCTTGCGGAGAATGAAAGTGTGTCGCGCTATGCCGATTGGGTGGAATTTGGCAAGTCATATGCGGTAGGTCGCGCAATGTGGGGCGGTTCGGGTATGCAGCTTACCAATACAATTGATATAATTGACCGCCTGCATAACGACGACAAAAGTCCTTGGAAACATTTAACGCTACAGCACACGGTTTAAACATAAAGGATGTGCCAGTATGTCGAAAAAATTTAACTACAAAACCCTAGAAGAACTGGAAGCTGATATAAAAGGGCTAGGGCTCAACTTAAACTCCTCTGCCAACATAGACGCTCTTGCAAAACCTATTCACCTAAAAAAACACCGCATTCCAAACTGCGTAGTTGCCCACCCAATGGAAGGCGGTGACGCAAATAATTTCGGTAGCCCAACAGACCAAACCTTTCGAAAGTACGAGCGCATGGCGAAGGGCGGCTATGGGCTTATATGGGTAGAAGCCGTTAGCGTATGCGATGAAGGGCGTTCTAACCCAGGACAGTTATGGATTACCGATAAATCTTTGCCCGAATTTAAAGAATTGGTGAGGCGCACGCTAAAGGCAGCAGAGGAATTTCACCCTAAAGGGGAGCGGCCTTTACTGATATTGCAACTCCAACACAGTGGCCGTTACAGCAAGCCTAGGGGCGAACACGCGCCAATAATCGCAAGTCACATACCAGAGCTAGACAAAAGATTTCCCATAGATGAAACTTACCCTCTGGTAACAGACGAGTACCTGTCTAGTTTAGTTGACCAGTTCGTAAAAGCCGCTGTACTTGCAAGAGAAGCGGGATTTGACGGCGTGGACATTAAAGCATGTCATGGATATTTGCTGCACGAGCTCCTTTCTTGTTACGACAGGGAAGGAGAATATGGAGGCAGTTTCGAAAACCGTACAAAACTGATGCTTAGAATAGTTGACGAAATAAAGGCGGCCGCACCAGAGCTTGTCCTCGCCAGCCGAATCAATATATTTGACGCAATGCCAATTGGCCGAGGGTTTGGAATGGCCACCCCCGGTTCTGATGTCATTGACATGAGCGAGCCTGTCAGACTTACTAAGGAATTGGTGGCAAGAGGCGTGGAGCTTGTTAGCATAACAATGGGTAACCCTTATTACATTACAAATACTAAAAGGTCATACGACTTGGACACATATATGCCAAACAATGGTCCGCTGGATGGTACGTGCCGCCTAATTAAGGGCGCGGCAGACTTGCAGGTGGCTGTGCCCGAGGCAAAAGTAGTTGGAGTTGGATATTCTTGGTTTAGAGGATTTTCTCCATATGTAGCCGCAGCCGTTTTGGAGCAAGGTAAGGCTGCAATGATAGGTTATGGGCGGCAAATTTTGTCTTATCCGAATTTATATAAAGATGTTATACGGGAAGGGAAGTTTGACCTTAGTAAGGCGTGCGTCGCCTGTAGTAAATGCAGCCAGCTAAAGCGAGATGTTGGCGCTGGTGGATGTGTTGTTAGGAGTACGGAGGGGTTTTTGCAGATTAAGTGCAATAGTCTTAATATCTGACAACTGCCAGAATGTGGATTTTCGAGACATGAAAAAAGCCCGTAAACACGGGCTTTTTTGGACTTTCTTTATAAGCGCGAAACGAGATTCGAACTCGCGACCCTCGCCTTGGCAAGGCGATGCTCTACCACTGAGCCATTCGCGCACTTTTAACATTGTGGGCTTACATTAGATAAACCAGCGGGTGATGGGAATCGAACCCACGCAACAAGCTTGGAAGGCTTGTGTTCTACCATTGAACTACACCCGCACTCGCTTTTTGTGTTGCTTTCCGCTAGGAATGCCCAGGGCCAGAATTGAACTGGCGACACACGGATTTTCAGTCCGTTGCTCTACCGACTGAGCTACCTGGGCTCGTACGTTGGGATTGATTGCCCTCACACAACGAATATAATAAAGCATTATCAAACGATTGTCAAGCCTTATGCGAACGATTTCCATAAATCATTTACGAATCATTTGCAAATGTTTCACGGACACGACTTATACTTCAACTGGTTGGATTTGGTTACCAGTTGAAAGTTGGTTTGTACGAAATGCGCACGCTCTGCGTGCTTAGATTCCAGTTGAAAATTGGTCTGCACGAAATGCGCACGCTCTGCGTGCTTAGATTCCAGTTGAAAATTGGTTTGTACGAAATGCGCACACGAGTGTGCTTAGATTCCAGTTGATTTATTCCTACCCGAAAAATATCACATAAAATAAAAATATCAGTCCGCCAACTCCAAATAGTTTCTGCCAAAGCCCATACTTTGCAAGGGGAAACGCCGAAACCATTAACATACCCACCATGGCAAACATCCCAACCACAATCCAGATGCTTAGGGTGTGCATAAACACAAACCAAATTACTACGGTTACAATGCTCATGCTGGCTGGTACAGGCAGGCCTGTAAAATGCAGTCCGCCGCCAACTAAATTGTAGTTTGCCAACCGCCATAGCCCGCAAATACAGTAAAACACAAGGGCTGTAACCAGTGCTGGGTGGCTATCAAACAGGTCAAACACCATCCAAATAGGCATTATAACGCAGGTGAAAAAATCCACCAGCGTGTCCAAATGTTTGCCAAATTCCGATACTTGTTTTAGCTTGGCAGCCACAAAACCGTCAAAAAGGTCCATAACCCCGGCGAAAAATAGCATAATAATGGCCATGCGCAAATCTCGCTGGGTTAGGAAGTACGCAGCCATAATGCCAAACACCAGCCCTGCGGTGGTAATTAAATTGGGGATATTAAAATGCCGTAACACCGGCGAAAATTTTTCTATTTTCATGTAGTACCTCCAAGGGGTGCGCCTATAGATATTTTTGTTTCAAAACCTTCCGTAGTTCGGGCTATTAGGTCTTCCCGCGGGGTGAATTCTCCCTTTTTCAAAAACATGAGAATCAGCGAGCCGCCAGGTTTAAAATAACTTGCCATCTGCCCGCGCTCTACATCCTCGCCATCGTTATAGCAGTGTACTATGCTGCCCACAAAGGTTGCGCCTACCTCCACCAATGCAACGTCGCCAAAATTTTCCGTTGCAAAATTTATAACCGCCCGCTTGTTGCGGCAGTACAGACGCATTACGCGGTTTAGCGCAAGGGGGCTAACGGAATATAAGTCGCCCTTTATCATGCGGGTGCTAGTTACAACACCGCTATCGAAAAAGTGCATGCGGTGATAATTGGCGGGGGTAAGCCTGATGCTTATCATTGTGCCGCCTTCATATTCCCGAGCCATCTTTGGGTCGCGAAACAAATCCGCCATAGAGAAACTGCTGCCCTTGGCAGTAACCACCTGCCCCGCTTCCAAATTGGGGAAAACGGAAACCAGCCCCTCGCAAGGAGAGCCTAGGGTCGTATCTTCGGTGGGGAAAACAATGTCCTTCTTCTCTCGGGAGAAAAACTGTGTGAAATTTTTATAGTTGCCGCTGCAACCGGCCATATCAATATCGTATTGCTTAATAAACTTGGGTATTACCCTTGCCGAAAAACGAGTACGACAATAAAGCCCATATAGGCGGCTTACGGCCTTGCGCTTTACCAGCCATAAAAGTGACGCGCCACCCACAGGGTTTTCGTAGATTAGGCGCATTAGCCGTTCGGGGCAAATACGTTCCTGCTCTAGGTTGTTGCCATTATATATCCATATTTGTTGTTTGTTTTTGCTATGCCTACGGAAGAATTTCCGCCTTGGCGGTTTTGGGAATTTACGTAGTGCTGGGCTCATAAGTCAACTCCTGAAAATATGTATTAGTGCCATTATATCCTTTTCCCACAAAAAAGTCCAAAAAATTTTGAATTTTAACATACCATGTGATAATGTAGTGGGCGAGGTGATTTTATTTTGAAGGATATACAACATCGCTCCCAAAACCGCGTGGCACTTTTCTACATAGTGGTCTCGTTTTTCTGGTTCTCTTTATATGCATATGTGCCATATGTTACCCCTTATGCCGATTATTTGGGCGCGAGTATGCGCCTGATGGGACTTATCGCTGGGGCGTATGGCTTTACGCAAATGATAATCCGCTTTCCCCTAGGTATTTTTTCCGATCGTTTGCGCAGGCGCAAAATTTTTGTGCAGTTGGGAATTGCCTTCGCCGCCCTTAGCGGATTTTTGGCGTTTTTGTTCCCTAGCCCCTTTACGCTGCTTTTAATGCGGGCTACAGGCGGCGTTGCTGCCAGCGCGTGGGTTACGTTTACGGTACTGGGTGCTAGTTACTACAACCAAAATGAATCCACAAAGGTAATGGGGAATATGAGTGCCGCCAACGCTTTTGGGCGAATGGTGGCCTTGCTTACAGGAGGGCTAATTGCCCAGATACTGGGTGTGCCCCATGCATTTTTGCTTGGCGGAATAGCCGGGGTTATTGGGCTGGTGCTTAGCTTTTGGGTAACGGAAAAAAGGCCGGACGAAAATCAGACCCCACCAACTCTTGCTGGGTTACTGGAAGTTGCGCGGAATAGGCAACTATTCCTATGTTCTATTTTGGGCATTTTGGCTATGTACATTAGTTTTGCCACCACCTTTGGGTTTACGCCCCTAGCGGCAGCGCAAATGGAGGCTACCCAGTGGCAGCTTGGTATGCTTGGGGTGCTTTCCACTGCACCTGCAATATTTATTTCGCCCCTGGCTGGTACTATCATGCCGCAAAAACTTGGCGCAAGTACCACGCTAGCCATTGGCTTTGTTGTAGCGGGTGTGGGTAGTGCGTTGGTGGCTGTTAGTAATACGCTGGTTATGTTGTTTGCGGTGCAAATTGCGGCTAGTTTGGGCGGAGCCATTGTTGGCGCGCTGCTACTGGGGCTATGCATACGCGATATATCAGCGGAAAAACGTGCTACGGCAATGGGATTTTTCCAGGCTGTATACGGGCTTGGTATGTTCCTTGGGCCTTTTGCAACGGGGCAGATTAGCCATAGCTTTGGGCTGATGACGGCTTTCGTTTTTACAGGTGGGATTGGCATTGTCGGTGCTGGGCTTTCAGTATGGTTTGGGCGAGTGCCCTGGAAGGTTTAACTGGGATACAAAACGGAAACACTTCTTTCGAGAGGTGTTTTTTTATATGTGTCAGAAAACTGCTACGCAGTTGTCCTGTACGTTTGCTTGCGCAAACGTTGCTTCACGACTGTCTGAAATAATAAAACGGCTTCGCCGTTTTATTCTGTTCAAATTGCTTTTGTTGTTGCCACTTTTATTCCTTGCCGCTTGCGTTACGGACTCCCCAACGCAAATTTCCGTAACGCCTCGCACCCGTGGACTTCCCGTATCCCATGAACCACAATACGATGAATACACACGAGAAACCCCCGCCCCAATACCCGTACCCGTTTTGTACAAAGCTACCGCCAACCCCGCCATGTTTGAGACTTTGGACGGCATTTACCTTGGCGCATGGCTGGGGCGTCATTTGCCAAAGCGCGACTTTGTGCAAAGCGTGGGAAAAAACCACGCTGTTTTTGTATACGAATTTCACCTGGGGTCAGACTTCCCGACTACATGGGTACTGCAAAACATGGCACTAATGGCCACGCCACTTTTCGTGGTGCAGCCCCCCTTAGAAATGTGTGAAGAAACCACCATTGGCGAGTTGATAAGCGAATTTGCGTCCCGTTTGGGCGATTTTCACCTGCCAGCATTTGTTGCATTTTACCCTGCCGGGGGCGGACTTATCCCTGCGGAGTTTTCGCTGCTATTCCGCTATGCGCGAGCACTTTTTTTAGAGCACGCGCCACATACCGCCTTTGTTTGGGTAGCAACGGACACCACTGCTACGCGGCGCAACCCGTTCTTCCCAGGGCATGATGCGGTGGACTGGGTAGGCGTACCGCTTTTTGCGCGGCGGGACGAAGATGGCTTTGCGCGGGACGCTGCCCATGACTTCACCCATTTTTATCACCAATTTCAAGCCCACCACCCTATTATGGTGCTTCCCCTGGGGGTAAGCCATATTTCCCAGGTGGATTATGTATATGACATTGAAGCCGCAGCCGATGAAATTTCGCGCCTATACCGCGCCCTTGCAAATTTCCCACGGGTGGGGCTGGTTGTCTATGCCGATGCCTTCGGTATGAGAACAGGTGGGGGTAACGACGATTTTGCCATTTCCATAGAGCAGGAACTGCTGACCGCGTACCGTACAGCAATAACCGAAAGCGACATTTTTGTGAACCTGCTGGTGAGAAATGAAGAAGCCCGCCAAATGTGGGCTAGACACAATTTGACGGGCTTTTATTACAGTGGCGCATTTATAGACACGGAAATATTAAACCAACTTGGGCTGAATATACCACGTGTCACAATTGAATTTAACGATGTCACACTTGCGGACATAGGGCGAGTGCCTGGCCTAGAGTTTTGCCAAACACGCCAGGCAATACTAGTGCCATAGACATTGCTCTGCACGAAACGCTCTGGCAAGCCAGCTCTATTCCCTAGTTTTGATTATGGTCGTAGTGGTCGTTATGGTCGGGCGCATTTGTGCCGTAGGGCAATACAACGGCGCACACGATGTAAATTAGTATCGGCGAACCAACGCCAAAAAACGTTGCCGCCGCCCATATAATACGCACGATCGATGGGTCGATATTAAAATACTCGCCCAAGCCGCCACATACACCGCTTATAACACGGTTAGTTGTAGATTTACCCAGTCTTTTCATAATAATCTCCATTCCGGCTGCGCCGGCACAAATAGGAATGAAAGCCAAGTGCCGAGAGCCTGTTTTTTTTGTAAAATACTCTTTAAGAGTGAGAAGATAAACTACAAAGCACGGCAGG
>Ga0123355_10003139_pt1 | contig 23601 bp, 13 predicted proteins | sample TergutEmb28metaG_3_FD_89872 | JGI IMG/M metagenome (GOLD analysis project Ga0123355, IMG submission 89872) | Embiratermes neotenicus P1 segment gut microbial communities from Petit-Saut dam, French Guiana - Emb289 P1 | ecosystem: Host-associated > Arthropoda: Insects > Digestive system > Gut ... | reverse complement strand
TACTTTGTAGGATAGTGTAATTGGAAAAATCACTGCGCTAGAGTGAAATTTATTATGACTTGCCTGCTTTCTGATTGTAATTTTATTGATGTCTATGGGTTTAGAGCTGCAGTAGAAGGCTGGCTGACTGAGAAATTATGGTTTTATTCCCAGCAAGGGGAAAAGATGTTCTCTTCTCCAGAGTGACCTGACTGGCTTTGGGGCCTACTCAGCCTCCTATTCAATGGGTACCATAATGCTTTCCCCAGGAGTAAAGCAGTTGGGACTGTAACTGATGACTCACCTTTTGTGTAGTGCCACAGTTAGGAATAAATGGAGCTGTATCCGCACTCTTCCATAAATCTTCGTATCTTGCACAAGGACTATTTTACTTTTACTCGGGGATATCTTTTTTGTACCATTACTCTTTAGAATTTTACTTGAATACACTTTACTAGCAGTAGTGACAATTCACAGTTAAAGCAACTGTTTATTGTAATTTATCCTTTGGAATGTCAGGAACTCATTACCCAGTGATGTGACATCTTATCCTGGAAGAACAGAGTCCTTTACATAATATTACTTACTGAATGATTCTGTACAGTTAGTATTAGTCATTAGAGAAGTCCTTGTGGATGCTGTGGAAACAGCCTATTGGGAACCACAGCTCTTGAGTATTCATGTTATAAATTTTGTAATAGGAGACCTTCGTGAGAATTTGAGTTGTGTAATTGAATTTTTCATTTCAAAACTCATATTACTGTAGTTTGTCAAATTTTTAGGGTTGGAGACAAGACACAGCTGCTTCATGACTACTCTGCCTTTCCAGCTGTTACAAGCAGGTTAGAACAAATCTCAGCAGTTACTCAACAACTGCAGGACTTGAAGCCTGGCATTGCTCGAACACTGGGACTACTGAAATTTGATTATGTGACAGTGTCAGGTCAAGAATTTCTCATTGAGGTCAAGCAACACCAAAAGCAATCAGTTCCACGCCCGTGGAGAAAAGTCAGTGAGTAAGTATAATGGAGTCCTTTTATTTAAATACTTAAAAATCTGAACATAAGTTTGTGTTGTAATGATAACACTAAAAGTGAAGTTTAAATTTAGAAGTACATGAACTGTAAAGGAAATACAGCAGACTGAAGACTCCTCTGAATTACAGCTGCATTATATGAAGTACCATCTGACTGCAACTCATGTTGGGTTGGATGGTCCAATAGCAGTACAGCAACATTGCATAATACTACATAATTATTTGTAGAGATAGTAACTTAAGTGCCTAAGATCCTGAGTGATTTCCACAAGAAACAAAGAAATGCTGTATTTCATTTCTGACATGCTGTTTGAATATTTCCGTATTAAAGCCATACATTCGATCTGAATGTTGAATTGGTGGTGATGGTTTAATGTGTATTTCCTATGCACATAAGTTGTATGTGTAGTTTATGGATGCCACAAAGTACCAACAGATAATCAAGTATTGGCACTGTGGTGATAGCTAGTGGCAGCACCATGGCACTGGTATTCAGATATCTTGATATACGAGTTCCCAAACACTGCACGCAACTATAACCAGCATGGTCCAGCTACTGCTTGGCTGATGTTGGAATGACCGGACAGCATTATACCTGTTCCAAAAACATTTGCTCTCTTTGGAGTACATTGTCTGTCACAGTGTGATACTAGGTCATGTTATCAAACCACTAGGACAGTATAACTGTGCCATATAATCTTTTGACAATGGAATGTCACTAATATAGACCAGGACTTTTCCATCATCACCACGTGTTTTCGTCTGAATATGAAAGCAGACTGCTCTCAAAATATTGTGTGTGTTTTTTGCAAAGTGATAATGGAAAAAGTCCTGGTAAGTAGTAGTGATGTTTCATGCTAGGACAGTTCATAAAACAGGGAGACTGCACCCAGAAAACTAAGAATGTATGCACCTTTTACTTATGGACATTGTTTTTGAAATGGAAAGAAAATGGTTTAGGACATATTTTGTGTGCCCTCCCCCTTACCAGTTTGCCTCTTTGCTCCCTTGCTCACAGGGATAATTTAACTGCTGAGAAGACTACCAAGACCTTGCTTAAGCAACTAGATTATTCATCTTCCTTTTAGTTGTCACCAGTAACAACAGTACTTTATTGAAGTTAGAATTTCTACCAATGACCCATCTTTTATAATGAGATTACTGTTCTTCTGTTGATCCCTTATATCCTGCCCAATAAAAATGTAACTTTGGACACCCATTGCATATTATTTCATGCTGTATATTAATAGTTGAGTTTGTAGAGGTATAATCATGTCTGGAACAGTGTGTTTTGTGTAGTCTTAAATAAATACTCATTTAGCTTTGTAAAAAGGTAAAATATTTTGTATGGGTAGAATGTGATGTTTTTCATTGCCGGTAAGTGCAACACTTAAACGTGAGGCATTACAAATGATATTAGTTATATATCTGCAGCATTTTTTTTTTCCACCATTTTGCAGGACAAAACAGGTCATACGTTACCGATCATCTGAAGTAGATTCTCACGTCAGGGAGCTAAATCGACTGAGGGAACAACTTGCACTTGACTGTCATGCTGCGTGGCTAAGCTTTCTTGCAGAATTCAATGCCCACTACTTTGCACATAAGAAAGCTGTAAAAAATATTGCCATATTAGATGTTTTGTTTTCACTGGTTGAAGTGGCAAAGCAAGAGGGTTATTGCAAGTATGTATAGCAGTTTTTTAATTAATATACATTAAATTAAATTTAACAAATGAATCTTAATGTTGTATGTACCATGCATCATGTTCTATATCATGATTTTTTAATCAGCGCTTGTGTACTACACTGTATATACCATATCACATATTAGTTGCTGCTCTGACGCGTTTCGCTGTCTCACACCATAAGCAGGGAGCCCTGTCTAACTGCAGCTGTCTTCACAACACTTGGGTAAATGATAATAAACACTGAACTGAACATGTGTTACAGGATCATAGAGTGTAATACAGATGCACAAGTTTGAATACTGTTAAACCCTTGCAGCCAAATGTATGTCTGGTGAATTTAATAGCACAATTGCATCATTTTTTGAACACTGTTGAAGTTCCTCAGTCATAATAATGTGTAGTAAAACAGTTAAAATTAAAACATCTTAAAAATGCTTTAAACATTGATTGTGGAATTGTGGGTGCGAAGGCATCTGTTTTAATAACATCTGTAGTATCTTTGTGAGGGAAATGTACCATCCCAAATTGGGTGCCGTCCCTAGAATTCAAAATATAATACATAGGAGTAGTGTATAAATGACAATATATTGTAGGTTTTTCACAATGTGTTATGTACTGACAGCAGTTTATATACACTGTTATTGTGTTGTATGTTGTGAATGCTGGCTCAGGTCCACTGGTAGGTGGTGTGGGACCTCAGTCAGCATACCTAACATATCCTATATTTGTTTTGAATTCTGGAAATGGCACCCAATTAGGGACAGTACAGTTTCCCCACAAAGGTACTAAAGATGTTATTAAAATAGATGCCATCATGCCCATACTTCCACATACACCAGATTTTCAGCATCAGTGTTGAAAGTTTTTTTTTTTAAAGTGTTATAACTTTTAACCGTTTTACTACATATTTTTACAGCTGAGTAACTTCGACAATGTTCAAAAGATGGTGCACTTGTGCTTTTAACATTAACTGTTTCACCAGACACGCTTCGCTGAAGGATTTTAACAATGTTCAAAATTGAGCATCTTTGTTAAAAACTACAATCTTGTAACGAATGGTCAATTCAATACTTATAATCATTGGAAGTGTTGCAAAGAAATTTAGATTTAGATTGGGCTCCCTGATGATTGTGTCTGTAGACACTGAAATGTGTTAGAGCAGTGCCTAATACACGATTTGGTATACATAGTGAAGTGCATTAGTATTGTTAATAAATTGTGATATTTAAAAAATGAATGTTTAGGTACATGATTGAGAAGAAAATTGCATATGGAAATAACAGAACTGACCATGTAAACAAAGTAGCTGTGTTCCTCACCCATTTATGGGCATTCATATTCCAGCATAGTTCCTCTTAAAACTGCTGTGTCTGCTCATTGTTGTGTACTTCCAACAACTGATGAACTGCTGAATTGAATGGAATCCCCTGCTATGAGTAAACTCTAAGTTCTTGGTGCATTATAATTTTGGTTAGCGTACATGAAGATGAACACATGTTTCTGCAAACCTCGTAAGCTTAACTTGCACATAAATAATTCAATATTTTCATAATGAAAAATGTTTAGAACAGCAGCTGTAGAGAAAGGTGGAACATTTTTTTGTTTCAAGTTAAACTTTTACTGTCAGTCTTACAGGTTTGAAGGTAATTCAAACAAAAGGGAATGAATGTGTCAGAATTGCTACACTTTGTTTCCTAACTTGTTTTTTTCTCACGTAATTAAACTTTCATACCTCACATATCTTATCAGGTTTTTTCCTATGGCAGTATTTCAGAGTTCACATACACTGCAACTGAATAAATGTGTAAATGCAGGAACCTGTATATTTTCATGGATTGAAACAGGGAATATCCAGCTGAAAACTAGTTGGTGGATTAGCATACTTACATGAATTTGCCTGATTAAATGTATACTGCATAAAGTTTTATCACAGGCTAGTCCAGTTATATTTCATAGCCATTTTCAGTTTTAGACTATTCACTATCCCTCCCTGGTACACACGACCTTTTATTTCTGAGGATTACTTTAGTTCAACACAGCATTAGACTTGGAAAAATTATAAGTTTGGGTGTCACCAAAAATGTAATAACTTAACTTAATAATAATGCTTTGATCTTAATATGCTCAATTATTGTCAGAGTTCTGGGATTTTTTTCTTACAATACACATTTGTAAGGAAGTGTCAGTGTAGCTTTCTATTATCGTCTTTTAAATGGCAGTCGTAGGTTAAAGTTAAAATGGAATTTAGTTTAACAGAGTCAGAAGAAAAGTCTGAAACCTGTATCAATTGTAATTTTGTTTTGATGTGTTTAGAAATAGTATATAATATGAATATATCTGTCTAGGCCTGTGCTGGTAGACTTGGAAGAAACAGTTATTGATATTAAAAAGGGAAGGCATCCCGTGATTTCTCTTCTTTTTCCAAGTGGTGATCAGTTTGTGGCAAATGATACAAAATTGAAGGTAGGTTATAAATGGTTGGGATTTGAAATGATTTTATACTTTAAATATGGTAAGGTTTGTGAAAATGTTATGTGGGATTGTGCTAAGTGTTTTGGAAGAGAGTGAAGACTTTCTGTCATTTAGTGTATGAGTTACAACTCCTGTTTCTCGTCTCTGAATCAGTCACATTGAACTAGGTTACAAGAGTATCTTGTGCCATGGTAACTATATTTTGGACCCGAGAGGGTGCATTGTAATCATCATCATCAAATTAGTAGAAGGAGAGGGTGCCATGTTACTGGGCTTCTTGTAGAAAAGGCTACCCTATAAGTACATGCAGCCAGTTCCCCTCCTTTTCCCCACTAACATACCTTCCTACTGAACTGCCTACAAACTACCTTCCATCATGTCACGCTGATTCCTGACTGTGACCTGAAAAGTAGTGAAATTAAGTTTGGCCTTGGCTCCAAATTCCTATTTGGATGGGGAACCACAGGTCACATTGTCCATGGTATGGTGCTGTGGGTAAGTATAATTTGTGATATGTTAAATTTAACCCACCACACCAAACTAGTATTTTGGTTATTTCCCCTGCAGTGGGCATGATAACATCAAGCTAGGATGGCATATTGCAAGCAAGGTATTTGACCACATATTGTTTGATTGATTGATTGATTACGAATGGGTTCAGGACCTCACGGTCCCGATGCACCTAGACCTTAATTAACGGGCCCTTTGTGCCACATATCAATTTATGGGAGCCCTGTTACTTTGCTAAAGTTCCAGAAGACCCCCAAACTTATACTCTTAATGTCCTCTGGCTCCAAGAAGAAGGAGCACAGATACGCATGTCTGAATGAAGCCAAAGCTTCACACTCATAAAGAATGTGGGCCGAGGTTTCTTCCTCTGCTCCACACCTCCTACACAGTGGACTGTCCAGCCACCCTAGTAGGTGAAGATGTCTCCTCAGGGTGTTATGTCCAGTGAGAAAGCCAGTAACAGCCCTGGATTGAGTCCTGTTAAAGGACAGTAACCTAACCTTGGCACCCAGACAAGGTCCCAGAATTAGTTCTTGAGCCTGTCTTTGGGTATCACCAAGACCTTGCCATCGTACCCAATGCTGGTTGACCAACCAACGACTAATCCTTCTTCGTATATCCTGTCTGGAGACTCCCAGGGCTGGCTCAGGTCCGAGAAACCCCCAGAACAGAGCCGCCCCTTGCGAGCGCATCAGCGATCTCATTACCTCGTACTCCAGCATGTCGAGGGACACAGTACAGCCCCACCACATGCCGGGTAGAGATATCATATATATTGTTTACTTATTTATTTTATTTATTAAATTGTTACATTGTTAGACCAAATTGTGTATGTGTACTTTGCATCCCTGAAGCACTTCAGCAGTATACATAAATAGGTGGTGCAAGATTATGAATTGGTCATGGGTAGAAACAAAAACTGCTTTGACCAGTTTGTTATGCTTTTTTAGTGTAGGGCCCACAGGACTGAATAGTACAGTGGTAACTTAAGCATGAGAGATACGATATTCTTTCAGCATTGTGGCTGTAGATTGGAATCTTTTGGGATGTTAGTACTTTCCAAACAGGATGTGCCTACAACCACGTTTTTGAATGTGAACTTTGCATTGTGCGTGGCCTGAAACTGAACTTTGAGTTTCTCACCTTTTTATATAGTAAAGCTGCAACTGTATACTTACATTGTAATAAAAATTGGTACTATTCAGATTATTGTAACTAGAACAAAAACGTCAGTTTACCTGTTCATGACAGTTTTTTAAGAAGAGTTTCATATAAATTAAACTTATATTTTTATAACTGTTTTTATCTCAAGTTACAGATTTATCTGAAGAATTTTTTGAACAAGTGATCAGGTATAAGATATTATTAATTTTGGCATTCAAGAAATTGAGAGCCCTAAATGGCTATTGTTATCCATATAATTTTGGATTTGAAATTTAACAGTATGAAGGAGGCTCAATATTAAATTTCATCAGTCAGTAAGGAGGGTGTCAAAATTATGTGAAGTGTGAACTTGATGGTTATAGCCACTAATTGTTTGGTATCAAGTAAGACCACTTGATTTAATGTTAAAAAACATATCTTAAAATAGCTCATGTCAAATATTAAATCATATAAATAAGAAACCATTTCATATCCAATGTAAGCAAACCTGTACATGATGACAGTGTACTAAATTTTGGGGGCTTATTGAGTTAACAACAAGTTTTAAACAAGTTTTCACATTCTCATAGCTTAACATTTATGTTCACCATTCAGTTTGAAATTCAGACTATTCTGACAGCCCAGTTTGTACCTTACCAGGTTGCTTATTGTGACACCCCAATTGGAATTTGCTCATTATATGTTTAAAATAAAACATTCTAAGAACACAACATTTTAGAGACTGGCTTGTTCTGTGCTATCAGGTAACAGAGTAGGGAGAGCGAGTGGCTTGATGGGGCCATAAGGCAATCTTATCTTTGTGTGTGTGTGTGTGCATGTCCATGCTGACTGACTATGAAGGCAGTGTTATCACAGTGTTGTATTTCATCAGACAGTGATACAGGGGGTGTCTTAATTTTGATAATTATAACAGCACTAGAGCACTCTCATTACAGTTCTCCATATATACTTATTTTATTTGGGTTTTAAAGAGTGTCAGTAATATGTGAATATGATAATTACATTGTGTTTGTGAAACATTTGCCCATACAGTCTATTGTACTGCAGTAGGTAAGCTCTGTCTCATGAATGCAGATTAAATTCTGAATCATTTCACCATATGATTTATTTTTGGTGGATGGAGATTTACTGGAACATTTTTTTGGAACCTCCCCAAAATGGTATCCTTTATTTGGTTCTCTTGTATTATTGAAGCTAAAATTTCAGTAGGAAGTACATGTCTGTTGAACAACCCATAATTCCCAGCAATTGATTGCTATTTTTCTTTAAATAAATCTCAATATGTCATATTTATGTTAAGACTGCATGTTATGTTATTTTTAATGTATATACATATCAGTTGATCTGTGTGGTGTGTGCATAATATTGTATTCATGTTTCAGAATGCTGAAGAATGTTGCATGATTTTATCTGGCCCAAATATGGGTGGCAAGTCCTGCTATATAAGACAAGTGGCTCTTATTGCAGTGATGGCACACATAGGTTCATATGTGCCTGCGGAGAGTGCCACAATCAGCATACTGGATGCTGTGTTTGTCCGGTGAGTTCCTCATTTAATAGCTTGTCATGCAATGTAAAAGAGCTGTGTTACAAATGTTTTCCACCTCTGTGCTACATGTGATCAGGCAGGGAAGAAATTTTTTAAATTTGTTTTAATTATCATTTCAGTATGGGAGCTAGAGATGAACTGATTCAAGGACGAAGCACTTTGATGCTAGAACTGGGAGAAGCATCTACCATTCTTCATAAGGCAACTTTTCGTTCACTTGTGCTGCTGGATGAACTAGGGCGTGGCACAAGCACTTGTGATGGAACTGCTATTGCCATTGCTACATTACATCATCTTTTGACACGGGTATTGATGTGTCATAAATTTTACTCTGTCCACCTATACTTTTGAAATTCACTCCGATTGTAACATTCCGTCCATGTATCATACCAGCTGTTAAATTAACAACCATTTTTCATTATTCCTGCAACATGTTTCTGCCAATTGTAAAATTTCATCTTCAGGAAGTGTTGTTTTGAAAGCATGTCAGATGTGAAAGATTATATTGTATGTTTATAACAGCTAGCCATTCTTTATGACATGAAAATGTGTGTACTCATATACATTGATCAGTTATATTGTACTGGTTTTTGTTTTCTGGTTCTTATGGTTAGACATATTCATATTTTGTTGTTAATATCAGTTACACAAAAAATATATTTTTGTAAGAATTAAAACTGAAGTTATATCCTCAAGGTGTGTTATACCTCCATTACAAGTACTAATTTATTATATATCTAATTTCCATCTCTAATGTATGCTAGTCCTGAATATACATTTTTAAACGAATTACATTTTAAGTAACAGTTCTTATTCTGAAGCATTGTTTGTAAAATCACGTCTAGACATTGTGGGTAAATGCTTATTTGTTCAGACATCCATGTCATTCATGTTGTTCAATACATACCTTATTCTTAATGATGTCAGAGCCCATGTAGAGTGGTGGTTACTGGACATGGTACTGGAATACTGCACTGATGTGACCCATTATTTAGGTGTGTATGTAGAGTGATGTGCATAGCATTGTGTGCAGTCACCCCACCTGCTCATCACAGGATGGGTGTTGATTACAAACACTGAAAGTAAGGAAGATCTATTTGACCCTAGATGACTGTGCAACTTTATTACTGGGCATAGTAGAAACCATCTTGGGCACAACACTGATACATAAGGATGACTGCAGGCTGTTAGAAAGCAAAGCGTCTGAGAAGAATTGACATAAGTAAAACAGTTGCCTGCCGAACAAATTTGTTCCATTATTTAAAGAGATTGGTTCATTCATTATAAAATGTTACTAGTATACCTGTGATATTGACCATGTAAAAGATGGAAACACTAATTCTTCATACAAACTTTTGGTATTTGAACTGTCTGTTTCAAACTGTCCATGAACATGAACACAAATATGAATATGATTAGGAATATGATGATGATGCTGATGATGATGATGGGGGTGGTGGCGGCGATGATGATGACAGCAGTGAAGGTTAAGAAAAATAGTCACTTGACATCCATAGTCAATATGTCCTCTGTAAAGAGACCTTAGGACATATACACACATATATACATCCCTTTTCTTATGTCTGCTGACATGTATAAGCTATTTTTGCATTTCCAGGTACAGTGCCTGACCCTGTTTGTGACACATTATCCAGCTGTGATGGAACTGGAGCATCAATATGCAGGGCAAGCTCGAAATTATCACATGGCTTTCCTAGTCCATGATAAAGGTAAAATGTAATTAGTATCTTTTCTTGTGTTCATTCATTATGTAGGAACAGCTTCAGACCAAACTTCATCAGTCATTAAACTGCAGTAGAGTCTTCTTGTGAAGCTGATAGTTCCTCTCCAGTCAAGGAATTCCCCACATGTTATGGAAGTTCATTACTGCGTTCACAAGAACCTGCCATTTGTTCCTGTCCTGAGTGAAATCAGTCTAGCACACACCCTCTCAGCCTTTCTTTTTAAGATCCCTTTTAATTTTATCATCCCACCTATGCGTAGGTCTTCCAAGTAGTCTCTTTTGCCCAGGTTTCCCTACCATGCCCAGCTTATCTTTTTCTTGTTCCTTTGACCATCTAAATAACATCCAGTGTGAAGAGCAGAAGTCATGAAGCTCCTCTTTATGCATCTTCCTCCATTCCCTTCCTGCCTCCTCCCTCAATATGTGAGACAAAGTTTCATGCCCATATAAAACAACAAACAAAATTACAGTTCTTGTGATAATTACACACTGTGAAGTTTATTTTGAATGTTACAGAGAATGAGTCTCCTCAGGTATTAACATTTCTTTATGAAGTGACTGATGGACCAGCAGGATGCAGCTATGGCCTAAATGTGGCACGGCTAGCCAACCTGCCACCTCATGTGCTACAGCTGGCCTCACAAAAAGCTCAGATGTTGGAGTCAAAGGCAAATTCTAAGTGGTAAGATAATGCACCATATGCTAGGACTTAAGACTAAAATCAATGACAAATTCACTCTCAGATACTACCCAAATGTGAAATATTAAATTGTCTTCTGGTCTCCATTTTATGTATGTATGTGTGTATGTATGAGGGAAAGAGAACATTGGGGAGACCCAGACGTAGATGGGAGGATAATATTAAGATGTATCTTTGGGAAGTGGGAGGGGGTGGAGACTGGATAGAGTTGGCTCAGGATAGGGACAGATGGCGGGCACTTGTGAATACAGTGATGAACTTTCGTGTTCCATAAAGTGTGGGGAATTTCTGGACTAGCTGCAGAACCAGTTAGCTTCTCAAGAAGGACTCTGCTCCATGGAGTAAGTAAGTAAGTATGTGTATATATATATATATATACATTTCAGTAGATGCTGCATATTATTGAGTGAAAGTGACTATCTCTTCCATAGCTTTTAAAAAATGGTCATGTTTTGTTCAAACATACAAAATCTGCTACTTACACAGTCCTTAAAAATATCCAAAGAACTGATGGCTGTATTTACTGTGACACTTCAACAAATAAATAATTTATTCTTGCAGTTTAATGCGACAGCATTTTCAGCACTTATGGCGAAGCAGTGATCTCAAGCGAAGCCTGGAAGCTTTAAAAGTGACTGAATGTGATTAAAGGTTTGGGCTTGCAGATGCACTCTGTCGTGGTTGGTAAGGACTTGCATTTTAAAAGTTTTTTGTTATATGAAACCATATAGTGAGGCATATTTCTTGCATAGTACATGAAAAAGTAAGAACACTTGAAAGAATGAACTAACACAGGTGGGTATTTTTTTTTGGTAACGATCAGCTGGATGGAAGACTGATGGCATTGTTGTGAGTACTATAATATTTATATATCTGCTATTATCTTATTGTAACAACCTAAAAGGGGCATTTTTTATTCATTGTCAGTACATCCTGTTACTCTTGTAGATGCTGTTTATGTTCATATTTATTTTTCAGCTGGATATTAATTAAGTGGCGGGTTGATGAACTGCTGTACATGAAGTACCCACACAATTGGAGCTCTTGGAAACCTTAAGAAATATACGAACAGTAACAGAAGTATTCTCAGGAAATCATTATATGTCGTAGGATTTCTGTATTCACAAAATCACAAAACATGCTGTCACCCTAGGAAGCAGATGTTAGAAGTGGAGAAGGCATACTCTGCATACAGAGAGTATGGTTCCAGGATGTACTGTGTTCCTGTTATGTCATTGACAGAGTTGAAGTAACTGAATTCACCATGTTGTACTGTAGTCCTTCACATTCACTTCATGTCTTGTATTGAAACAAAGCTCATAGTAATGTTGCTACTAATGCCAGTAATGTCATCCATGAGCAGCTGATATTTATCAGCTGGCCATGGAAGTTACCTGTTTTTATGAAACCTGAAGGTGGATTACAGGAATAAAAAGAATGCCACCCATTGGTAGACAATGGCTGGCTTTTAAGAACATTGTGATAAAATTAATTTATCTTGTCTCTTGTTACGGAACGTGCAGCCTCTTCATTACTGTGCAGCACCACAAAATTTATAGTCGATGGTATATTTTATGAGTGAATGTAATGTGTGTCTTGTTTGTTATCTGATGGAAATAAAAACATTTTTCACAAAATGCAAACTTCTGAGGGAAGAACTTTTCCATTGACTGGAGTTCAGAATGTAATTTAGAAATGCTCTTTGAGCAAGATGCAAAAATTACTGAATATGTACTAGGGAGTGCTGATAAGTCCTTAGGCCGACCAGGAAGGAAACAAGCTACAGCAACCAAGCTCGGGATTTATTCAACATACTCCCCACAAAGCTTAATACACTTCTTAGCCCGTTGCTCTAACTTTTGCAAGCCACTCAAAAAAATTCAGAAGGTTGACTGTCCAACCATGTCTCTGTGGCAGCAATGACTTCCACGTCGGATGAAAAATGGTGATCTTTCAATTGTTTTTTCAGTCCAGGGAACAGGTGGTAGTCCGATGGGGCCAGATCCAGAGAATAGACGACGGAAGCCCAGGTAGGCCAGTTTCTTCTGGGTTGCAAGTGCCCGGTGAGCCGGGGCATTGTCGTGCAAGAACAAGACCCTCTTGGTGACCTTCCTGCGGTGTTTTCCCTTCAAAATGTCCTTCAACTGCACCAGCAGAGATGAGTAATACTCCGTGTTGATACCCACTCACATGAGATGCCCAGTTGCTCAGCTATTGATTTAGCTGAAATCTGGCGGTCTTCCAAGATTAGCTCGTGAATTTGATCAATAATCTCCTTTGTGGTTATGGTTTTGGGCCATCAAGGACAAGGTGCATCACAGGTGGAAAAATCATCACGTTTAAACTGAGCCACCCAGTTTTTGACTGTGGCATACAATGGTACATGTTCCCCTAATGTTTTTGTCAGAATGGTGTGAATTTCCTTCGGGATCTTGCATTGCAGGGGGAAAAAAAAAAAACTTGATGACAGCTCATGTCTCCATGTTGTTGAAATTGCGCGCATTGCCTAACATGCTTTCTTAACAAGAAAAGACTTGCAATTCAGCACATGAACAGACCCCTCTTTCCAACAACACTATCCATTCCGTCCTATGACATTGGGAAGTAGGTCGGGCTAAGGACTTATCAGTACCCCCTTGTAAACCATAGTAAGGACCGTGGACACTAACAGGGAACACCAACTAAGTAATCATTGCTAAAGAACGTTGAGGAGATGCTGCATTGGGCTGATGGTTGGATAATGACATGTAGAATAGTCATTTGAAATCTTTTTCCTTTCATAGACTGGTAAAACAGTGTAATGTCACTGGTAACAGCAGTCATTTATTTTCATATTGCTCAAAAGAAAAAAAAAACTCTTCCTTTGAAAATTCATACATCCTTTTGACCACTTTGGGGTATATGTCTTATTGTAAGTGAGGTCTTAAGATACAGATATTACAGTGGAGCCTCTTTGTTCTGAGGTTACTGGGAATATGAGCACTTAATATGTCTCTTAATGATAAACTGCGTAATTTTATGTAGTTGTTACCAATGTAACTTGTGTATCATGTTACATTGTCAGGTATGATAATTTTAACTACTTCTATACAACATTGGTGTGCAAAGTTCCACATGCCTGAACTACATCACATTTGACTACTTATATGGACTCTTTTGTAAGGGGCATATTCAGCACCATTTAAGGGCAGCTTCATCTGTCAGACTGCCATATAAATTTGAATTGCACATCATGGATTGAAATCATCTCTGCAAAATTTATTGATAATGCAACAGGCTTGAAAATAGAGAAATGTTTTAGTTAACAATATTCAGTTGCAGAAATTATATAGTGCCAGTGGGATCAATGAATTATGAATGTGGCATATTGGTGGAATAACACTGACAGGGTAACACAAAAGTACAAGGAGAAAACCCTATCCCATGGCCACCTTGTCTATCACAAATACTACATAGACTGGCCTGGGATCAAAGCTGGGTCTTTATGGTGTAACATAGTTGTGATGTGAGTGAATGCACTGGAACACTAAAACTGTCACACAAGATTGTTAAACCTCCACCACTGGGATGTATAGGATATGAACAAGCACATTAGCAGATCCTGAAGGTACGATGTCTCTGTGTTTAATGAAGCATTTTGCCATGAGAGCATATGCTGGCATGTAGGTGTAATTCCACAATGCCCAACTAGGCAGAGGTAAGAGGTCATTATCATGTCCTGGCCACTGTACCCTCGGCCCTCATATGCGCTAAATAAGATGGGTGTGCTTCAGAGTTGGTTTGTACGTTTTGGAAAGAAGAAATTTCTTTCCAGTGCTGGGAATCGAAGCACAACATCTTGATCATCTAGACCATAAGATGGTCACTATGTTACGCTGTCTGGCTCCAACAGATCCTGAAGGAAGATTTATTCATATGTTTGAAGTGTTTGTACATTGTACAGTTGGGAAAATTCTGGTCCCTTGATATCAACTAAAAACTGATCTGGTCCTGATATCAGTAAATTTAAACCCTTTTTGGCACTGTTAACTCTACTGTACTCATACTGTTATACTAAATACCACAAAGTATAACACTGAAATTCTTATACAAGCCAGTCTAATGTAGATAGTTATATGAACATCCTACAGTTTTGTAATGAAAAATATTTACATACCTTCTTTTGCACTGGTAATGGATGAGGCATGTTTATTTCTCTTACTGCACTTCATGTGATGCGTAAGTGGATGTTCTTTAAGACTTTCTCTGTAGTACGATTATGATAAAGGTTAAGTTGGCCTTTGCTTAACTAAACACCACATCATGAAGACGTATGGAGGAGTGGAAGGATATTCCTTTTATTGCCTAATGTTCAACATTGGAGAGAGGTGAGTGGTCAGTTTCACCCCTGTTCATGGAGTCTCCCATACAAATTGGATATAAGGCTGGGTGGATCCCACAGCCAGTATGGATGTGGTGACAAAAAAAGAATCAAACCTCATACATAACCTGGGCACATGATTGGCTGAGCTTCGATGTCAATGACATTACACTGCGAGAATGCTTTTATGTGCCTCACCTAACTCTTTTAATATTTTGTTGTGCATTTAAAATGGCATGCACATCAGGCAATCTGACAATAACAATAATTAATATACATTTTTTATTTGTATAAAACATTCCCATGCATATACATTAGTTGCCCTACACTTTCGTACAAAACAGTGCCAATTTGTTCAGTAGTGTACAGAACATCCTCCTGTCATTATAGCAGACATGCCAAAGAATGCATATTGTAACTTGAAAGACCAAAAACAATGATATACTTCCAAAAAGTTAAATCTTTGGTAACACCAACAAGACAGGCAGTGTACGTTTAATGTAACACTGAGGCGCATTCTTGCAACCACTGTTGCAGTGGAAAAGCAATAAGTATTACACAACCTCTGTGTGCATGTGTAGCCTTCAGTATCCAACATGCAGTGGGCAGGCGTCATATTGTTATTATGGCCTGTGTGTATCGATTTTCTCTACAACTTTGTTTGAAACATTTTTCATTCTAGGAAGAACTGAGTGAGATATGATGAAAAATGTATATTGGTGTCATGTAAAGTACCCGCTATTCTTGTCCAAGTTTTAATGAAACTTGAATTTCCTCAACCGATTTTCAAAAAATACTCAAATATCAAATTCATGAAAACCTGTCCAGTGGGAACCAAGTTGTTCCATGTGGACACACGGACAGACAGACATGACGCATCTAGTCGCTTTTTGCAATTTTGCAAATGCACCTAACAAATGCACAACTCTACAGTCTCTGTCTTCTTTTTATTCCTCAACTCCTGCATGTTTCGGCATTGTCACCGTCCTCAGGGAGCTGACACCAAGATTTGAAATGTTGGCATTGGTTCCCTGAGGATGGTGACAATGCCAAAACATGCAGGAGCTAAGTAATAGAAAGAATACAGAGATTGTAGAATTGTACATTTGTTAGTGTTACCAAAGTATTAATACATCATAACAGACAGAATGAAATTTTATAAAAATCTGAATTGTTTATAAAAATACTTTTAAAACAAAATTACACAGGAATGATTCAAAGTAGGTATGGTTACCTAAAAGCTTAACTTACAGATTTGATAAAATACTCACCAATTAATTGCATAACTGTGCATTTATGAAATAATCTAGTGACTTAACAGTAGTAAATGTAAATCAAACAGGTGAACAAGGAAAGAGCACATACCATATTAAAGTTACAGCAACAAGTAGCAATCTGTGTTGCCTGTAAATAGATACTACTCTATATTAAGTGCTCTTTCTTTTCTCATCAAATTTACATGACATATTTCAACAAAAGCTGCATTACAATTATACTTCAGGTAATTTTAAACACGGCAAAATTTGTGTGCAACTTGTAAATCATAAGTCAGACTTATACTATTATAAAAGTACACTCTCTTCATATCTGATACTTCAGAAATTCCAGTGATACCGTAAGTTCATACCCAGGGATCCCATCCTTCCCAGGTTTTACCCAGGATGTTGTAGTCAGTAGCTAGTTCCAAGAGACACTCAACCTAAAAGTGGGGGGGAAAAATATGAATTAGAATGGGGAAGGTACTGCAGATATTCTGGGACAGAAGAAGGGAACTTGGAAATTTCAAGGCAAGTTTCACTGCATCACCACCACCATCATCATCATCAAAATTATCAGTGTTCTGAAGTAACTAACACACATAAATCTGCAGCTTTATAGATACTTATAAAGTAGTGCAACTTTTTGTGTGTTTTACACACACTCCTTTTCTATACAAAATGTAGTGTATGGTATCACAGTCAACCACAATATAGAAAGCATAATGGAGTCTTTGTGTTTATGATTAACTGGGCTGATAAAACAGGTATAGATCCTGAAATCCATTTTCAGTGTAAACTATACTGTTCCAAGAACATACAAAATAACAATCTCAAAAAGCACAAAAAGTATGCAAGTTTATTTGTGGTAGAACACAAACACTACTTGGAAGCATAAAATACATTAAATGACTGAAGGACAGTCAGTCTATAAAGCATGAAGTAATCAACTGCACTTAATGAAAGATGGAGCTTGACTAAGCAGAGGTGCTGAATTCTGTACAATCAGCTCCATAGAAAATATATTTCTATTTCACAATAAGAGCTGATACTAACAATCTATACCAAGTGAATTCTGCTGTGAAAGTTTACATGCACACTCTCCTCATAATTTTTAAAAAGCAATATCTGCAACTTGTCATGCCTACCTGCTGCTCTGGCGACAGTTGATATTGCGGCATCTGAGCTCTCTTACTGTTGTGGCCTTTGACACAGTCCAGGTACTTTTCAAGATACTTAGGATTTTTGACACCAGCTGTTAATTCTTCGGTGGTAATGGTCACTGGGTTTGCGCCCTCCAGCTTCAGTTTAGCCAAGTCTAGTTTTTGCTGAGGGTACCAGGTGCGTGACTCTAAAACAATCATATACATTACTTACATCATTACACTTAATGCACTACAAATAATAAATCAGTAGTGTACAATCTATGAAAATAGCAGTAACATCCTGTCTGAGAGTAGGAAATCCCAATAAAGCACTTGTGCCTACAACTATAAGCACTAATTCCATACTGACTGCATGCCCTCTTGTACATAAAGCTGTGCTTTTGATCTAGTGTCTAGAAATACGGCTATCAGAGACAACCCTTCTTTCTAATTGAACACAAATGTGCTGTATACTACAAGGACGTATATGTCTGGTGTGAAGATAGAAGACAACATCAAAAGAAGTACTCCCAATACTAGACCACTGTCACAGAATTTTCAAACAATTATTTAATTTCTGCAGCTGTAATATAAGCAAGTAACAGGCTTACCTTTGTGTAAGTTCTTGTTTAGTCTTTCATCTTTACAGGCAAATTCCAGCCAGTCAATTGATGGTTCTTGTACAAAGACTTCCATTGTTGCCAGTAGCATGTCATGGTTAGTGCGCAGGGCTCGCAGGCAGTGAACCATGGTCTCACGAAAAAATCCTACACATGACAATAAAAATCAAACATGTAACATAATCTATATCTACCAGTGTGTTCTTTATCCTTCACTGATTCCAATTTTAAAAGATTCACTTCATGAAAAATACAAAACAGTTCTGGTATAAGGATTAAGGAACTGAAATCTATTGAACTTATTTGCATCCTATGAATCCAAAACAGGTTAAAAACTTTGGATACAGAACAAGTCAGGAAAATATTATATACATACAGTAGTAGCTGGTACAGAACAACTGATCAAGCTTAGTTTATAATTCTCTATTTACATTACAGGGTTCTGCTCACTCTTTCTGCTCTTTAGAGCAGAAAGAGTGAGCATATAAATAATTTTTTAGGGCTGATTTAACCTTTTGACGCCTAACGACCACTATATTGGTCGTACCGCACTGCTAACCTCTAAACTTTACATTTTATATATTTATTCAACACATATAGGTACTGAATATTTTAAACATGGTATATACTGTCCGTCTTTTTCTCTTCAAAATGCAGTTTGTTTCATAATTCTAACGGATTTGGTTCCTGTTTTATTCACATTTTATATACAGGATGTGGTAAAATTAAAAAAAATAATTCCGGCACCAAAAGGTTAAATTGTTAGGGTTATCACTTAAGTTTTTGATACTGTGACAAATATGATGAAGGTTGTCTAGTATTTGTGATAGATGTCAGAATTTAATTTTTTTAACCACAAATAAGAGATGTGATAGTATATACTGTGAATGAAGAGGCAAAATTTTTAGATTCAAAAATAAATCTCTATATGAGCCTCTTCTTCTGCATCATGTAATAATTCTAATTATAGGTTTTTATTATTTTAAAAATGTTTACACTATGGGAAGAGTTCCCTCAAAATATTAATCCATAGCTTATAACGAAAAAAAAAATGCAATCTAGTGAAACAAGTCTTATTCTTTCAGTCATACCAAAGGAGCATACAAATTATGGCTGTATGCAAATATAAAGGGGATTTGGGGGGGGGGAAGGACTTGCAAGATGATAGAAAATTATCCCACAGAGGATGTGTAATGCAAAAGCATGCACACTAATACATGTAAGTTTTCTGTAATGCTTTTCAGTGGTTGGTGCGTGTGTGTGTGTGTGTGACAGAGAGAGAGAGAGGGACAGCGCGCGCGCGTGGCATAAAATATTCCCTGGATGCTGCTGTACACTGCAGGTATGTGGACTAATTTAGAAGACTGTTGGAGTCAATTACTTCTTTTACAGGAAGATATTTTTCTTAAAACATGGCTTGTCTTCTGTTCAAACATAACTGCACACCGTATTTGCAAGGGAATAAATGTGGTTACATAAATCATTGGCATTGGTACAAATGATATGTGTATTTTTCATATCAAATCATGATTTTCAGTGGAGTATTTTGGAGCTGTGCTAACTTTATATTAGTTTAACATGCAGTTTAGTATGTGGCACTACACTTACCAGGGGGTGCATTAAAAGGTTTCTATACAATTCATCTAATACACAATGTAGTTCATGTTAAAAGATTTAAAAATTTCTGGTATTTACAGTTCCTTCTGTTGTAGTTCATTCAATCATTCTGCTGTCTGCAGCACTCAATTTCTCTGTGTTAACCAATATCTTAATTTTATATATAATAGTTGTGGCAACTTCATTCATACCTGACTGCAACTGGTATGTAGGCGTTGTTATGTCTTCTCAGAATTTTGTGGGGAGTACGTTCTGACCATACAAAACTTGCATTTTTTTTTTCTTCATTTGATGGTGACTGAATCTTTTTTATATTAAATATTCTTTCTATAAGGAATATTAAACAAGGTGGTAAAACCAGAGGTGCAACACACCCCTGCTTAAAGACATTAGGACTATCTTACTGCAGATTGCAATAATCATATTGACTGACCTGCTTCTTCCAATGGCTGCAATAGGTAGATGATATGAGGTGTAAGTCTGAAGGGCAGTAACTCAGGTACACCAAGGAACTGTGTTGCTATCCCAAATGCATAACCAAAATCGATTCCCACACACTGTCCATCTTTCACAGACACCAAAGTGTTGCTCAGATGGCGATCACCAATTCCCAGTAACCAGTGAGCTATGCACAGCACTGCATGACTACATGCAAACCTCTGACGAAGTGTAAAGTATGACTCTGGAGATGTACTTAAATGCTGGAATGCACGTCTGTAAAACATTAAGAAATATTTAATTCTGAATGCTGGTAGGAGTATGTAGTATTACAATTGTGTACTGATCTTATTGCTAACAATAATCCATTACATTTGTTATTACTTGGCAAGAAGATGAAATGCAGAATATAAACAAAATAAAATTCCCATATACAAAAATTCAGAGAAGCCAAATTTATCAATGTTATGCACATAATAAGATAACATTTCCTATGTTACATGTGCAGCCCCATTACATTGAAGAGGGTTTATTAAACAATTTTAATTGCAACTGTTAATGTACCTAGTTCAAGTTCAGAAGGAAGTGCCTATTGGCAATTTGCATTGCCTGAAGTAATATTAAAAAATTAAAGGCAAAGGCCACTCCATGACAGCCCAATGCAGACACTGAAGTGAGGCAGAGGTGTAGATGTATCCAACTTAAACCTTGGTGCTGGAATGGGTGGGTGATGAATGCTATACCCCAGCCACTTTACCTGTGGCAAAGAGCCCTGGTACCTACTGTGGAGGATGGTGGGAACCAGGGCCAGTCTGGAAGGGTACAGAGAAGGGAAAATATATTTTCCATGGGAGCAAGAGATTTCCAGCCTGTAACAAGTTTTTATACAGGCTACACTAACCCAGCCCCAGAAATATTATGCAGACCATTAGAATTTACAAAAATGACCATTTTCTTGAGGAGCAAGCTGGATCAGGTGTGCCCAGTTCGAATCTTGGTAGGGGCACTGACTATCCAAATTGATTTTTTCATGGTTTTCCTCCGTTACTCCAAGAAAATGCTGGCCTAGTACCTACAATTGTGGGCCGGGAAGCTCAGTCGGTATAGCGACTGACTACGGGCTGGACAGTCCGGGATCGAATCCTGGTGGGGATGAGATTTTCCGCCCGTCCAGACCAGCCCTGGGGCCCATCCAGCCTCCTGTAAAATGGGTACCAGGTCTTTCCCAGGGGTAAAGTGTGGCTGGGGCATGCTGCTGACCACTCACCCCCTTCTAGTGCCACGGTCATGGAAGAGTAGAGCTATATCTCCAACCACCCTCTGGGCAACACTGGGCCTGTAACGGGATCACTTTACCTTTTTAGTACCTAAGATTAGGCCACAACCACTTGCTTCTCTGTTGACTCTTCACTAACATCATATCATATACATCACGTAGTGTGAGTTAAAACAGTGTTATGAAATAAACTACAAATAGAAAGTACTAACTTTTTTGATTTGAAAGGTACAATTAAAGTCCTGATAGAAATAGATCACCAGACAACTATGGGAAATATATGATGTAACAAGCCTCCACAACGTAAGCAATGTCATATTTCAGTGGATCTCAGCCTCGTGGTTCATCAGGAACTGAAAGCAATAGTTACTAACACAGAACAGTGGCAGTACATCTCTGTTTCAGTCTACTAACACAGAACAGCGGCAGTACATCTCTGTTTCAGTCTACTAACACAGAACAGCGGCAGTACATCTCTGTTTCAGTCTACTAACACAGAACAGTGGCAGTACATCTCTGTTTCAGTCTACTAACAGAACAGTGGTAGTACAACTCTGTTTCAGTCTACTAACACAGAAGAGCCGCAGTACAACTCTGTTTCAGTCTGTATTATACCTAAATGAATTACAATGTTAACAAATGTAAACTGTGATAAAAAGAAAAAGACAAAAGCAAGAAACTAGAATTATATTCTGTGAAATCCAAATATGAACTTCTCAATAACTTGACAAAATGTTTGAACATAATTAAAATTCTCATAACTGAAATCTAACGTACCTCAAAATGTCCCAAGGTACCATATTCACCACATTTCTGAACTGAGCAATAGTTTCCTCTGGAGAATACTTCAAATGAGCCTCACCATACACGACATCTTTCTGATATCTTTTACTTTTTGGCACGTCTTTCTCTATCCATTTGGTGTACTCAATACAGGCCTTATTACTGAAAAAGTTTGATGCAACCTGTCATAATGTGTACAGCTGTTCCTTACTATTAGTTAAATAAGTTGTAATTTTGTGAAATTTTGCTCTGTTCCTATCAGTAGATAAGCTATTTCAGTGGTATGAATCCATTCCTTTAAGAAAGAAGCAAATCAAAGACATTTACTAATTGCAATGATGGAGAGAATGCACTGTGAACAGTTCCAAGCAATAAGTGTTTGGTGCTCTTCACATCAAAGATATTAAATTTTCTAACAAAATTCATTCATTCATGCCCTTTTGTGAATATTTTGTTTCATGACTACACTGACTAGATCTAATAATTAAATTTAAAAGAAATCATTCATTTCTGTGTAACTCTTGTCTTGCTCCTATAATGTTTTGATGATATATTTCAATGACCTACAACACTCACCAAAAGTTACACAAATGAGAAACCTGATGATTAATATGAATTTATATATGCATGCTTGCACACAGATTTTCTAATAAAGCAGTGTGCCACATGATACTGAACTATATTTTAGTATATCACCACCCAGAAAAGTGTGAGAAACATGGCCCCTAATAATGAAATCATAACAGTGCAACACACAACAACACAATGTTGTGTCACTCAGAATAGTCCTTGAAATGTTGCCATACAGGTTACAACAGTGGAGTAATATGATTAAAAATTTCATGACTATTTTGACATCACTGAGCTTACTAAGATATCTTCTCATTTTCATCAAGGACTTCCAACATGAATTCTTTGAGAACTTTTGTGCCGTCCACCCACTGTATAATTCCATGATGACTGCTAAGAGGCACCACCTGAAGCAAAGCAATATTAAATAAGAGTAAGATTTGAGGTTTTCACAGTAGTGATGCTGAAGGTTTAGGTCTTGTGGAATGGATCCAAGATCAATTCCAAAACACGTGTTAGAGCAGAAACGGAATGTGATGGCACACGGAAACGCACGGGCGGAGAAGTGTAGGGGAAAAAGGCGAATGGAGGGGGTAGCCAGCAGTCGTGCACTGTATCGGACACGGTCTATCCAGCATTACTACCGCTGATGCGCACACCTCGGCTGCCAGCAGCCGACTGAACTGACACCC
>Ga0123355_10003138_pt1 | contig 23603 bp, 18 predicted proteins | sample TergutEmb28metaG_3_FD_89872 | JGI IMG/M metagenome (GOLD analysis project Ga0123355, IMG submission 89872) | Embiratermes neotenicus P1 segment gut microbial communities from Petit-Saut dam, French Guiana - Emb289 P1 | ecosystem: Host-associated > Arthropoda: Insects > Digestive system > Gut ... | reverse complement strand
TGTGTGTGTGGTGTGTATGTATGGCGTATGTGTGATGTGTGTGGCGTGTGTGTATGTGGCGTGTGTGTGGTGAGTGTGTGTGGCATGTGTGTGTGAGGCGTGTGTGAGTGGCGTGTGTGTGTGGTCCTTGTATATTGTACAATCAAGATGTCAATTACAGAAACAGAGAAAAAAATAAAAACTAGTACATAAAAAGAAACTGGTTGTTAAGATTCAATGAAAAGTAGCATTACAGATTTGCAGGTGGATTGATTTCCGTGTGTGCGCGCGCGCGCGCGTGCGTGTGTGTGTGTGGGCGCGCGCGCGCGTGCATGCGCATGTGTTTTTTTATACACAGTTTAACTTCAAGTGTATGGGGCCCTTAAGAGGTTCAGAGATTAAAAAATGCAAATGACTGAATATAACATCCTCTGGTGTACTAACATTATATAACACATGTAACAACAAACAATTATCATGAAGCCATTGCAAGACTTGTAACTTCATGAACTCTTTTACTCTTTTTAGTTACCGCATATGTGAATTAACTTCTTGCCTTATTCTAAGAGGCTAAGAATTTTCACTGAAACTTACATATTTTTGTGGGGTTCCTCCATTTTGATGCATCCACAGTTCTGCTTCCTTTTCTTTCCACTTGATCAGATCAGTCCAATTACACACAGCCTTGTAACACTCCGTTAACTTCAAAAACAAACCAAATATTATTACATCAAGATCATACACACATAACAATAAAGTAAATCCTACTTAAAAACACATTCTAGTGATCTCAATATCTTTGCATTTCATTCTAGTGTCCATTCTCTTTTGTTCCAGGAAGGCCTTGTAAAGTCTATTTCCTTCTACTTGTTTCAGTCTACAATTTGATGTCAGCAGAACTGTAAAATAACTCTTACATAAATAACAGTCCATTCATATGCATAATTTCTACTGGTACAGATTCCTATTGAATTTTCTAAATGAAATCCGCACACTGCACAGTGACAACTGCACTCTTCTGGGTTATTACACTGTGAGTAGCGGTAATTTCTTACCGGTGTTTTGAGACAACTTATTGGTTCCATCCCCAGGGTTCAAGAATTCTTGATTCTTGAACCCTGAGGATGGGACCAATAGGTTGTCCCAAAATGTCAGTAAGAAATTACCATTATGCACTGCATAACAGCCCAGAAGAGCACAGTTCTCAGTTACTTCAAATAGCAGAAACCTGAAATCATGCATTGCACACTGAGGTTTTGGAATATCAACTGTCATCCTTAAAACTTACAATTAAATCTGCTTACATTTACTCTTAGATTATGCACAGTGGATTCAGTGGTCTAAGGGTAGTGTGCTGCCTTTAAAGTACCCAAGTTTGTGGGTTCAAACCCGGCCGAGGACGTCAGGATTTTTCAGGGCGAAAAAATCCTCAGCACGCCATCCTTCGGAAGGGAAGTAAAGCTGTTGGTCCCATGTCGCAGATTTGTGGCATGTAAAAGATCCCTGAATTGATGTGGAAGTCGCAATTTAAGGAAAAATTACCAGCCAATTCTTGCCCGCACAGTTCCACCTTTCGCTACTAGAATCTCTCACATCATTGTAGACGTGGAGATAACTGGCGGCGAATGTGGGAATGTCCAAACAGGCGGGGGGATAGGGTGAGTACAATAAGCCTTCTAAGGCTGCAGTACATCTGTGGCATTAGCTACAGGCCCTACTGATGAAGAAGAAGAAGATTATGCACACGTCATTGTTGAACAAGATGGGGGAACAGTCATGCATAGCAACAGAAAATGGGTCATGGGGTACTTAGAGACATTCCCCCAGACTTCACCAGCACAGACTTGAGAGAACAGCCAGAGGTGAAACAGTCATGCATGGCAACAGAAAAATGGTCAAGGTATACTTGAAGATATCACCCCAGACTCCACCAGTGCAGACTTGAGAAAACAGAACGAAGAAGCAGAGTCTCGAAAACAGCTAAGACTCAAACTTATGTACCTCTCCTGCATACAAATCCAGAATGTGACTGCCACACCAACCTGCTCAGTACTCAACCATACGTCCAACATGCTAATAAATAAAAATTTTGTACAGAGAGTAAATGACAGGGAAAGAGTGGGGATAAAAACAGATTGTTCCATATACCTGATCAGCCATGAATCCCAATACATGCTGATCTGTCTCAGCTTTTCCAGCTTGTTTCAATGGGCTGGACAGAGCGTTCTCATCAGCAACCAGATGTGCTGGAGACTTGTGCACTGTTGATGTGACACACTCCTGGTCCAGCAATTTTCGATAATCTTCAGCTGCAGCTTCAAACCTGAAAATCATGACACACTCTATATATACAACAGAATTACAGGATTATATTATTATTTTATGACACTGTAACAACTACTAAAGTCATGCAGTGTCAAGGGAGAAACACATTATAGTGTCTATAAATACATATAAAGGCAAATCTGACACTCATTACTTAACACTCCAACACCTGTTCCCACTGTTGTTGACAATGAAATAAAACACTCAACAGGGAGAAGCTTTTGAATAGTATTAGGCTCACCTTCCTTGAGCTTGTTCAGAAGCAGATTTCAACCAAGCAAACTTCCGTCCAGCAACATCTTTGCACCATGCATATAGACCTTGTATTGCTTCCGGTTCATGGAGTTTGCACAGAGCCCAACATACATACATCACAGCCCTCTCAAATTCAGGACCCTGCATAAAAGGCAATGTAAATACACCAACAATTATTTTACACTACTGAATTAAAAATAAATGGAATGCCTTACCAAATGTATACCTAATAAAACAGTTACTTCAAATACATTGTGAATGAAACAATGTTATAGAAAATGGAAAATTTACTGTTTTTAAAAAACTCCATTGACTGGATGATCCTTAGCATGTGTAATAAACATATGGATCATCCACCACTACTAAAATGAAACCACAAAGTCCCCGTACACATATAGGTGCATGGTTATAGCTACTGTGTTGGCAAGAATGGGAAGAATTAGAAAATCACATGACAACAGTAAAGTTACAATTCACCCACAAACTTAAATAACACATTTCAATACAAAACCAAATTAACATCAAAAAACTTGTGTAAGTCAACAAGAGCGACACTGGGTGATACTGAGGCCACAAAACAGGTATGTTTTTCTCTCGTCATTCAGCTACTGGCAGTGCAGAAACTGCTTCATCTCACACGGAAAATGAGTAGAGGTGCTGTTATGCACAGGCCACAATATTTCGTATTGCCACTGGTACACCCTCCACTAAGTGAGGTAACTTTTTCTGTTTCCATATCTAGGTAACAAAGTAAGTGTCAGGTTACATCAACAGAATATTATGGCTTGACTTTAGCAGAGCATGCTCCTTGCATTTACTGTAAATAATAAGAAACACCCTGCATATGCAACTAGTGAAATTGTTCATTCGCCTTCTGTGACACACCCTTTTCATACTGAGGCAGCAAAAGAGACATGACATGATCCAATCAGAATGATATTTAAGGATAAGATTTCCATACCTGAGTATTGTTAGCATCTACCATATCCTGTAACACACAATGCCCATGACGAACTGCAGTGGTTGCCTGTCCAGCGTGGATTGCCACTACCACCACAGCTGTACGGATTCTTGTAAGCCACTCACCACAAGTGCTCTTGTTCGTATGGAAGAATGTCCGCACAGGCTGAACAACCATCACAAAATTTAATTTATAAGTTTCATTCTAAAGATGCACTACCATTTCTGCAATTTCCATATAAGGAAATAAAATCACATAACCAACAAGTAAGCAAACCAACAACATACACTGTATTACTTCACTTATTGCCTCCAATCCGACATGTTTCAGTCTATCTATCTGATTGATTGATTGATTGATTGATTGATTAGCGATTTGGTTTGAGACCTTATGGTCCAGACACACCTAGGCATTAATGGACCCTTTTGCCCCATATCAATTTATGGGAGCCCTGTTACTTTACTAAAGTTCCAGATGACCCCCAAACTTATACTCTTGATGTCCTCTGGCTCCAAGAAGAAGGAGCCCAGATACACAAGTCTGAGTGAAGCCAAAGCTTCACATTCACAAAGAATGTGGGCTGAGGTCTCATCCTCTGCTCCACACCTCCTACACAGTGGACTGTATGACAGCCCTATTAGATAATGATGTCTCCTCCATGTATTATGTCCAGTGAGAAGGCTAGTCACAGCCCTGGTTTGTGTCCTGTTAAAAGGACAGAAACCTAGCCTTGACACCCAAACAGGTTCCCAAAATTAATTCTCGAGCGTGTCTTTGGGTGTTACCAAGATCAGTTCTATTTAACCATCATCAAGGATCAATTCAATACTTCATGAATATTCAAACACCAATCCAAATTTAAAATAATAATAGAATACAAAATATTAAAAATATAAAGTTGCAGTGTAATATCAATCAGTTAAATGATAAAACTTACAAATGATCTAGTGGATTGTGTCTACATCTAAGTAAAGTGCACATGTAAAACGGAGTACGTACCAACAGCATCATAGAAAACGTATGACAAGACGGATTCTATCTGACAAGGAACTGGAATTCAAACTCCAGCCTGTTGCAGTGTTAACAGGCAGTAATGTTTCTTTGCGGCATGTGGATTGTCTTCGTGCAATAAACACAATCCGCTAAATCAATGTTGAGTTGTATCAGTTAGTCAACCGATTAACATTATAAAGTGACTATGTTTTTAATATATGATACGGTATTAACATTTTACATTTGGATTTTAACAATTACTTTGTTACCGCCTTGTAATCATCATGATGAATTGTGGCCCTGATGAGGGTAGAAGGGATCAAAACACGTCGGATTGCAAAGTAATAAAAGAAATAATACAGCGCACATTTTTCATTCGTTTTATTATTGTACTGAATTACATGGTAAATATGTGCCATAAATCACATATCCAACTTCTGAAATAAAACATTCTATGAGTTCCAAAGTCACAGCAAATCGCTCTTCAAATATACATATATAAACTGTTCCAATTAGATTAAAGACAAAGCACAATATACATACCACACCAACACAAGTACACTAATAACCCTCTTTAATGGATAATTTTGCATGTTCACCTTCTTGGAAAGCTTAATGTATATAATTATGATACAGGGTGCGGCAGAAAGAACTCCCCTATTTGAGAAGCGAATAAATTCAAAACCAAACAAGATACGGCAAATGTTTTTCTATTTCTGGAAAGAATACAGAATGCCGTTTTACATCAATGTGTTTTGAACAAAACATCACTCAAGTGGCGGCCTTGAACATTGATACACTGATGTAGCCTATCGGTAGTTGTCCATGACCTTAAGAACCATTTAAGGTGTAATGGCAGCAACTTCCTGTCGTATCGCCTCCTTCAGAGCTTCCAAAGTTTGTCCTGTTTGTCTAAAGTTCGATACCCAACGGTAAATCGTTTTCTTATCAGGAACAGCCTCCCGTCGACCAAGCGCAAAGCAGATGTGAAATGCACGCTGTGTTACTACCGGCGACCTGCCATTTTTTATAAACTCCTCAACAATAAAGGCTCGATGTTCTCCCAACCACGCCATGGTGTACACTGAAAACGGCACGTACACCGCTGTTTGACGACGCACTCCCCACCACTGTACACGCTCCCCACCCGAAGCTATGCCCCTCCCAAATCAGGGTGTTCTTTCTGCCGCACCCTGTACAATTAATTACTTACAAAAGCAGCTACAGGATCTAATTCTACACAAATACACCTACAAAATTAATTTCAAATTAATTTCCCGAATTATCAATGATGTGAAATAAATACTGAAAGAACCTCAGTCATGAATCCAAGCAAAAGTAATGCCACAAGCAGCCAGGTTTCAGTGCGTTCAATATGCTACATCACTTGCAAAAAATTATGACGGTGTGGTAATTACGTCCAGCACAGCAAAAATGTGCCTACTGATGAGCCTACATGACAGTGCACAAGTGTTGCTTCCACCTCAGAAACTGGCAGACAAATGAGAAAATATACAAAAAAAATACAGTACAGAGACAGTGCACACAAAACACTGAAATAATTATGGGCTGACAAAGTAGAATGTAGAAGGCTTGAACTGCTTACCTTGGGAGGGGGTAGCATAGCTGTTGCGCATCCCTCTGCTGCATTGTGTATTGATTTCTCCAAATCCTCAAGGAACTCCAGCAAAAGTCTGACTCTCTGTTGTTCCCAAGTACCACAAAACAATGTGCCAACATGCTTGCCATCAGTGGGTGTCACTGCCTCTTTGAAACGGGGAAGAATGGATGAATCCTCTAAGCCTCCCTCCTGCTGGTTGATATCACGTGCCAGACTCTTTATGGCCCCTTGAACAAACAATTTGTCAATATATATATAATTTCAAAAGAAACACAGAAATAATAAAATTACACATTTCTTTAGTAGCAGGTCTTATATGACTATAAACAAGAAAATGAAAACAAAAAAGATCTTACATGGCATTAACAAAAAAACTAAAAATGATACGCAGAAAGTCTGGCATTGACACGATTACTTCCAGTTGTATTTATCCGTATGGCAATGCTACTTTAATTAAAAGTCATGGAACCCTCTATCCCAAGGGGTTATTTCAAAAAGGGTATCAGTACTGTCATCCTTAAAAGATTAAAAAATGAAGCCCAGCACCCTTAGCCCCTCCGCCTCATCTATCAGTGCAATAATGATAAACTTGTGCATGGAAACTATGGGCTTGCAAAACAAATGTTAATTACCTGGCAGGCTCTGAATGGACATAAATAAAATACTTCTTGTGAAATTAACAAATCTACTCACTTTCGATGTTAGTGAAGGTGTCCTGTGGCTTTCCAAGAGGTGTACGTAACTTGCACATGACACAGAACTGAGCCGCTTCCCATGCAGCCCACAAGAGCATAACAAAATTGGATGCCACTGCCAAGTTACCAAACACAAAGCTTGCCTTGTCATCATCTGCAGTCCTAGGTGAAGGCTGCAGTGGCCAGCAGCTGCAGAACATGTCTTGCAACCAATTGTTAGCACTGTAACATGCAAAATTGCCCACACTTTCATTCACTGGCAGTACAGTACATAAACAGATAAAAGAGACAGTGCATAAAATGGTAACCCCCCCACTAGTGTGAATGCAAAGCTGTTTCTGTGCCTCAGCACCACTTGATGCAGCAATGGTAGAATTGTTTCAGTACCAGTGATAGCCAAGGAATGATGATTTGAACAGTGTAGATGTGAAAAGTGCACCACATTTCCTGGACATTCCCAAACCCTCCTGGCTTCAGGCTATTAAAATTCACAAATTAGGACTTAATGAAAGAATACTTTACTTAGCCCTTTCCATCGCGTTACTAGAATGTTTATATGGCAAAGCACAATTTCCACTTTTGAAAAACCATGAACAAATGTAAAAGCCGAAATGGAAGATTTTATGCCACATATCTTGTGAAACCCCACATAAAGTCAGACCAGTAGAGCCAAAAGAGTGAAGTCTGTCTACTGTTCTTCTAGAAGACAATGGATTTGAACACTCAATTGACAAAATTCCTATATGGAGGAATTTTAATAAACTACACTGACTTTGGGTCTCTCGAAAAAAGCCTAAGTCCTGCGAAACAACGAAAAGATAGACAGCTAGCAGCAACAGTGGCGTTCAATAAACAGGTAGCATTCCCCAACAAGTGAAGTTCACTCACCTGTACTGCACACCCTGTAGCAGATAACCCATAAACTTGCGAAAATGCTGTGGCTGCATGTCGCCACAACAACCCCTTGACAAGTGATGCCTCCGTGCAGCATGAAGTGTTTCAAGAGTGAAACTTGATAGCTCTTGCAGCGGCTTGGTCTGCAAGCACAGAGATTTGTATCCGTGATTATCGTTAAGAACCAAATGCTATACATCAACTGCCACAAAACTTTTGTGAAGCCCTAAAAACTAAAATTCATAAAGTGTGCACAAAGCCATATGCATACAAACCTTCACTTCCACAGCTTGGCTTGCATCGCCAAGCCTCATGACGACGAAATACCAGGGCAATAGCGACAGAATGTGGCTGAACTTGTTCCTAACCGTGCTGTTTGTCGAGTTCAGATGCAGAACACAAAGTTCAAGTACCTCAGACACAAGCTTGTGCTGCAGACAACACAACAAAACACTATGAGCAACAGCAAAATGAACCACACAATTCTGAAGATGTTACATAATTCCCAACATCACCTGATCTGCAGGCCAGTAAAACAGCAGTCATACCTAACTAGGACAGGTACACTGTTTACATTGTTGGCAACATAAGAATGAACACCTCCATGCAATATTAAAATTGAAGTGATGACCCAATCAGTCACATGGAACATGTGGAAATAAAAGAAAAGCACAAGGGTATGTTAAATAATTTGTCACAAAGGGAACTAGTTGCACCTGACTTACTGATTGAAATCTCTGCACATTACATGATAATGTTCAACACAAACTATCTAGTCACCAAAAGCAAATAGAAAATGAACACAAACTGCATTATGAAGCAGTAACTTATATGGGCTATTTTAACCACCACAATGGAATGCCCAAGGAAGGAATGGGGAGCAGCAGATTTGAACACTCAACTGAGAAAACCTTCTACAAAGACAATTTACTCATACTAATGACCCACGTTGGCTGGAATTTAATGTAAAATGCAATAAAACCATAATGCATTTCTGTAATCATATTAAGTTAATTAGAAGTTGAGGTCAACAGACCACTAACTTAGGACTGGTCTAAAACAATGAACAGATGAAGTTCCTACAGACCTGAAGTGTCAGAACTCTAAACAATGATGAAGAAGCCAGCAATCTGTGTGGACAATTAGTTTCATCTACAAGAACTAGTAAATTAAAGTACAAGAATTAGTAAATAAAAGCAAATCTCAGCCAACAGGAATGAAGACACAATGTGTTCTTACTTTCCAAGGCACTTCCTTGTTAGCCAAGAGCTGCTCAATGTTTCCTGCAACTCCCAACACAATGGATGCGCTATGATGGAATCCAGAGCCAACAATGGCAAACAAGACCTTCTCAAACTCAGCTGTCTGATGCAATACCATCAAGTATGGTTGAGCCTGGACAAGGAGTTCACGTGTCCATGACAGAACTAATAGGCGTGTTTCCTCTGATGTCTCCTGCAAACACACAGGACTTTATTCAGCACATACTGATATTACAAGTACACAAAGTTTTATTGTTACTTCTTTGTCATCAATACGAACATATGTACAGCACATTCTGTAAATCTAATTCATCAAGGTGAAGCAATATTTACCCTAGAACAATCCATGAAGGCCCAGAGATATAGTTTTACTCTTCCTTTAACCTCAGTGCTAGATGGGGGTCAGCGGTCAACAACATGTTCCTCCCTCCAGGAGACAGACCCAAGTACCCATTCTACAGGGGGCTGGGTGGGCCCCAGGTCCAGTGTGCACAGGTACCAAAAATCTTGCACCCACCATAATTCACCCCCAGACTACACAGCCTGTAGCAAGTCACTATACCGACTACGTTATCCCGGCCCACAAGTCTAATTTTTATTTCACATTAGGTTCTCTTGACAGACTATGTAACGTAATGTTACCACGAACATCTCTTCTTCTTCCAGTAACACAAAAGCTTGCCCTTGTCTGCTAGATGTTACAACAGTAAAGATGGTAATGGAGGTGTACCCACATACTTTACATGCTGCACATTTAGTTTCTAAAGAATTTACTTCCTCCAGAGCAGCCAGATCCCATATTCCATCGCACGACTTCCTACAGGATCATATACTAGTCTCAACACAGCAACACTTTTATTCTTTCAAAAGCACTCGAGTTTCAATTCCCACCACCATCCGCGTTGAGGGGTTGTAAAACACAGCATCCCTTAAATGCATTCATGACTGTACCAGGCACCAAGCCTGGCAGCACATGCATAATTAAAAGTCTGTACAGTGCAATAAAGCTAGTACTGAAGAGCTAAGTATCTTCTACTACCCTTGCCCTACCTACTCGTCCACCAATTCAGAAACGTCACCCACTCTGACAATCCATTTCCACCGAGTGTGCTAAATGCTTGGATTATTTAATGACATAACACAGACAGAAGGATGACTGTGAATACTGAATTAGAAAAGACACAGATGGAAACATCTGTGGCTTACTTTAAGTTATTTTTCAGCATATGCCTAGAAGGACAACACAAGAAAGCTATAATCATAAAATGCAGACCAACAAAATGCACCTTTGTTAAACTTAATGTAATTTAATTTTAATTTTCATAATATATTGTGAAAATTAAATTAAATTAAATTAAAGCTTAGCAAAGGTGCATTTGTTGGTCTGCATTATACGATTATATTACAATGCACTGTACCGAACACATAAAATAAGACAGCTAGTTGGCCTGAGGCCCAAGCAGCATCTCAAAAACCTGTCAACATGAAACAATATTGCTACTCACTACACTGCAACAATTCTTAGCTTGTGGTTCTAAGCATGTATGGCAGAAAGGCAATACACCATTCATGGTACTGGCTGACAAAATGTGATTACATGAACAGAGTAACAACTTTTGGACTTAGAACATGCAATTCAAGTAACATGCAAGATTCATGATAATAACAATCATGCAACCCAGGGTACTGGAGGTTCTAATGAACACAGCATAAAATAACAAAAAATGAGACTGCATACAGCACCATTCAGCAGCACGCACAATTATACAGTGCTCCCTGTTTGTCTCACATCACAAAACAGACTATACCTGCATAAAGAACACAATCAGCTTATTGCACAAACCTGCGAAAGCATATCGGCCAGCAGTCGAAGTATGATAGACAGGTGACCACTGGTGGGGGAAGCTGTGGGCACTTCAGGCCCAAGAGTGACCGGTAAACCAAGAATATCATGTACATTTGATCTGCCATTTGTAGAACTCACTAAAGCACTGCTTGATACAAAGTGATTGTACCTAAAACAGCACAAAGATAAAAAAAAAATGTGACAAACTTTAACCATATCAGGTACACGTGACATCCCTCTTGGTCAAACAAATTACACACAAAGTGAACACGAAGTCAAGCATGCTCATGTTTGTGTTAGAATGTTTAGTCTCCAAAACCACTGAAAAGATTTTAAGTAATTCAGTCCTTGTGTATGTCACTAAAATCTGTAAAGCATATTTACTTTTGGTTCCTATCAAACCAATATAACCCCATACTTTAATCTCATACAAAAATCACACATTTCATGGGGAAAAAATAAACAAACTGCACAAAAAATTGGCATATAAATACAATGTAAAGTACCTCACTACCTACAGCTTTTATATCAAACATTTCAAATGGCAAATGCTTAACAAAAGAAACAAGCCCTCATACATGTGCTGACGCGTAAGTGCACATATGAAGAACGTCGTAATCACATACGCCTGTATGCACCCCCTCTCCCCCACCTTTTTTTAAACAAAATTGAGTTGTACAGGTATGAAAAATACAAAAATAATACTGAGAATGGAATAAGTGGTGTTATCAGACAAACTCAAAATTCACCTAACCTTAGCACATCAAAAACAAAATACCTTTCCACTTCCGGCATGATTCTGCCAGGATGTACGAAATGGAGAACCACATCTCATGAATGTTCAACCATTTTGAAACACGCAGCAAAAGCAGAGCTACTGGATAACAGGATAAAAATGCAAAAATAATGACCTGCTAGATAATTGGTGCAATAAAATGACAGTATGTACAACAAAAAATTAAAATTTCTTTTCATCTGATTTCCCCAGAAAGTGTTATACCACATTTAAATTTTGTAATACTTATTTAGGCACGCTCGTAAAATTGCAAAACGCAACTATTAGCTTCGTCATGTCTGTCCACTGATCCATATGGAACAACTCGGCTCCCACTAGACGGATATTCATGAAATTTGATATTTGAAGATTTTTCGAGTAACTGTCAAAAAATATTCAAGTTTCATATAATCGAACAAGAATAAAGGGTACTGCACATGAAGACCAACTTACTTTTTTATCATATCGTGCTCATTTCTTTGTACAATAAGAAGTGTTTCAGACAAAGTTGTTGAGAAAATCAAAACACAAACTTTGTGTTCAGTAATTATTTTTGGAAAAATGTGCCATTTATGAGAAAACTTGGAAAAGTACTGTACAGCGGGGCAGGCCACAGACGACGACGTGACAATATAAGGCTACAAATATTCACTGCTTTTCTACTGTAACAATCGTTGCACGAATGCACCTTAGTGTTATGTTATATGCACTTTGCTGTTTTGTTTCATTTGCAAGCACAAGAAGAAACTTCCTCCATTGTAATGGGAACAAAAGCAAATATGTACCGACAAATAAAAAACCAACTAGATGTCACTTGTTACTTTTATTTTACTTTTTAGAGACTCAACATGTTTCGGGCATTAATATGCCAATCTTCAGGAGTTTGCGACTATGTTGTTGAACTACTACATTGGCCGTTTCGTTCTTGATTTATTGTGTGTTGGAGTTTGGGTGCGGTTCAGCTAGGGTGGTATCCAGGCTGCCGGTTGAAGCACAACTTGTTGTGCACCCAAACTCCAACACACAACAAATCAAGAACGAAACGGCCAATGTGGTAGTTCAACAACATAGTCGCAAACTCCTGAAGATGGGCATATTAATGCCCGAAACACAATGAGTCTCTAAGAAGTAAAATAAAAATAACAAGTGACATCTAGTTGGTTTTTTATTCATCAGTTATCACAATGATGCACAGTCCAATAAAAAACCAAATATGTACATCTCAAGTTGCTAACATGCGACACTCTCTCCTTCATTAATCCTACTCACCTTGAGCAATGACTGTAAAGCAGGTAGAGGACAGAGTACTGCAGCAATGGGCTGAACAGTGGTAGCGCATTGTCACAAGGCAGCAACTTCACTGCTAATAACTCCAAGATGCTGGGTTTCAATGCCCACATTCCAATGATGGAATTACTAGCATTTGCTAGAAAAATAAAACATGCCTCTATTTTACACCATAATTTTTGTACCATTTATTTGCAGCATAAGCATGACCAAAGGAATCAGAGATAAAAACATTACAGTGATCTAGATATGTTTAAAGAATGGATACAGATACAGAGGTCTGGAATTAAAAACAAGAGGCAGGACACAAAGGGTGACAGATACAGATGTCTTACAGAACTGCTGCACAAGGTGAAAAAATCTAAGGAAACAAACAATCAGAAAATTTCCTCCACTGACCCATCTGTCAGCAGAATAGATTTCATGCCACACTCAATCACACAGATATTTCATCAACTAAATGAATAAAGACAGACATGCATCAAAACAGACATGTATGGTACACATTTTCATATAATGGTCAACAAAATTCCCAATCGTCCAGTGCACCACATTCTAAAAACATTCACAGCTATCAGATTACCTAGAACTTACATAGTAAAGACACTGTATTTCCCAAACCTGACAATTCTCAAAATTAAGGTAAATTACCCATACATAAACATTTATCTCACATTTAGAAAACAAAAGATAATTCAAAGATCAACTACGTACCTCTCATAAAAGGTACAAGACAAAATGCACAGAAAAAGAAATTTGTTTACCGAGATCTGCAAGAGCACGAAGATGAAATAGAATGACAGTTTCTACACTGTCCATTTTATACACAAGATTATGGTGAGGATTCTGCTGGCATAGTTCTTCAACAGATGGTACGTACATCTTGTATGCTATCTCAAGATCTCCAAGGACATATCTGAAAAACACAGTATAACTGGGGAAACAATTTAGGGAGAAATACACATCACATATCTGAACATTCAAAAGCATATGTTACACCATTTCAAAGAACATATGTGCTGCCAAGTTATCCATAGTATGAACCCAATCTGCAATGGAAATGTCTGGTTTAACCTTTTGGCGCCAGAACTATTTTTTTTAATTTTAGCACACTCTCTATATAAAATGTGAATAAAACAGGAACCAAATATGTTGCATTTATGAAGCAAACTGCATTTTGAATAGGAAAAAACGGAGAGTATATACCATGTTTAAAATATTCAGTACCTATATGTGTTGAATAAATATATAAAATGCAACGTTTAGAGGTTAGTGGTGCGGTACAACCACTATAGTCGTCATTAGGCGTCAGAGGGTTAATATACAAACTACAACTGAACCTGGGTTCTAACACAGAAATTGTAAACAGTATGTTATCCACCCACATGTAAAACAAGGTTCTTTCTCTAATCTCATTGTTTAAATATGTGAGATGATGATAAATTTAAGTCTCAAGCGCCAAACAGGATGGTGTCCAACCAAACCACAGCACGCATAGAATCACGACACCAAAACCTGTTTTACAGCCTAGCTGTGTTCCTGAAAAAGTGGGTGTAATTAAAAAAAAAAAGTATAAATCAAAATTCATATACCCAAAAGAAAAAAAAGACGCAAATAAATGGAAATCTTTAACCTTTTGGCGCCGGAATTTTTTTTTTAATCTTAGCACACACTGTATGTAAAATGTGAATAATACAGGAACCAAATATGTTAGAATTATGAAACAAACTGCACTTTGAAGAGGGAAAAACGGAGAGTATATACCATGATTAAAATATTAAGTACCTGTATTTGTTGAATAAATATATAAAATGCAACGTTTACAGGTCAGCAGTGCGGTACGACCACTATAGGGGTCGTTAGGCATCAAACTGTTAAATAAGTGGAGATCATTAAACAGACAACGAGACAGCATAAATTGCGAAGTGGTGTAAATTGGTAAAGGGCATTAAAACAAAAAAGAGTAAAACTAAGAGGCATAAAACAAGCCGTTCATGTTTAGCAAAAACACGTCAACCTGCAATACTACAATTCACATTCTCAATACACTGCACCAAAAAAATGGCACAACATATGAAGAAGAGGGCTATGAATGCCCGCCATATTCCGAAAGAGATCAGGCAGGCAGTTTAGGGTTATCTTGCGTTCAGGTACATATTGTGAACAAGCACTACTAAAGAAATTGTGTACACCGATAAGGTCTCAAATAACAAATCCATACTAACACAGAAATTGTAAATAGTGGCCCAACCGCAATTCAGAGTCATATGGTAACACTCAAATTCTAAACAGTACTCTGGGCTGCACTTATCTGTACACTTCGTACCAGACGGCTTACTCCACACACTACATTATATTGACCACCTTTGGGATCCACAGAAAGTATGTAAATATGCATGCATGTGCGTACACAAGGAGCTAATGTAGGAACAACATACCTGTACGCTTCCTGCAGCAGAGGGATATTCTTCAGATTTAGAAGACTATGATATACAGCCAAGACTTCAGACTGGATGTTTAGAGACGGTGAGAAACGTAGCTCAAGCAGGGGAGAGTCAGTTCCTAGAAGCTTCTGTACCAATTCCAAGGGCAGATTTGCACTCACCTCTCGTACAGTCTACATACAGAGCACAAAAATTATGCAAGAAATGACTACAGCATAACTACTACAACATTTGCACAGATTCCTATCATCAGAAGTGATATATGGAGAGACCAATCTGCATGAACAATTAACTATCCAACTAACTAACAAGCTCAGAAGATGTTTCATAGCAACCATATTAACACATGAGCCATGAAATAAGTTCCACCATGTGTCATACCACAATTATTTGTTGGGTGAATTAAACTACACCCAGTTTCTTGTAGAACAAACCAAAAAAAATACATTAACAGACTTTAACATCTTATGGCTATATTCTGAATAGCTACTTGGAAGTTTGGGGACCGCAGTAGCACAGTGCTTAAGGTGCTGTGCTACAAATCGGAAGGTCGCTGGTTCGATCCCAGCTGGCATCAGTGGATTTTTCACTGACATAAAATCCTTCCGATCGCACTATGGCCCTGGGGTCGACTCAGCCTCTAACAGAAATGAGTACCAGGAGTATTTCCTGGGGGTAAAGGTGGCTGGTGCATGAGGCTGACAACCTACCACCATTCTGTACCATTGTCATGAAATTTGGGAACTTCAACTTCCTGGAACCTTCTGGGCCCCTCCGGGCCTGGAACAGGATTGCTTTACCTTTACCTTTACTTGGAAATTTTGTCAACATACAGGACTACACATTCCCAGAGGCATTATGATCTACAGTCTCACCTGTTCTGTTCACCTAGCAGCATTACAGTGAAATCCCTATAAAATAAACATCCAGCAGAAAGCCTTTCTTAAACTAGACGTAGTTTTTTGCTAAATTGGGGTTGTACAAAATTACATTAAAAAAATGTTGATCTTCTCATAAGACTTAATGTATACAACCACGATCAAGTAACTTCATGCAAACAATTAAAAAAAAATGATCCAACACAAATAAATATATTAAATAAACAAAAATATCAAATTAAATTCTAAAATAATTAGTGACATGAAAACTCTGGCAAGCACAGTTTAGAATCGGAAAAACTGCAATGCCACAAGCACTGTCATTTCCACACATCTTTAAGATATATCACTCACTGAAGGATTATGATTGGATAGCAACAATTTCTGGCAAAGCACAAATGAAAATACTGCCACTTCAACCAAAATCACACTAAATAAATACATCAGTTCTCGAAGTAAAAATTACTGAAATTATTAAGTACAGGAAAATAATACAATGTTTATATATTCAGGTCTTGGAGACAAGGAAAAAATATTCATGACAAGCTGAGTTTCACTAAATGCTGGAATATCATGGTGACATTTCCCTGCACAAAGTGTATGAATAGTAAATGCTTATCCCATCTTACCAGGCACGCTTGAGGAGCTCTCAACTCATATTGCCTGCTTTCCTTCATGACCACAAAGACATGAGAACTACAGATTACCTTCATGTGATAGACACCCAAACTTGAAGAGCCAGCTGTCAGGAAAGAACTTGAACTTAAAGGAGCTACCTAACTAGCTGCCCCACTGTGTAACTCTCCAAAAACTCAAAGTCCAAGAACTTAAGTATTATTAAATAAATAAATATTTAGTCCTATTTAAACAAAACCCTGTCAATGCAGCCTACACTGCATCAGCATCCTTTTCACAGCACATCTCAAGATCATTTTAATAGTGTCCTGTTGGACTCAGGATAAATAGCGACATTTTAAATCCAGTCACATGAATATAAAATTATAATAATATATTCACCCATATGCTACAAAACCTAATCTAAGACAAATCCCATTAAAACATAACTGCAGAGGAAATATGTATTTACCTGGATCTCCCTTAACCATTTAAAAATGTTTACCAAAGAACAATAATTTATTAATTTCATGTACTTCAAACACAATATGTCACTTCCCATCTGCATGCCTTTACCAAAGAATCATTCTCTCCACTTTCATTATTTTCAGAGAATGCCTTCATCTTCCTCACACACACTGCTACCACTCAAAACTTCATACCACCTGGAATACATCTAACACTTATAGTCCTTTTCTCCACATGGCCCACAATTTTACAGGCATAAGAAAACATTAATATGAACTACAGCATTACAGGATTCTGTGTTCTCTATTCTGACTACCTTCCTTATGATTTGGCTTTGCACACATTCATTTGGCTTGGCATGGTCCAATTTGGCACTTCAAACTCAAATATGGCTATGCATGCCTTTGTTTGCCTCAGCAAAATCCAGGTTGGTATTTCAAACACAAATCTGGCTATGCAAGCATTAATTTGGTTCAGCATGGTACAATCTGTCACTTCCAACTCAAATTTCAGACCACTCCACACACTTAAAATGCCCAATCAGAAAAAAGTCCCACAGCTGGCTAAATATGGCATAATCACCAACTCGCAATGCTGCTTCTACCTTAATAATGACAGACAAATTAGAAATACCTCACAAAAAGTGGGATTTAAAGGTATTGCTGAGTGCCTTAGTGTTAACATATCATTTAAATTTCTTTTCCAGGCCAGTCTTCAAACATCAATCCATGACAAATCTCTCTCCATTAAAGAACACAAGCTTCTAAACACAGTGTACCAACCTTTGCAATCATCTTAAGCATGGAGATTATGGTGAAGTCTGCAAGCTGTGGCACCAGTGAAAGCTGTCTGTCTATCAGTCCATACAGCATCTCACTGGCTGCTGAGGTCTTTGACTGCAAGTGCAACAGCAGTAAGCAAGTGCACTCATTTGCTGTTGAAGAGAAAATGCATCAGAATAAGCAATTTAACCTACAAAGACATTAAGAATGGGTAAACAGACTGCAAACAGGATGGAAAAGACGCGCCCTTCAAAACATAACAAATCACAACTTCCTGCCAATATATTTCACAACACTAAGAAAATTTAAGCTTTATTGGAAACAGGATATAAAAAAAGGTACAGGTAACATGATCCCATTAAAGGCCCAGTGTGGCCCAGAGGGTGGGTAGAGGTATAGCTCTACTCTTCCATGACCACAGCACTAGAAGGGGGTGAGTGGTCAGCAGCACGCCCCGGCCGCACTTTACCCCCGGAAAAGACCCAGTACCCATTTTACAGGAGGCTGGGTGGGCCCCAGGGCCAGTCTGGACAGGCGGAAAATCTCGTCCCCACCGGGATTCCATCCCAGACCGTCCAGCCTGTAGTCAGTCACTATACCGACTGAGCTACCTGGCCCACACTGGAAACAGGATATACTGGTTCCAAACCCACCAATGTAAAGAGGTACAACTGCCTGCATTTAACTCAGCACCATGCCTTGACCAAATAAAATGGAATGGAGGTATAATCCCAAACATTCTTTGTCTCAGTGCTGGATATAAGAGGCTGTGAGCCTCATGTCCTGACAAGCTTACTACCCCGCTGAGGAAAGAGCCAGAGCTGCTCTACATTTAGTGGCAAAAACAAAAACCTCAGCTCCTGCTAGGAGTTTAACTTGTCATCTGTTCTGCAGCCATTGAAAAAAACTATTAATATGGGGAAAACAAAAAGACAATGCTTAAATACTGTTTCCTAATATGGATTAACATTTCTGGCCCACACAAATTTCAAATGCAAAGTCGTCTCTGGTTAGGTGGCTGAACTGAATCCTAGATGAAGAAAAAACACTTTCAGAATATGAAAATATGATGAATTCAACTACACTTTCAAGCACGAAGATTCATGACGAGGGGTTTTTTTTTTTTACTAAATGAAGAAAAACAATATGTAGGAGAAATAAAACTGGCAAAATGGACTACAAGTACAAAACACGCAAACATGGGGGAAAAATTTTTTTTTATTAAGTTCACGACTTTCGCTCTGTAAAATGTCCCTATAGAACAGTTGAGTATTTCTAACAGATTTCAACTGCCACTCTTACTTCATACACAGTTGCAGTGCAGAAGACAGAAAACAAATACAAGTGGACCCCCATACCTGCGGATGCAGTATCCACAGTTTGTTATCCGCGGTTTACCGCAGCCTGAAAAAAAATTTGAAAAATTAAAGAAATAAATGATTCATAATTTTCAAAATGGGCGCCAAGCGAGAACGAGCTGTAACATGGTGAAATTCAGCAGTCCAAACACAGCCAGTACTTGTCTCATCTTCCTTTGTCCCCCAACCCCGCGCTTCCCCACAAAAGTGCCACCGTTCTGCTTCTAGCGTTCTTACTGTTCAAATTAGCTGCCGTGTTATCGCAGTATTTGTGTTCAGAAAGCAACAAGAAGAATGGAGAAGTTGGTGAATACCCACAATAGGCTAAGATATTTTTTAACAAATAACATTCTCTTATTACAGGTTATGTACATATGATTTTCATTGTAAAATGTGTAACAATAACACATTTTTTCATTGCTTATGCAGCGATTTGATGGAAAAGCATGATTTTTACTGTTCTGTCATCCCCTGAAACTGTACATGACACTGTACAGTACAGATACTGTATTTTCTCATTGATCTACCATCTCCTGCGGATTAGGCTAAAACGTCAGAATCCCTTACTGTCATATGTACAAGAGAAAGTACACTGTAAATATACTATGTAGTGTACAGTACACTTTATTATTACTTTATTTACTCTTGCTAATGTCTTACTGTGTGTAATTTATCAATTAAACTTTACCGGATTTATGTACGTTACACGAATATCACGTTATGACATTATATATAGCGTTCGGTATTATCCATGGTTTCACATAACTGTGGTAGGTCTTGGAATGTATTACCCGCGGATACGTGGGTCCGCCTGTACAGTATATTGCACCGCAAAGAAATATGATTGCCAAGCATCAGTGCATACCTGTAACTATTAAATCCTCATCCACACAAATATCCAAAGCTTTGACCACAGTACGCAGCATCTTGGCAAAACAATCTGTTAGGAAAGTCCAGGTAACAGCTGGTGACACTGTTGGATTTAAATGTTGCCCTAGGCTCTTTGTAACAGTGTTGAACACTCTAAAATGAAATAAGAACATGTATTAATACCATAACTGAAAATTCAGCATTATGCTTTCCAAACTTGGAAGTGTGAAAAATAATGGTTGTAGAGGACAACTGATAATAACTCTATTTTCTTATGCTGTTTTGTTTGTGCAGGAAAGCAAACTAGAGTCTGTGACCAACAAACTCCATTATACCTGCTTCAGATATTGTACACCTGATATCAGAAACACAATTTCACAGCAATAACCACCCACTTAAACAACAGATACAATAACAAGGTACATCTTAATTTCATAAATTCTGCCAGAATCCTTCTATGCCCAAGGTCCATTATAATTACAGTTAAACAGTTACACAGCCCATATCAAATCTTTCCAACATTCATATGACTAATCAAAATGTTAAGAATCCTACTAGAAAATGAATAACTAAGCAAGATTTTGTTACAATTAAATACAGTAATCAATGTAATCATCATTACCAACTCAAATACATCTAAGCTGGAGTCAGTCATACCTTATCAGAGAAGTAATTCGTAAAATGCAGTCTTCCGGTGTAGGAGGAGGATCGTCAGCAGGGGATGAACGCCCTGAAGTTGGAAACACAAGATCCTCTCCGTATGCTTCCATGTCTTCAAGGAACTGCCCCAACAATGTGAGCGAGAACTGGAGGTCTGCCACCCAATAACGGGTTAGCTTCTGCAGACTGCATGATGCATACTGTGTCACAGTAATGGCCTGACTCCCATCAATGTGCCATCCCACCAAAATATCCACTGTATCCTGTTATGACAAATAATTAACATACTATCATCTATGCACAATGTCTGGTTGTCCAATATATCTTACTCAGTATGCCTCTATGAATAACTGAAAAGGATTCAATTATGTTCAGGAAGGGTCCAACTAAAAAACCTGGTCAGCTTACTAAATCTCCTGATTGAGGTTTCCCATGGTTTTTTCAGGTCATAAAGATGAAAATCAGGACAGAAACTTCAATCAGTTTGCCAGCGATTTGGGTGTGTACTGGATTCATCTATCTCAGGATAAGGTCTGGTGGAAATGGTAAACCTTTTGGTTCAAAAAAGCCTTCCCCAGGATCAAGTATATTCAGTTACATATAAAACAGTCAAATACAACTTTCCACAAAATATGTTTACTGAATATACATGTTTTGTCAAAATTTGGACATGCCAAAATATTTTTCAACCAATGTTCACATACTTTCAATTCTTCTCCAACAGCACAGCAGCTATTCTGGTTCTTCCTCTAAACAAAACTGCCAAGCACAATTTCAAGTGGTTGATCAGAAACAAAATATTACATCAAAATTGTATGGCGCCATCCAGGAATTGCACAATATTACAGTGAAAACAGTTCAGGAGTAATGTTTACAATTTATGTAATTCCATGGAGATATTTTTTCTGGTTCTTATAACACTTCTTCAAATTAGGTTAAAATTAATTTGCAGCTCATATCTTGTTTCTTCTGTCTACCAAGCTTCTTTTCTCTCTGGAAACATACAATAACTTATTCCCCCCCCATTATTAATTTATTCTTTGCACCTTGAATGTCTTCTAACCATACAATTCTTACTATCAGGTCACTACTGTCCTTTCAATGTTTAATGTGTTCCAAATTGATACTACTGTGTTCAAAGCTTTCATACCTTGCTAACAGCATGTAAGAACAGTGACTACATCTCCCATGTCCCATCATGCTCTCAAAGCTAGTTCAGTTCCTTTACAAATACAAGATGGCCATGAATAAAATCCCAGATTATGAAATACCATGTTACACTCAGAGATTATACAACACTAAATGAAACGTGAACACAACTGTGAATGCTGAGTAGATATGGTTAGGAAAAACACAACCATGGCCTGTCATGAGATTCCCCAGCATTCATCTGGGTGGACCAAACAAAGCCACAAATGAAACACCTGTTATAAAACTAACAATGTGGCCAAGATATTAAGTACCACCTGCATGTGGCTGCTGAATGTCATTCTTAAACAAGCATGCTCAGAACATGTTCTAGAATCCCTACAATGGCATTAACTATATACTTTCTCATACATTCTACTCCCATTTCTGCCACCAAGTGAGGAAGCTGGAGAACACTCACTGTCTTATAATCTAAACTCTGGCCATCTAACAAGCTAAGAAGTAGGTGCAATGAGTGTTCACATTGTCATTAACTGGATTTCTCTGGTAGGCAAACAGAATAGTTCACAGGTAAAACCACCATGTCCACTCCCACAGAAAGCTCAAAATGTCATGTTTAAGTGAAGATTTCTATGGAAACTTGTATTATGCTGAAAAAATAATGGCTGACTAAGACCAGATTACAGAATTATCTTACCCTGAAATGTTTGGTAAATGTTGAAGGATAAATTTCCGTCAGCAAAATAATGACGTCAACTGTTCCCATGAGCAGTTCTGGCAGATCTGTGTTCTCTAATGCTGTCTGCAGCTGAGCCATCAGAACCTGCAACCATTAACCAAGTCTAATGTTGCTAATATACAACCAGTTACACAGAAGCAACTATCTGAATGGAGATACAGTACCATTAAATTGCCACTAGGAACCACATTGACATTTCTGTGTACAGCAGGAAAACAAAGCAGTAACCAAAAACTATGCTCTTCTGGAATGTGATATTTTTCAATTGCTAGGACCCTTCTGTCCTTAAGATGTAGGTATCACATTCCTTCAAAACAATGGTACCTACCTACCTAGCAAAATACATGGTATAACACCAAAACCTTCATTGTTTATAACTTCTTGTACACTGAATATTGTACAAACTTATTAAAAAAAAAACACTCACAGCTGAGAAGTCCTTTAACTTCGGCATCTCTCCCTCTAACCTCAATGTTTCTGCCATGGCCTTCATCAAAAGCAACCTCACTTCGTCATTTCTCTCAACAGCATATTTTGAGAAAACCCATTCCATGTACCTGTAAATAAAATAGGACACACTTAAATCTAGGTAGCAAAAATACAAGTAATTCAATTGATCTGTCCCTAAATACCTGATAACATTCACAGCTGCAACTTTATGGGAAGTCTCACAAGTCTCGGCATCACATCTGACATAAGGGGCTAGTGTAAATAAAAACAAAAACTTCTGATAATGGTACTGTTTGT